>SMTZ1_10013019_pt1 | contig 15090 bp, 4 predicted proteins | sample DeeMarSWOR136_30_FD_25667 | JGI IMG/M metagenome (IMG submission 25667)
GATTATAAGGGATATTCTCATTATCAATATTCTTGATATACGGAATAACCGTTAGCTCGTTATCATCCACACCCAAATAATAACGTATCGCAAGACGGAAATCATAACCACCATAACAGAGATCCTTCCACAAAGTAACATTCACAAAGGTCACGTTGTCACTATCTATTTCCTTATTGAAACCACTTAATTCATCCGTTCGATAGATAAGATTCCACTGATCACCATTATAATAACCAAGCATTAAAACATTATGGGACCAATAATCATCATAATGATTGGTAAGCTGAATACCACTGTTGGTGTCGAAATAGTAACTATCAAACTTGTTCCAGATGTGTAAAACCTTACCATTATCCAGCAACTCATAACCAATTAAATCCGAATCACCTGGTGGATCGGTAAGATTAACCGTCTCATTATTCCCATACTCATCATTGATTGTACACACAGAAACCGATGCCCCAACTGACACATCAAAGCTGTTACCAGTGCTGCTGTTAGAACCTCCAAAACCATCAATTGCCCAAACAGTAAAGTCATACTCCCCCACCTGCCAGGTATCAGAGAATACATACTCATAGGTATCATTACCTGTGTTGTTCATGGTGAAGTTACCAGTAGAGTTATCAGGATAAGAAATATTAACCGAAACATTCTCAATACCGCAATAATTATCATCGACATTAGCACTGATAGTGACATTATATCCAAAACCAACAACACTAGGTATTGCTGAAACACCTGTTATATCAGGAAAAGTTGAATAACTGCAATATATCGAATAAATCCTTGGCTCATAAGAGGACCAGTTTATAGGATCTGGGGCATCTCCATAAGAATAATTTGCATATCTCCCACTTGACACATTGCTTGAAATATTATAATACAGATCACAGGTATCATTACTCCAACATACCAAGACATACTCGGTATCCTTAACCAGAGAAGGTTTAGACCCTGTAAAATTATACGTCACCCAGGCTGGATCAGAACCTGTATTCAACGTTTTCTCCTCAGTAATACCAACCAAAGTGGAATCATCAGCCCTGTAAATCATACATTTCGTTTTCGGAGGAGTACTCAAATTCGCCTCAATATAAGCAGAAATATTATCCGCAGACCCATTAACCAAAACAGTGAAATTAGAACCAGTTATCCTGTCTTTGATGTTCTGACTTTGATTTCCAGCCACTGTATACCCAAAAAGGTGATCCACATAAAAACTGCATCCTGAAAAACTATTACTGTTGTTTGCATTATCAGCCACCCAGATGCTAAAGTAATAATCACCTGTCTGCCAGGTATCAGAAAACACATACTTGTACTCAGAGGGACCATTTTCAGAAACATTCATAATATAATTACCATAAGAACCATCAGGATAAGAAACATTGACTTTTACCAAACTCAACCCGCTTTGATTATCAAATAAAACCGTACTAATCGTAACATTAGAACCAACACCGACATAATATGGATAATAAAACGCATCAATTATTCTTGGAGGAGTCGATTCGATATAGACAATATAATAGGAACTGACATTATTACCCTGATCATCAGAAACGGTCAATGTCACATTATAAATACCACATGCTGAATAATTATGACTCGTGTTTTGCTCATATGACACATTTCCATCATCGAAATCCCAAGTCCAATTTGTTATATCAAACAAACCTAATGAATTATCTGTAAAACTTATATCCTCTGAAGGCTGTGCACCAGGCGATGTTGCATTGAAACCCGCTGTGATATTCACCACACTTACAATAATTGAATAATTAACCTCTGAAACAGTGTTATTGACTGTCAATGTGACATTGTATAAACCTGTCTGGTTAAAACTATGGTTCGTATTTTGACCAGTGGCATTAGTTGAATCATCGAAATCCCATACATATGTACATTCCCCTTCAAGACCATAGTTCAGACCATTAAACATGCCAGCTTGATCAACAACCAATACCTCTTGGTAGGTTTGACTTTGAATGGATTGACTCTGAGTTGACTGGCTAGTCAATTGAAAAGTGCAACCTACTGGTACTGAGACACTTTTTGGAGCTGACCATGCACTATACATATTAGGGCTACACCATTCATCCCTTGCTCTTACCTTAACCTTATATTTTCCAGGGACATCCCATTTATGACCCTGCTGGTATGTTTGATAAGAATCATATCGTCCATACCAGCCATCCTTATCAGGAAACAGCTTATTAGCTCTCCATTTCCATTGATAATCAATCTGATCATCGTCAATATCATATGTACTGGTTGTAAAGTAATATTCTGTCCCAGCATCTACCTCATCTGGTCCAACAGGAGTACTTGGTGTCTCCGGCGGATCATTAGAAGGTTTCATATAAAACTTTGATGGAGTATATGATTCATTAGCCAAAATATATAATCCTGAAATATCCAAAATATTTTCAATTATATCAAAAAAATAACCTTTCTCTATAAAATTTATAATCATTAATCTGATTGTCCCAGGGAGAATTTTGATAATTCTGTTTTCTACTATACTTTTTAAAAGGGTTAGATTACGATCTACATCATCCCAAGTATTGAAAATAACCTGTCCAGTTGAATTATAAAGATGCAAATGCAGAACATAATTACCCTTAGGCGCAGTTTTCGGAAGAGATATAGTAATTGTATCCTCTACACCCTCAGGAGTAACAGTATAAAACTTTTTCACCTCATACCTGTAAAGAAATGGAAAAGCTGGATGATCTAATGTAGCCTCCGGGTACAAAATCGCTCTGACCATAACCAGATCATGCGGCAGTATAGTATCTATTGAAAATGTTACATCAACAGAATCAAATGTAGTATCACCATCATCAGGTGAATCCTTCGGAATATGACTGCAGCTGCTTGCAAACCAGGTATCCGGCCAAACTGTAAAAAATTTTGTAATATTTAACCCGATCTCAAAAGTTATATTTGTATCATTTCTATCAATATATTTTAAATTATCCCCCTCCTGATGATTCAATCCTGCACGGTGACGATAAGGATTAGTTTTATCTGCATCCTTAACAAAACAAATAGTGGAACATGGATAAGGGCTTTTTATACCTCCAAATATCAACCTTAGATTTCTTATACTCCAAACAGTATCCTCACCGCCACCACCAATTATAGGTGCTAATATTTTTTTATCAACATTATAATATTTTGTCCTCTGATGATAATCACTTTGTTTTGCAATAGTATGACAATAGTATCTAATTGGAATATCCTGTAACCTTGTATATATACTTAGATTTGTGTTATTGTATTTAATTCCTAACTGATCAAAACCAATCCAATATGGAACATTGGTATCTTTATGGCTATCACTATAATGCTGGGCACCTCGGAATAGCATTTCCTCACCAGTAGTAAAAAGAAAAGTCAGGTTATATTTTGGTTTAAAAATCATAATCCTTGAAATATTTTGCAATGGCAAGTACTATGCCTCCACCAACACCTGAATCAAATGGAGCCTCTGACCACCATCCATCATACCTGTTCGATATTATAACTCTTTTATCATCTGGGCTTTTGTCAATGTTTATTTCACCTTCAACATTATAAGCCTCTGTACCTGCTGTCCAAGTTTCATTTGGTCCAGAGTGATCCTCCTCAAAATACGTCTGATTAATATATCCGGTGATAGTGTTATCAATCTCACTGGAATGATTTTCTAACCATTCACCTACAGATCTATTAACACAAAAAATTGGAAGATAAGGTGCACCTATTCTTTCAAGCCTGATCCATCCACCGTTCCAAATAGGTGGATTATAGTTATTCATATAGTGGGTTTCATTATATGAGTCATAAAGAATGACTCCTTTACATTTGTTAGGATGAGATAAGCTATACCTCCATAACTGCCATGTTTTTTTCTTCCATCCACCAAAAGTTGGTTCATCTGTATCCTTCTCACCTGGTTCTCGGTTCCTGCCTAAACAAACAAAATTATAATTAGGCCAACTGGATATATTGTCTAAATTGTATATAAACGTTAAAGTTTCATTACAGAAAATATTCTCAACCCAGACAGTTTCGTTTTCTATTTTACTTAAAACCTGAGAAAGGTTGCTGTCATTGGAATTCACTCTTACAATAGGGAATGTATAATTTGTAGTATTCTCAATTGTATATTGTGTAGAATTATTATATAATAAAATAACCCCTGTGGCATCGGTAACATTATCCAATTTATTTTCACAGCCAGCCTCCTCATCAATTAAAAAAACCTCCAAAACTTGTTCCGCTGGCAATGTTTCGTTACTTTCAATATAAGAAGCATTCCCAATTATAGAGCCATAATCATTTACTACTGAACAGGACATATTATAATAATAAATTGTTATTGAAAATCCTTTGGGCCAATCATCATGTATGGGTAGTATACGAATATCATCTTCATCTTCAAATGTGAAATTATATGTTAAGCTACCAAAAGGTCGACAACTGGGAACAACAAAAGTTTCATTTAACGGAACATCATTGGGAAAACCCATATCAATACTGTAGTTTTCGCTGTCAATATGTAGACGAAAATCGGTAATATTTATTCTGCTTGAATAATACCTTTTTTTCAAATCATCATCTTTAATCGGACTAAGTTTTATTTTTTGAACATTACTAAGATTTAATTTGTCTAGTTCCTCTTTGATATATTTTGCTGTCCATAAATCACCTGCTGTTCCGAATGCACGACCCTTACGGATAACATTATCACCCTCACCCCATATACTATCATTATGAACCACGTCACCGCCTCCACCAGTAGCTTTAATATCAACATCTTTGTTGAAAATTACCACGATGCTAATTGACAACATCATAACTAATATTACCAATATACCATATTTTCTTTTCATATTATTATCTCCTCTAAAAAATTTCTTAACAAAAACACGTATTTTTTATTCATAAATACTCTCCCCAAAAAATATCTAATAAAGTTTCGTATATTTTAAATTATCGCTGATTTATGTAACGAAAATATTATAAAAATATCATATAATCACCACTACTTTATTTTTATTAATAAAATAGGTTTATGTTTCTCACAAAGATTTATAAACAAAAAGATACATAATAAATCTTAAAAAATTGGGAGAATATTGATTATGAAAAAAATTTCTTCGATAAATATAGCTATTATAATTGGTTTAATAATTCTGCTGATCCTTTCTGCTGTAACTCCCATGGGAATCAGGTATAAGTTTGAAAAATCAAATGATAAACTAATTATCAATAGATGTAATGTACTTGATTATAATAGATCTGTATACTCATCTAATAGCCAGTTGATAACTGAGAATTATAATGATGAGCTTAAATCAAACAAGATTACCATTAATCCCGAAAAAAAATTTTCCAAGATATTAATGGATTCACCGTGGCCGATGTATTGCCATGATGTACGTCATACTAGTCGCAGCCCCTATAACACTGCTAATACTGATGGTATTGAGAAATGGAGAATTGATACAGATGATGAATGTTCTGGAAGTCCAATTATAGATAAGGAAGGTATTATTTATGTTGGTGCAAGTGATATGTTGGTACTTTGAAATGGAAATTTAAAATGGATGGAATAGTTGTTTCTGCTCCTGCAATTGATGAAAAAGGTATTCTTTATTTTGGAGGCATTTGGGGTGATAAATTGTATGCAATGTATTCCAGTAATGGTACGGTGAAATGGACATATAAAATAGGACCTACCTGGGCGTCACCAACAATAGGCAATGATGGAATTATCTATGCTCCGGGAACCGATAACTGGAATGTTCATGCAATTTATCCTAATGGGACCTTAAAATGGAAGTTTCATGCAAGTAAAAATGTTTATTCTTCACCGGCTATTGGTGAAGATGGAACCATATACTGCACTTCTTATAATGGCTACCTTTATGCCTTGTATCTAAATAATGGTACATTGAAATGGAAATACAAGGTACCAGGTTATATCAGGACAAGCCCTTGTATCGCTGATGATGGAACCGTTTACACGGTTTCCACTGATGGTCCGCTTTTTGCTTTTAATCCAGATGGCACAGTTAAATGGAATACTACTAGTGTAGGTGGTGGTACATCACCAACTATTGGACAGGATGGAACCATATATTGCGGGTATAAAGACCTATATGCAGTAAACCCAGTGAATGGTTCGATAAAATGGAAATGTGACCTTGGAAGGGATAGAACCGTTAAGGATGGTACACCATGTAACTCAGTTGATGGAACAATTTATCTTGGAACATACATTGGTGACAGGGTTGGTGGTGAGCTTATCGCTGTTAATCTTGATGGTACTGAGAAATGGCGTAAGATGATTGCCTCTAATTGGGTTATGTCTGCTCCTGCAATTGGAAGTGATGGAACAGTTTATGTTGGCTCATGGAATGATGGTACTGAACCATGGGCTTGGGGTTACCTTCATGCTTTTGGAGAGTTAGATTCTGATGCTCCTTCCGCACCAGTAATAGATGGTCCTTCTTCTGGGAAGGGTGATGGAATTATTAAGTCATGGATTGGTCCATTTGGTTCAGAGGAAGAAATCATAGAAAGTCATTCATGGTATTACGAGGGGAATTATACTATTAAAGCTCGTGCTAAAGATTCTGAGAATCTATGGGGGCCATGGGGATATTATGAGATTACTATTCCGAGAACCAGAGCATCATATTATCTATGGTTTGAGTGGTTGTTAGAGCGTTTCTCATTGCTGGAAAGACTGCTGAATCTTTTAAAATAGGACTCCAGGATTTGAAATAAAAAATATTGAAAACCAGATAGAAACTACCTGATCTCTTATTTTTATCATTTGTTTAATCAAAGGTTACAGTAAACTCATATGTTGCCATCAACTCAGTCTCATTATCTGTCACCAGAATATTGCCATCGGGATTCCTGAATGCCACATAGATACGATAAGTTCCATCGCCATTCGTAAAGCTACTGGTACTACATCACTACCATTAATCGTTCTAAGTGTCGTCTCATTTAAAACCTCTTGTTCAAGAACCCAAGTGCTACTTGAAGTGTTATAATACTCAATCTGCATCAACAAGTATCCTGTGAAATTCGTAGAACCAGTATTCTCAATCTTAGATTGATACCCAGTAAAAAACGAAAACACATCACTCTCTTTATAGTTAGTCCCATCAGAAACATTCACCTTCCAATACCACCACTGACCATTCACTGATGCATTCGAAAACGTCTGATGATACGTACCATTACCCACATTACTGTTTGTTCCAAATACCTGCCAGCTGCCACTACTATTACTCAACCAAGTGATATTCATAGTATCTCCATCTGGATCAGAAACTGTAATATTAAACACAGGCTGAATACTGATACCGGTTGCACCATCAGCAGGAATAGGACTACTTACAATAGGATAATAATTAGAAGGAGTATATGTAACACGGATTTCAACCTTGGAACAATACAATGTAAAAGTTGGACCCGGAGGATAATTCTCAGCTTCTACATCACAATCTAGACTAACAATATCGTTCCAACCCCAAGGCTGAGGTGCATATGGACCATATGTTATATCAAACCATTCTGACCACATCATAGATGGACCAGTTGAATAACGGTATTCCATTCCATCATTAGTTCCACCATAAACAGGTCGTAAGATAGTATCACGCTGACCACCAGAATAATAAGAACGTACCCTAAGTTCGACCTTAGAAATTGTACCGAGATCATCACCTGAACAGTTATTTTCATCGCAAAGTTCAACATCACCATTAATTGTTGTTGAAGCCCAGTTAGATATACTTCCATCAACCATATAATTAGGATATGCAGCCCAAGCCTTACCATAAGGACCCTCATCAAAGCTATCGAAATAATAGGTCACCTGCTCAGCATCATACCAGAACAATTTTGTAGATTTCTCCTGACCTTCATTCAATGTACCAATCTTGATGAACAATGATACAGGAGCATTATACTGACCCTCCTGAGATTTAACCCACAGTTTATAGTTAAGTGACTCATTCCATTTCAAATACAAAGACCTGGTACTTGTATCGGTAATGTTTTCCATTAGATAAAACTCTGGTTCCGAAAGATCAGTATAAACATTATCAAGTGTCTGATTCAGGTAATACATCGTCTTGTTGACATTTATATAATCACCAGTCTCCGTCATATTTATCTGGATATCCTTCATCTCCCAACCAAAACCAAGAACATAAGGAATATCCTCACTGTCAAGATTCTTAATATAAGGAATAACCGTGAGCTCATTGTCATCAACACCCAAATAATAACGTATCGCAAGTCGGAAATCATAACCACCATAACTAAGATCCTTCCACAAAGTAACATTCACAAACGTCTCATTATCACTTTCAATAATTTTATTAAAACCACTAAGCTCATCAGTCCGATAGATAAGATTCCACTCATCATTGCCGTAATAACCCAGCATCAAAACATTATGAGACCAATACTCATCATAATGATTGGTAAGCTGAATACCACTGCTGGTGTTGAAATAGTAACTATCAAAACAGTTCCAGATACGCATAACCCCACCATCATCCAATAAATTGTATCCAATCTGAGAAGAACCACCACCTGGTGGATCAGTCAAATTAACACTTTCATTATTACCATAAACATCCTTTAATGTACAAGCTGAAACAATAGCATTAACAGAAACATTAAAACTATAACCAGAACCAAAACAATTACCACCAAAACTGTCCACAACCCAAATACTAAAATTATACCTACCCACAGACCAAGCATCATCAAAAATGTATTGGAATGTATCATCATCCACCTTTGACATTGAACAATTAACATATGTATCATCTGGATAAGTCACATTCACAGTAATATTATCAACAAAAGTATAATAATGCTCAACATCTGCCATAATAGTAGTATTACATCCAAAACCAATACAATCAGGAGAACATGATACATTTATTATCTCAGGAGCAGTCGAATACGAACAATAAATAAAATACAGGTTAGATTCCTCACTTTCCCAGGAAATATTTGGAGACGGAGAACTACCATAAACAATATTTTTATATCTTCCACAAGTGTTATCTGTAACATTATCAAAATAAAAATAACAAGTGTCATTACTCCAACAAGATAAAATATACTGGGTATCAGTCGTAAGACCAGGTTTTGAACCTGTAAAATTAAAGGTCACCCAATCAGGTTCATCACCAGTATTTATAATTTTTTCCTCAGTTGTCCCAATAAGCTGAGAATCATTCACCCTGTAAATCATACATTTAGTTTTAACAGATGATGTCTGATTTGTCTGTATAAAAGCTGAAATACTTTCAGCAGTACCATTAACAAGCATTGTATATTTTGAACCTGAAATATTATCCTTTATACTCTTACTAAAATTACCAATAACTGAATTACCAAAAGCAGGCAATATCCGGAAACCACAACCACCGGAATAATTAGTATTACCACAATTATCCTTCACCCAAATTGTGAAATAGTACCATCCAACCTGCATGGTATCATTAAAAACATACTCATAACCATAAGAACTATTCTCATTAAAAATCATAGAAAAATTATTAGTTATACCATTAGGATATGAAATATTTACATATGCATTGTTTATCCCGCTTTCGTTGTTATCCCAGAACTCAGCAGAAACAGTAACATTACAACCAAGAACTCCAGGAACAGGAGAATATGAGGCTGTTATCAAATCAGGTTTATTGGTTTCCACACGAACAATCTGCCAAAACTCAGATGATTCACCGTAGGAATCCGTTACATTTAGGGACACATTATAAACACCTGTTTGAGAAAAACCATGGTTAACATTCTGAGAATAAGAAAAATTTCCATCATCAAAATCCCAAGTCCAGTTATTAATCGAATATTTACTAATAGTTGTATCATTAAAATCTATGGTTTCATTAGGCTGTGCACCAAGTTGATTCATATCGAAACAAGGGCTGATATTAACCACATTTATCGTAGTATTATAATAAACACTGGTTCCCCCCTGACTAACACTAAGATTAACATACCTACTACCAGTTGTATTGAATGTATGGTCTATGTTTTGTCCTTCACAGGTTTCAGGTATGCCTTGAAAGTTGTAATTATAATCTGGTGATTCACCTACACCACAGCTACCCCCTAAATATTTATAGTTTTCTCCTGCGACTACAACCGTTGGGTTAAAAGAGTTTATAATATTTGGGTTAAAAATATTATTCTGAGCTGATTGACTAGAAGCAATATTAAATGAACATGATGCATCTAAATCTACAGTTAAACTATCTGACCAGTCACTGAAAACATTAGGGCTCCATGGGTTTTTTGCTCTAACTCTAATATTTTTTTCTCCTTCATTCCTCCATGTATGTGTTTTATAATGGTATTCACCTTGATTGTATTTTAGTATACTCCAAAATCCTTTTATGTCATTCCAGTCCCACTGGTATCGTATTTTATCACCTGCATCAGGATCAGTTGTTTTGGTTTTATACCAATATCCTCCTAACCATCCTTTATCAACGTATTCAGGTGTATCTGGTGTATCAGGTTTCTGATTCGGTGGATGCATCTGAAAACCTGTAAAGTTATAAGATTCATTACTAACCATATAATAACCTATGAAATCAATTACAAAATCCCTTACTCTTTTATCTCTAAGATTCGGGAGATATTCAATCCAATCAACTATATCTATACCATAATAATCAAGTACATCAAGACCCCACTTAGTTAAATTTTTACATAAAAATAGACCTAGATCCTGAGCTAAAATCTGTGCAAGCTCTAAACCGTTTATGAAGGTTTTAAAACCAAGTAATTCAACTGTGTCAAGTATGATATCTCCATTTGAATTACATAGATATAATTTCGTTACATATTCTCCTTTTGGATAATTTGTTGGTAAGGTGACATTTATATATCCATTTACTCCACTGGGTGTAACAATATAGGTTTCATCCTTCCTTTGCCTGTATAAAATTGGCCATAATGGATGTTCCCTTGTGTATTTCGGGAATAATACCAATCTTACTGAAACCTGTTCATTTGGCCAAAGGGTATCAATATTATATGAAACATTAAGACAATCATTATTACCATCATTAGAGGTGTCGAATAATTGGAATGTGGGATTTCCATCAAACCAGACATGCGAATCATATAAAAAAAATTTTGAAACATTCCAGATAAGAGTTGCTGTTTCGTTAACATCATTCCAATCAATGTTTTTCATCACATCTCCTTCTGTATGATTTATTCCATCTCTATGATGATTATACCAGCCGGCATCTTTTAAAAAAAGGATTGTACTTATAGGTCTTATTGTACACATGGCAAATACGTTATCATTACTTGGACCTCCAGATCGTGAATATAATCCCCGGTAATCATAACCAGTACGTTCATCATATTTATTTCGAGCGCAGATTGTTTCCAATAGACATTGAAAAAGTTCTCTATTTGTTACAAGGTTCATGATAAGTGGTGGATCATTTTGTGGATCTGGTCGTTTCATACCTAGCTGGTTAAGATCTATAACAGTTTTTATATTTTCACATAGGTTATCTTCTAAATAATGTTTTGCACCTTTGTATCCCCATTCTTCACCACCGTAAAGTATGAACTTTGTTTTATATTTCGGAATGATACCATTGTTTTCTAATTCCTTCATTTGTTTAGCGATTGCTAGGACTATTCCGCATCCTACTGCGGAATCTGATGAGCCCTGGCACCATAAGGAGTCATAGAGCGAGTCGATTATGACGATTTTATTTTGTTTAGTTCCATTTATCTGCCCGATCACGTTATAGCTTTCAACATCTTCATTATAACTTTGATTTAGATAAAAGTCAACTGTGTATCTGCTAAGGTTATCAGTTAATAATTCTCCAATAGAACCGTTGATATATATCATAGTCCTGTTAGCATCACCGGAGACACCTGTGTTGAAAGCTTCGTCTGTATAATCATAGCTAATTGTTCCTCTATAATATAGTTTATAAGAATCATACAGAGAATTATATATACTTGTTTTAAAAATACCTTTTATCATAAAAAATACTGAATTTAGTATTAGCCGCACTTTAAATTGTTTAAATTCGTTAGGATTGTAATTTGAGGTTTCTTGTATTGTTACAAAATCTTCAGTTATATTTCTATCGATGATATAGGATGGCCATGTTGAGTTATCATTTGGATCAATATTTTCAAATGTGAAATTGTAATAGTTTTCAAATATCGGTTCTATAAACTCATATAGTGATATATTAATATCATCATCGAATTGAAAATTTGATATTACATTTTCATAGGTTTCATTTAAAAAATTGAAATATTGGGTATCATTTTCATTCATTACATAAGGTAGTGGGTATATTTTTAATCCTTTTCCTGTAAAGTTATAGGTGAGATTTTCAATTTGTTCCTTTTTATCCTTAGAAGAGTTATATCGTCCATATCGAGTACCATTGGTTATAGGATGCATGTAACAATCGACTTCAAATGTAGTATTATTAACTGTGTCGTTAATTGTTAATCGTTTTTCATGAATGGTAATTTTATCTGTTAAGCCTTCTCCTCCATTGAATTTATATTTGAATCGATACCATATATTTGTGATTTTTTCTTGGTATGACTGATTTGAATCCGAAGTTGGATCAGATAGATTTAAGTTTTTCATTTCATTTGCCAAATAAATCGCAGCAACATGTTCTCCTGTTGTACCAAATTCACGTCCTTTAGCAAGTTCATCATCATCATATGTAGTATTTATAATATCACTAAGATATGCTGAAATAGTATAGATTAAATCAGTGTCAATATCAGGTATAGATGATTGGGAATCGGCTTTTGCGATATTATCTTTTATTACACCTATTAATATCAAATTTAAAATTAACATTAGTATTGCGATTAAAACAAATAACTTTTTTTTCATTTGTTACCACCTTTCTCTCCATCAAACACATCATGTTATTAATATATAATTTTATTTAAAATAAATACTATTTAATTATAATTCTAATAAGATAATAATATTCTAATAAGATTTATTAATAGTAAGATATATATGTTAATTTAGGAGGAAAACTACTAATGAATATATCGAAGAATTTTAATTTGATATATATACTTCTTTTATTAGTTGTAATTAATATCGTATCTCCAATTGCTATTGGAAATCATTCATCAATAATTATTGATATAGAACATTTAAATAATCTTACATCCTATCAGAATTATATAGATGATTTATTAAAATATAATTATAATAAAGAACAATTTTTACGAGATTATTCAGATGATAAAATAATATCTAGTGAATCCTTAATACATATAAAATATACCAAAATTATTTCCAATAGTCTAATGAATTCCCCTTGGCCGATGATGTGTCATGACTTACTTCATACTGGGAGAAGTCCTTATAATACTATTAATAATACTGGGTTCGAGAAATGGCGATATAGTAGTGGTAGTGGTGTAAATAGTGGGATTGTCATTAATGATAAAGGAATTATTTATTATGGCGATTGGGGTGAAAATATTAAAGCTCTATATCCAAATGGTACCTTGAAATGGAGTTATAAAACAGATAATTTTATTAGTTCTACTCCTGTTATTGCAGAAGATGATACTCTTTATGTTGGTTCATGGGATCATTATCTATATGCTTTTAACTCATCATCTGGAAAATTGAAATGGAGGTTCAATGCAAAAGGTACTATTGCAGGTTCCCTAGCTATTGCAGATAATGGAACAATTTACTTTGGTACAATGTGGGATGACGCAACTGGTCATAGAATATGGGCTGTTAATCCAGATGGTACTGAGAAATGGCAATATAAAACAGGTAGTGATATAACTTCTTCTCCAGCAATTGGTGATGATGGAACCATCTACATTGGTTCTATGGATAAATATCTATATGCTATGAATCCTGATGGTACTCTTAAATGGAAGTATAAGACAGGTGATTGTGTTAAAGGACCACCTTCTATTGCAGATGATGGTACAATCTATATCGGTTCTTATGATGATTCTCTCTATGCTCTTTATCCAGATAATGGTACGATGATATGGAAATGTAAAGTGGGTTATGGTACTGAAACAAATCCATCTATAGGAAGTGATGGGACTATCTATGTTGGTGGTGAAAGACTTTATGCTATTTATCCTAATGGAACTAAAAGATGGACTTTTAAACTAGGTGCAGATAGATATATTGAGGATTCTTGCCCAGCAATATCTGCTGATGGAACAATTTATATTGGAACACATATTGGTGAAGCTAAGGGTGGTGAAATTATTGCAATAAATTCAAATGGGACAGAAAAATGGAGAAAACAAATCTGTTATGAATGGGTTGACTCTTCACCAAGTATAGCAAAAGATGGAACAGTCTATATAGGTTCAGTATGCGAAGGATTTGGATACATTCATGCATTTGGACCTGTGAAAGAAAACAGTCCACCTAAATCTCCAATAATAACAGGGAAAAAGAATGGTAATGTTAGAATGGAGTATTGGTATGGATTTAAAACAATTGATCCTGATAATAATCCAATTAGATTATACATTGATTGGGGAGATGGTTCAATTACAAACTGGACAAGAGAACATGCTTCTAATGAGATATATTATTTTGAACATACTTGGACTAAAAGCGGTAACTACATGATACAAGCTAAGGCAAAGGATAACTCTGGTGAGGAAGGTCCTTGGGGTTACTTGGAGGTTAATATGCCAAGAACCAAAGCATCAACAAATACTATGTGGTATCAATGGCTGATGCTAAGATTTCCAATGCTGGAAATACTGCTGAATCTTTTAAAATAGAAATCTAGATTTGAAGTAAAAAATATTGAAAACCGGATAGAGATACTACCTGGTCTCTTTTATTTTTATCATTTGTTTAATCAAAGGTTACAGTAAACTCATATGTTGTCATCAACTCGGTCTCATTATCTGTCACCAGAATATTGCCATCGGGATTCCTGAATGCCACATAGATACGATAAGTTCCATCGCCATTCGTAAAGCTACTGGTAC
>SMTZ1_10016965_pt1 | contig 15090 bp, 13 predicted proteins | sample DeeMarSWOR136_30_FD_25667 | JGI IMG/M metagenome (IMG submission 25667)
GGACAAAACCATTTCACCACGACAAAAAGGGGGGACGTCTATGAATATATGACTTACCGCTGCGGGAGGCTGTTGAGCGCCCTTCCAGCACCCGCATGGGTTTTGCTTCCCTCAACCCATTCGGGAGGGCATAAAGCCCTCCCCTACGACCTCTTCTTTCGTGCTTTCCTTCTTTCGTGTTTTCGTGATTGGTTATCGTGCTGTTCTTTTTCTCACCTTTTGAAGGCATGAAAGCGGCTGTAGCTTGCGGGAGGGCGTAGCCTACTCCACCGTAGTAGCCCCGGCTACGAAGGCTGGAAAGCCCTCCCCTACGCACTCCTTGCAGAACACCACCTTTATCATGGAAGTACAAAAAAAAGAATGGGCATTTCTCATTCCAATCTGCTAGGAAGCAGAAATGACGTTGCCAGACGAAGCCGGAAATGGTATTTTTGACACCGAAGATCTTGAAAAAGCAGCACTGCATTTGATGGCGATGAAATAGGTTCAACCGTAAATGCTGACTAATTTTAGGACCCCGCCGAGGGAGAGGAGGGAATCTCTGTGGAGAAGAGACCATTAGGCCGCTTTATCATTGCTGATCCAGCCATCTGCCATGGCGAACCCACGTTTCTTGGCACACGAATTCTGGTATCTGATGTTCTGGAACAGGTTGCAAGCGGTATGGCTTGGGAAGCTATTGTTGACGAATGGCGTGGCGTGATCCCCAAAGAAGCAATTGCCGAAGCTGTCCGTTTGGCCCGTGAAGCCTTGGTCAGCCACGCCTCTGAGCTTGCCCTAGAAGTCTCCGCCCAATGAATGTTATTGATGAAAATGTCGTTAACAGCCAGATGCATCTGTTGCGCGGCTGGCGCATTCGCGTCCATCAAATTGGCCACGAACTTGGGCGTAGCGGCATGAAGGATGAGGAGATTATTCCATTACTGCATGATCTCAGGTCCCCAACTTTTTTTACTCGTGATCTCGGCTTTTACAACCGCTCTCTTTGCCATAAATCTTACTGCATAATCTGTCTTGCGGTAGGACAATACGAGGTGGCGACATTCATCCGACGTACTCTAAGACACACATCCTTCAACACTCGATCCAAGAGAATGGGGAAAGTCATCCTCGTAGGCCATACCGGAATTCGAATGTGGCGACCTCACGCCCAGAACCAAACCGAATTCGCATGGTAGCAGGGGAGCGGATATTTTGGCACTAGCAGCAGATGAGCGCGTGAAGGAAGTCTCTTTTTCAGAAGACGCTTTGAGCGTTACACTGATGGATGGGCGGACTATAACCGTCCCACTTACCTGGTACCCAAGGCTTCTTAATGCCAGCCCTAAGCAGCGTCTGCACCGGGAAATCGCCTGCCCCTCGTCCATAATTTGACATGGCTACCGGTGGTTTTTTCCTGGCCTCTTCCTAAACCTCCAGCAACCGCATGGGTTTAGCTCCGCCCTTCGATGAACCCTCAGGGCCATGAGTCCTGTCGAATGGCCCTTCGATGGGCCCTCAGGACCTTGAGTAAGCCAAAAGGCTCAACCCATCCTACGAGTGTAGCTTCGCGGAGGGCGTAGCCTACTCCGCCGTAGTAGCCCCGGCTACGAAGGCTGGAAAGCCCTCCCCTAGTTTAAGAAAAGGAACGCTTTAGGCGTGAGGCGATGGTGTGGAGGAGGAGCCGCACTTTGGCTCCGGTGCAGTAAGGATTGCTGCTCCGGCCGCCTCTTTCCGCACTGACGACCTTTCCCATGATCTGATCAGCGTGCACCGGCTCGTCATATTGCCCCCACGTATCGCTGCGCAGGATGAATCGGAGAGCACCCCCTTGCTTTCGGTCTATCCTTGCCACCCGATGGGCGATAACACTATCGTCCAACCGGTGGAGGATAATGTCGCCGACCTTGATCTGTGAGGGCAGAATGGGCTCGACCGTGATGGCCTCCCCTTCCCTGATGGTGGGATACATGCTTCGGCCCGGTGCGCGAAAGCGAACCGATTTACCATCCCGGAGAAGCTGAGTGGTTAGATCCAGCAATAGTTGCTGGTTTGAGTCAATAAGCTTGTTAGCGTTGTTCATTCTGTTAGCCAGATTCCGATGTTTCATGGCAACGAAGTAATGTCAAAATCCAAAGTTTACCCGCCTTCGGCGGCGCCAGAGGCGACCAGGGCTCAAATGCCAAATGAAGCCCAAAATCCTAATGTCAAATGGAACTCAAAAGTCGAAGGGTATACCTTTTGGATTTTGGCCTTTGGATTTGATTTGACATTGGGATTTTGACATTTGGGCTTCTCAGCCTGAAAGGCTGAGTAACCCTTTCACCTTCTCCATAATCTCCTTGTGCTTCTCCCCCCCTTTGCAGTACGCACACTCTCCATGGGGCGCGACATGGATGCCAAAGGCATACGCCCTGAGGTGCGCCAGCTCGCAGAGAAAGTCAACCGGCGTCTCCGCATCCCCACTCTCGAGTTCCGCTGTAGCAGGGCATGTGTCACACATGGCCTTGATTTCGCAGGCCACGCACTTGGTTTTGCGCGTGATCTTGTCCTGGCTAACTTCGAAAAGGAATTTTTCCCACCCTTGCTGGAAGCTGCCTTCCCTCAGATCATAAGCAGCACCCGGCCAGAGCACACAGACGCTCAGCTTTCCGTAAGGATCAATCGCAAAGGCACTGCGTCCGCCACCGCACTGGTAGAGATTATCGGTCTGGTGCCGTTTGTGGAAAGGTCCATCAAAATAGTCGCAGAACCTCCCCCATTCCCTCTTCCGCTCTTGATCCTCCAAGTCCAGTGCCACAATTTCCCGAGAAGACAGGCGCACGGAAAGAGGAGCTTTTGAGAAGTCTATACGCGGGTTGAGCACCGCATCGTACTTGAATTCCAGGCCCAGCTCTTCCTCCACAAAGCGCTTCATGTCCCAGAGTTCGTGTTTGTTCAGGGTCATCACCATAGTCTTGAGGGCTAGGGGCAGACCCCGTTCCATGAGCGATCGGATTCCCCTCATACACCGTTCATAGGAACCGGGGACGCGGGTTATGGCTTCATAGGTTTCTTTGGTAAACCCATAGAGGGAAATTTCCACAGAGAAGGGCCGCCAGTCCGTCAGGTAATCGGCTATCTCCGGTGTAATCAGCGTGCCGTTGGTAAATAGGGTGACAAGCAGTCCCTTTTTCTTTGCGTAGGTGTAAATGTCCAGGAAGTCCTTGCGGACCAGGATCTCCCCGCCGGTCAAAAGGGTCCACAAACAGCCCTCGTCCGTGATTTGATCGAGAATGCGGCAGTATTCCTCATAGGTGAGCTCTCTCCGCCGGGTCTTCTTGTCGCCAGCAGGGAGGTTGTTGTAGCAGTGAATGCAGTTGAGGTTACAGCGCCGGCTCAGTTCAATACAGCCGCTGATGGGGACCCTCTTCGTCAAGACGTGATCCTGAAACCTCTGGCTCCAATCAGCGTATTTCTCGGTTTCCAAGCCTTCTCCTTATAGCGGGCGTCTTTGTTCGACGGACAGCTGTGAGCCCATGTTAGTCTCTTAATGCCACACAAATGGAGTACTGGAGCATTGGGTCAAAAAAGAGAATCGACATTGGAGGTCTCTTTTGCAGTTTCTGACGCTTACACGCCCATTATTCCATTCTTCCAGCCTTCCAGAATTCCCGCTATCCATCGAATGATCTGATTCGGTCGACGGTTTTCCGAACCATGAAGATGGGACAATTTCATCGCATTATATACTTTAACCCCTTGTTATGTCAACGAATTGCTTTATCGGGCTTCCGCAAACCAACCCGAGTCCATGCCCCCGTTCTGCAACCATTTGATGATTCCACTGAAACCCCAAACGCCCTCTTTCTTCACGCTAAACTATTTTTACCCATTTCTGGTCGTACCAGTTTTGGGTAAAAAAGCAATGGGGGTGTGCGCTGGTCTGATGGGCGAGATCCACCATCTAATTTACCAATCAAGAATGAAACTGAAGGGTTATGCAGCACTCCTGATCACCAGCAAGGCATTAGATGCAAGTCGAAGATCCCGTTAAGAGCGGGGGCGCCGAGGAGCGAGCGCTTGCCCGCCTCTGCCGGGAAGGCAACGACGCAGATGATGTCTTGCTGGTGGATCAGGTGTGGGCTCAAAACTTGTTTGATGATGGCTAATGAGATATCATATGTGAATGGTACAGAGAGCTCAAAGCTTCTAGGAATTTGCTAAATCATTGGATAGCTGGTTTACATATCTGAAGCGGGGTCTGTCCCGAAAACTCCCCGAGGACCGGATCGCCGGAGAAGATCGCCACGCCGGCATCAAGAACAACCTGAAAAATCTTCGTCCCTATGTCGGTCAATATTGGCGTAAGGGGCTTTTCGGCTTTTTCATCATCCTTGTCACATCGCTTCTGGGTTTCCCCCAACCCCTGATTACCCGCTACATCATCGACGACGTCATATTGGCTCGCCAACTCGCCCTCTTGGCCGGTGCGATCATTTTGCTCGTCGTCATTGTAATCGGTGAGAAGCTGATGCGCTTGCTAGAGGGTTTCTATTTCGCCCGCCTGGAGCAGACCGTCACCTTACACATTCAGGAAGACCTGATTGCACGAACCCTCCGTTTACCCAAAACTTTTTTTGACGACAACCAGACGGGCTATCTCATGTCACGCCTGTCTTCAGACGTGGAAGATCTGCGCTGGTTCTTTTCCAGCACGATTGTTTACATCGTGACCAATATGTTTCGCTTTGTGGGCGGTCTTGCGCTTCTCTTCTATCTTGAATGGAGACTGGCCATCATTGTGGTTCTCATCCTCCCAGGCATCCTGTTCTGCATCCGTTACTTTTCAGCCAGAGTATACGTCCTGAGCCATGAGAGCATGGAACAGCGGGCCAATGTCTCCAGTCGCTTTCAGGAATCCCTGTCTTCAGCTTCCTTGATCAAGGCGTTCTCCTCGGAGATGCGCACCCTGAAACATCTCATGTCCGAGCTCAGAAATGCCTTCCACATCTCTATGGAGCGGACGGCTGTCAACTCAGTGGCCAGCCTTGCCATCAACGCGATGCCCGGCATAGCAAGACTTGTTGCATTGGCTCTCGGCGCTTACTGGATTATCACTGAACAATGGACTCTGGGTTCTCTCCTGGCTTTTCAGGCTTACCTGGGCTACGTGTTCGGGCCCGCCCAGTACCTGGCATCAGCCAATCTGGACCTGCAGGAAGCCCTTGCCGCCCTCAAAAGGGTGGCAGCCCTTTTTGACATCGTTCCGGAGGAAAATCTAGGGACCGGGGAAAAGCTGGACCGGTTGGCGGGTGAGGTGGAATTCAGGGATGTCTCCTTTTCGTATGACGGTGTGGAACCGGTGCTCAAGAACGTCTCTTTCCACGTTAAGCCTGGAGAACGTGTGGCGGTTGTAGGGCCGAGCGGAGTCGGTAAGACGACGCTCTTGAGCCTTATTCTGGGTTTTTACAAGCCCGTCTCCGGAGAGCTCTATTTCGACGGCCAGCCAGCAACGAACTATGAACTGGCATCATTGCGGCACCGAATCGGCTATGTTTCACAGGCCACACGCCTGCTGTCCGGAACAATCATGGACAACCTTCGCTACGGTGATCCCAAGGCAGGCGAAGAAGCCGTGATTCGGGCGTCCCGAACAGCCGGTATTCATGAATTCATTGGTGGCTTGCCCGAAGGCTACGACACCGAGATCGGCGAGAACGGGGTTTATCTCTCAGAGGGACAGAAGCAGCGACTCTCCATTGCCCGGGCTCTGGTCAAAGATCCGGACATTCTCATCTTTGATGAGCCCACATCCGCATTGGACGGGGTGACGGAAGCATCTCTGGTGGCATCGCTTCCAGCCCAGTTGCAAAACAAAACCCTGTTTGTCGTCTCAAGCCGCCTTCCCGTGATTCAGGAAGCACATCTCGTGCTCTTGCTCAACAAAAGCCGCCTTGTGGCCGTGGGAACCCATCAGGAGCTTTTTGAAACGAATGCGTTTTACCGATCCCTTCTGAACAATCCGGACTCACCAAGCGAAGCATAACATAATCTGCCGGCCTCCCAATCAGATCGACAGCATGCCACTCGAAATCCCCCCCGACCCCCCTTTGCAAAGGGGGGCAAGGGGGGATTTCGAAATGAAGGCTTTTTTCTGTCATCCGCCACAGGAACCCGTAACGTCCAATCGAGTTCTGAGGCGATTAGGTTGTCGTTTAAGCGTCGGCCATGGGATCCGGAAGGATGGCGCAGCCGTTGTCCGGGGCCGGCGGGAAAAAAACATTAAAAGCGGTCCCTCCTGATCTGAAGCAGTCGGTCCGTTCTTCGCAAAACGTGCATTCACTGATCCTGCCGGGACAAAAATCACTGTCCTTTGGGATGTAGCGGCATCTTGATGATCCCATGTCAATTCTGAAGTTGTAACGCTCAGCAAAAATTTTCATGCGCAGCAGGTCTGCCCCCTTTCCTCCGGCGTAGAAATCAAAAGGCCTTTTGGATGAATAGCTCATGGTTTCGTGGGTCGTAAAAAAGCCCTCAAAGATGCGTCGCTGATTCTCATCCGTGATCCCTATGCCACAGTCGTAGACCACCAATTCCGATCCCTCCCCTTTTTTCTGAACAATGATTTCAATCCTGCCTTCATCGGGCGTCGCTTCGACGGCGTTTCGGATAAGACCGTCCACGACTTTCTCCATCACATCTCCAGGAACGCAGATGTCCGGCACCGGCTCCAGGTGGGTGACGACTTCCACCTCGCGATGTGAGAACTCGGGCTTCAACGCTTTCAGTCTTTCCTCCACAAACTTGTCCAAAGAGATATCGGCTATCTTGCTGTCTCTGGGGCCGTAAATTTCCTGGATCCGCTTCCGGATCTGTTCAACAATCGGGCCCTCTCCGACCTCTTCCGCAACCAGTGTCTCCAGCTGGTCTTTACACTGATCAAGCAACAGATTCAAGATATCACGGGTCTTGTACTGCCTGTCCTCCATAATATCTTCCACTTCGTATTGGATGTCGAGAAGGCGGTTCAGGTTCCGCTGCGCCCTTTCCATGGTCGGTTTCCAGGCCTCCTCGGAAAGCTCTTCCATCTTCTTCGACAGAAGATCAAGAGAAGCGATCAGCACCGAAATGGGTGTTTTGAGCTCATGGGAAAGATGGTTGATCACCCGGTCCTTCGCCCTGTTCAAACCGGTCACTTCGTTGTAAGCCTTTGTCAGTTCCTTTGAAAAACGGGCGTTTTCAATAGAAAGGGCCACCGTCCCTGCGATCAAATTGAGGAGTTCCACGTCCCGTTGATCGAATCGCCCCTCTCTCTTGTTTATGGCGCCTACGCTCCCGATGATGCGATCGCCGCTCCGGAGGGGGACTTGGAGCATGCTGTGCGAATGAAAGTGGAGTTGATCGTCCACCGCACCGTAGAAATCCGGATCTTGAGACGTATCATGGACAATAACGGGTTGGCCTGTCTTGATGACCTTGCCTGAGATACCCTTGTCCGCAGAATAACGAATCTCCTTTGCCCTCTTCTCTGTATCCGTGTCATCGTAAGCCGCACCCATGAAGAAAAGTTCCTTTTTTTCCTCGTCAAGCAATATCACCAAAGCACCGTCCACGTTGAGAAGCCCTTTGATCTCATCGCTGATGTAATCCAGGAGATCCTCCAAATGCGGATGTGCAGGAAGGGCCATACTGATGCGCAAAAGTGCCTGATTGGTTTGCTTCATCCTCTTTTCTTCGGTGATGTTTCGGAGCATGACCAGTTCCCCAGCCTCTTGGTTCTCACTCTCTGAAAAAACAGCACCTCTCATGGCCACATCAAGGATCCTGCCATCCTTGGTCAACCGCCTTGTTTCATGGCGGCGGATGAACTTCTCCTCGAACAGTCTCTTGATGCTCTCTTTTGTCTCCTCCTCGAGACCCGGCGGCACATAGGGGATGTGTTTGCCTTCCAGTTCCGTCAAGGTCCAGCCGAAGGTCTCAGTGAAAGCAGGGTTCAAGTAGCTGACCTTCCCGTCGAGAGTAAAGACAACCATGGGGTAAGGAACAAACTCGAGGAGCGTCCTGTATCTCTCTTCCGCCAATCGACTTGCTTCATAAGCGCACTGAAAGCGAAACTCGGATTCCCTGAGAGCCTCCTGCGCTTTTACTTTCTGGGTCACGTCCCGGGCAACTCCCCGAAATCCGATCTTTTCACCCTTTGCGGTGGTGATCAGGTTTGCTGAGAGTTCTACAGTTCTTTTCTGTTTCTTCTTGTCGACAATTTCCCAGGTGATGTCTGAAATGCCCTTACCGCTCCTATAGATCTTGTTGAAAATCTCAAACGCCGCGCGCGCATGTTCCTCGTCCATGAATTTCCTGAAGTTAAAGTTGCCCTTAAGATCCACTTCATAAACGCCGTCATCGATGTTCTCGATGAAAGCCTTGTATCGTTCGCCCGAAAACGTTCCATCAAGATCCATGGCATTCACCTCTTTTTGTCTTTTTTGCCATCGATTTTTGGGAATTTTGGCCCCGGTCTTTGATCGCCCTCGGTCCGCTCCGGCATTTTCCTCTAGAAAAAGCCTCTTCTAAAAGCCCTGCTTGCGGGCATTCTATAAGAATATTGGACACCTTGTCATTACAATTCTATTGTGTTGTTCTCGGCGGCTGTGTTATGCTTTTACACAACATCTATCTTGCAAGTATCTTGGTCTAGAGTTTGCATTTCTAGATCGCTCTGAGATGTGAGATCAGCTGAAAGACCAAAGGGGTCTTGTGGCTTGAAGAGAGAAAGCATGAAAAAACCCTTTACCGTCATCACCTTGATCTTCTTTTTTTTCTGTGCGTTCCTTTCCGCTTCCCACGCCGGGCAAGCGGCTGGGCCGAGGATGTCGATTGAAGAGAAATACTTCAACTTCCAAGAAGTCACTGAAGGCTCGGTCCTCGCGCACACCTTTAAAGTCCTCAACAAAGGTGATCAACCCCTTAAGATCAGGAAGGTCAGCCCTGGCTGAGGGTGTGCCGTGGCCTATTTTGATAGGACAATCCCCCCCGGCGGGGAGGGCAAGATTACACTGAAGATCAACACCAAAGGTTATGATGGTAGGCTCCGCAAAACCGCCAGAGTCTACACCAACGATCCATGGCATCCTGTTGCAGATATAAAAATTGAAGCTTTTATCAAAACGCTCATTGATCTATCTCCCAGGTACGTCCTTTTGCAGGGATCTCGCGCCGAGAGAATCACAAGGACTGTTCATATCAGGGCTGAACTTGACAAGCCTCTAAGAATAGAACCGATTCAATTCAATCTCGACAGATGGCTGAATTACAGCATAGAAGAGATCGAAGAGGGCAAAGTCTACCAAGTCCGCTTTACCACCATCCCAAACTCGATTGCCTACTATCGAGGATATTTAAGACTCAGAACCAACTATCCTGAAAGGCCGGAGATCTTCATTGGGATCAGGGGACGGTTTCGAAATTGAAGCAACCCCCTCGCCTATCCTTTCTCACCAACCCGAGGCAGAGGGCAGTCGACCGTGTGGGGAGACAAAGCTTGGCCATAAGGTACGCGATGGGTTGCCCATGCTTTAACATTTCCCAGTATCCTTGAAAAAACCGCTGATGATTTGCTCTTTACCCGTGAAAGGCTGGGGCTTTGGAATATAAAAGGAAGGGCTTGTTTTCTAAGTTATGGTGAAGAACACGGAGAGGATTATAGAGATTTTTACGGATGGCGCATGCAGCGGCAATCCTGGACCCGGGGGTTACGGCGCCATTTTGAGGTACGGCAAGGAAGTCAAGGAAATCTCGGGTTGTCACCCCATGACAACCAACAACAGGATGGAGTTAACAGCCGTCATAGAGAGTTTGCGTCGAATCAAGAGACCCTGCCGAATAAGGATCGTAACGGATTCCAACTATGTGGTCAAAGGAATGACGGAATGGATCAACGGTTGGATCAAAAGGAGCTGGATAAACTCCCAGAAGAAACCCGTTTTGAATAGAGACTTGTGGGAAAAACTCCTTAAGTTAAGTAAGCCCCACGAGATCGAATGGGTATGGATCAAGGGACACGGGGGACACAAGGAAAACGAAAGGTGCGACGAACTGGCGAGAAACGCGATTAAGCAATGCGTCCATCAGAAAAGACTGAGAGGGAGAGACCATGCATGATCGGTGGCTGCAAGCGCTTGGAAGCATGACATATGGCATCTATGTCCTTACCACGTACCACGGCGAAACAATCAATGGCATGATTGCTTCCTGGGTTTCACAAGTCTCCTATGAACCACCCCTTGTCATGGTCGCTGTCCACCCCAATCGCCTTTCCCACAGCTTGATTGAAAAAAGCGGCTCCTTCGGCCTTCATCTCCTCCATCGAAAGCAAAAGCATTTTCTCAGCCGCTTCAAAGGACCAGACCCCGAGGCCAAATTCACCGATCTCGTGTGGTCCAAAGGAGAAACCGGCTGTCCTCTCTTGAAAGACTGCCTCGGCTACTTGGAGTGTGCGGTAAGGGCTGCACTGCAACCGGGGAATCACACCCTTTTTATCGGCGAGGTGTTGGATGCCCAACTCCTCTCCCACGAAGATCCCCTCACCACCCTCGATTACGAAGGCCGTTACACCGGCAAAAAGTAAGGGCAAATAAAACTGCGCAACAGCTTCTTGCTTGGGGATTTGCTCCCCCTAAGCGGCCCAGCCGCGCTGTATAAAATTGCGCAGCAATTTTATCAAAATATCAAATACTTGACGGATAGCAAAAATTATGTTATTTAATAATGCACGTGTTTTTTCTATAGCAAATAAGAATTTTTGCCTTTATTAATGAAAATTAAACTTAAGCTTTTTTTAGGAGCGAAGCATGAAGTGTCCTAAATGTAACTATGTCAGTTTCGATTATAACCAGATATGCCCCAAGTGCAGTAAGGATATCTCTGCAGAGCAGGACAAGTTGCACATTCCTGCCTTCAGACCGAATCCTCCCGCTGCACTGAGCGCACTGATCGGAGAGGCGAACGAATCACACGCCGGAATTCACATGTCTGATTCCTCTGAAGTTGACATCCGTCAGGAAGCGGATCTGCGCTTGGATGACTCCTCAGCCATGGATAGCGGCGAGGTTGCCTTTGATGACTCACAAGATGTGGGCGTGAGCATGGCAGCTGGAGGAGTGGGCTTCGGCGGCGAAACAGGTGAATATGCAGCTGACTCCCAGGATGCCATTTCAGACTTCGAGTTTGAAAGCCCGGTGGATGAAGATATCTCCTTCGAACCGATTGAAAGCCCTGTAGAGGAAGTCGAAAGTCCTGTAGACCTTGATCTCGGCGGCGAGGAAGAAGCAGCAGCCCCCTCGGATGAAAAAGGAGGTCTCATCGATTCATCCGAGATAAATCTGGATGAGCTTTCCCTCGATGAAGCGGAAACGCCCGGTGCGACAGAAGGAGAGAGAGCTGCGGAAGAAGCGGACCTTGACCTCGGAGGTCTCGATTTGGGGGGTGAAGGGGCTGAGTCAAGCGAAGCTGAAGGTGAGATTGAGCTGAATCTCGATGATCTTAAAGTCAATGAAACAGGCGATCTGGAGATTGGCGCAGAAACCGCGCCTCCTGAAGAGGGCGGCAAGGCTATCGAATCGGATGAAATTTCTCTTGATGAAATCCCTCTTGATGATGAAGGCCTGAAAGGGTCTGAGGGTCTTACGCTGGATCTTGAAAAGAAACCCAAGAAAGAGGGCGCTGCGTCTGATGACGACGATGTCTCCATCGACCTGGAGGATCTCGATTTGGATCTTGATTTGGAGGATAATAAGGCCGACTGATCAAGAATTATCTTGACCTGTCATATCCCGGACCCTATAATCACCCTGCTTTGCCGGGATAGCTCAGTCGGTAGAGCAGGGGACTGAAAATCCCCGTGTCCCCAGTTCGATTCTGGGTCCCGGCACCTGAAGAAAGCCATATTTAGAAGGGGTTAATCATAAGTTGATTAACCCCTTCGTTTTTGCGTTAGATTTTGCTGCAAGTTCCTGCTCCGGTGCCCTTTTCTCTTGCTTCTTGTTTCCAGCTACCTCGCCTTTTTCCTTGACAAATGAGATGGTGTCCGCCTAATAATGACTAAATTTAATCAATAATATATGAATAAAAATCATCAATAGGATTGAGGGGTTCATGGATACACGCTTTTCCCCGCACAATACCCATCGTGAAAGCCCTGCCGCGTTTGACGAACGGGACCCCCATTTAAGGCAACTGCGGCAACAACCATTGGTTTTCCATTCCTACCTTTTGGAGAAACTCCCGGCCATCCCCGGAATTTATACCCTTGGAGGCGGTCGTCAGGTTGGCAAGACGACGCTGGTGAAGCAATGGATGGCAAACCTTCTCCGGCTCGGTGTTGCACCGGAACAAATCGCGTATCTGACCGGCGAACTGATCGATGACCATCACACAATGGTGCGCCTGATCGGCGAAACACTCGGCGAAATGCCCGATAAAGCCATATGCTTTCTGATTATGGATGAAGTGACCTATATCCGCGAGTGGGACAAGGGAATCAAGTATCTGGCCGACGCAGGCATGCTTGAAAGCATCGTCCTCTTCCTGACCGGATCCGATCTGGGCATCATCAGGGAAGCCCGCATGCGCTTTCCAGGCAGGAGGGGCGCCTCAAGCATCGTGGATTTCCATTTTTATCCACTCAGTTTTTTCGAAACGGTACATCTGAAGAAACGATTCAGGCAAGACGAACTTGAAAAGTTGATGGACATCCGGACCGAAGCCCCGCCCCCGCTTATTGCCAAATTGCATCAGGAATTTGAGCAGTATCTTATTCACGGGGGTTTTCTGACTGCCATAAACGATTTGGAGAAATACGGCCTTATCCGACGCGCAACGTTTTCCGTTTACAGCGATTGGATACGGGGGGATGTGCTCAAAAGAGGCAAACACGAGCATTATCTGCGTGAAATACTGGAAGCCATCGTCAAGCGATACGGAAGCCAAATCACTTGGAATGCCCTGTCTCAGGACCTTTCCATCGATCACCCGAAAACGGTGAGCGATTATGTGGACCTGCTTGTAGCCATGGACGCCGTCTTTATTCAGTATGCATTGGTTGAAGACAAGCTCGTCGCCGCACCGAAAAAGGCCCGCAAGCTTATATTCACGGATCCCTTTATTTTTCATGCTGTAAGGGCCTGGTTGAGCCCGACGGATGATCCATACAGCCAGCAAGTCACTACCCTGCTAACCGATTCCGAATGGGCCTCCAGATTGACGGAAGCATCCCTTGTCGCCCATTATCGCCAATACTATCCCACTTTCTACATCAAGGCGGAAGGAGAAGTGGATCTCGCTTATATTTCCAAAAACCGTTTCTGGCCCGTGGAAGTCAAATGGACACGGCAACTCAGACCTAAGGACCTGAAGCAAATCTCCAAATACCGAAATGCCCTGATCCTGACAAAATCATCGGGATTCGGCCGCATCAAGGATATCCACACCCAACCCCTGCCACTTTTCTTGCTTCGCGTCGGGGCAAAGGAACGGCCGGACATCAGTATGACGTAACCGCAAGCGCACACCCCTAACCGGTCCTCGCTGCTCTGCATATGGAATAAGTACCCGTGACGTGGGCTCCGTCCATGAAATAACAACTTCGATTTTGTAACAGCCTAAGATTCATCTCTTTCAGTATCTTCTCCCCTCTTAAAACTGACTTGCCTACACCGGCCACCAGGGTGTTCTTCCTCTCTTCCCCCTAGATTTCTTTCTGTGATGCAGGCCACCTGAAGCATCTATTCGGGCTAGGGGGGCGTATGCGAAGGTTTTCATACAAAGAATGGCATTCTCAAGTTATTATTTCATGGACGTCCCCCCTCCCATGAGTGTACAGGGGTCCAATTCTGGCCCGCCCGTGTGAGAATTCGTGTGAGAAAAACTTTCCAAAATCTGCTAACACTGGAAAAAATCGGAAAAAGCGTGGAAAAAGGAATTGAGTGATTCTAGACAGTCAAAGTGACTTGAGGAGGTTAGGAAACTCGAGAGTGTTGTCTGAAAATCCCCGTGTCCCCAGTTCGATTCTGGGTCCCGGCACCTTAAAAAGCTAATGGAAAGGGCCGGCCATAAAGGCCGGCCCTTTTTCATTGCTCTCTCTATGGCAGTCCCTGCAAAGGGGGAGCCACCGCCAACTCATATTTCGCGTTCCTTGACAAAAAGGACCTGTTCTGGAATTCTAGCGGGCAGTGAATATCTCTTCTCTAAACTCCAGATTAGAATAGAGGTAGGAAACATGCGTCTTCATCATCGACCTGCTTTGTTCTTCCTTTTGACCGTGCTCTGCACTTTGACGCTTCAAGAGTCTTTGACTTTCGCTGGTGACCCCAGATTCAACAGGCACGCGCTCAAGGGATTCGAAGCCTTCCATGTGAAGGTAGAGCGTTTAGCTCCCGAAATCGAACAGGACGGTCTCAGCGCGTTAAGCATTCAAAAGGACGTGGAGACTCAACTTCGAAGCGCAGGGATCAAGACTGTACCTGAAAAGGAATCTTTTGATATACCGGGCAATCCCTATCTTTATGTGAACTCCCATGTACTGAAGCTTCACGCCTCAAAAGAGTATGTCTATTCCATCAATTTGAGCTTCAACCAAAACGTCTATTCCGTAAGAGAACCCAAAATCATCCTGGGTGCTGGCTCGTGGTCGAGCGCAAATGTCATCGGCATAACAGGAAGTCTCACCAAGATCCGGACGTCCATAAAGAACCAAGTAGACATATTTATCGAAGCCTATAGATTTGCCAACCCCGGAGATTGATCCGCCACATATGTTGCTGGGATCTCGAGCTCCAAAAAGGGAGGGGACCATGTACGACCTTCATGAAAAAGAGGCGCTGTTCAGGGTACGTCGATACGATCTCTATCGCAATGATGGGCTTCTCTCCATCGTAGTCCAGGAAATCATCGCTGGAGAGTCTGTGTACAAATTTTATGCTGTTCCGAGTCTCGGAGGCAGTCCTTGTAACCAGGAGGAATACTGGGGAATCGGCGAATCAGAAACAGGGGCTTTGCAGGATTGTTTGAAGCGGATAAAACAGGTGCCTACACAGGTCTTATTTCCTCCTCCCGAATAGCGTGTTTCATGGCGCT
>SMTZ1_10014531_pt1 | contig 15086 bp, 12 predicted proteins | sample DeeMarSWOR136_30_FD_25667 | JGI IMG/M metagenome (IMG submission 25667)
GGGGCTTCAAAACGTCTAAGACAAGCCTTCTTATCATCTCAAGACGACTCAATATAGTCTAGGTTCCCTGGCTTTAAACCTTTACTTCAGGGCTTACAGACTTCCTCTTCAAGAATTGCTTGTTAGTCTTGACGTGTGGGCTTGGCCTCCGGCTTGTACATCCTCTTTTCGTAGGCAGATTTCGGTTTGGACCTTTGCCCGAGTTGCATTGCGGCTCTTCTTCTCTCCACGTTTCGGGCCCGCGCAATTGCTTTGGCGACCCTTGTCTTCGAGGGTTTTCGAATTCCGCGAGGTCTCACTGGTACTGGCTTGAAGGGTTTCTGTGCTTTTCCAGCCCTTCCACGTTTGCTTCTGGGAACGGGCGCGTGTCCTTCCGCAACGAGCTTCTTAAAGGTGACTGCCCGTTCTTTCAAATCTACGCTTTGCACCTCCCAACCAGCACTTCTCCACGCATACCCTTGAGCGGTATTCTCATCGTTGTTCCACCATTGATCACTTCGCAGAGCGCCAAAAGGCAGGTTGCCGTTGATTACTCCTTCGATCTTTGAGAATGTCAAGGTCGTTAGGATCGTAAACTTCCCTCGGCGAAGCAGGTATTCTCTCAAGGGTCCGTACTTTGATGTTGGGCCTCTTGGCGACACAATTCTCCTGGCACAGTTCAGACAAATGAGGTCTCTTTGCTCGCTCCACAGATTCGTGGTCATGCAACTTCGGCAATGGAGCTTCTTGCATCTGGGGCAACGCCTCAGTGAGTAGAGAGACAATACCCTGCCACAAATGGCGCATTCGTCTTTCATACAAAAGATAGTGATGAAATAACTACTGAAAAACCTGTTGATAAGAAACAGCATTCGCTCTGTTCGCTGCCAGTCGTGTGAAGTGATTTGCTAATTAGTGGAAACGGACCTGAAAATTCGTTAACCACAGGATTGGAGTTTCTACTTCTTTCTCTTGGGGTTTGGGGCAATTCGTCTGGCTACTATGAAGCAAACAGCTAGAGCTCCGGTGAGCGTTAGATATTGGTTTGCAGATGCTTCTGTGTGGCGTTCAGGAATCGATAATGTGGAACCCCCTATTGATGGGAGCACGACCCAGAAACTGATCGTGTCCCACACGGCTTCGCACGCTATGTCGACGGTAGCAATGGCAGTCCAGCGTCCAAGGCTTTCAGGAATATCTGGGATTCTGAAGCTTGTCCGTGCCAATCCATCTTGGTTTGTTCTATTTATGAATACTAGGACTATCTGCTCCTCGGAGTTGAGAACTTGAAATGCCACGAGGAGTCCTTGCTCTGGCCAGCCTTCATATGAGACGCGAGCAATCATCTCCACGACTTCTCCTTGTTCGAAAAACCCACCTGATTCACCGAGTCCTTCACCACCATTCTGAGTGTATAGGTCGATCACGCGTTCACCTTCGGGCGCATTAGGCTGCATCCATTTCCAAAAGAACACTGCGCTGACGAATGTGTTGCTGATTGGCTCCAATTCGGGATTGAGAAGTAGAACGTCGCTGAGTTTCAGCGTACTGCCAACGTACTCCATCATGTTTAGGAAGACCTCGAAGGTGACTTCCAACAGAATGCCATTGCCACTCAAGGGAGGGTGGGGATCATGAAGAGCCATCCTGGCTGTGACAAAGCCGCTTGACTGGTTATTCTCAAATTCGAAGTCAACGTCTTCGGGAAAGAAGCTCCCTACAGATACTCCTGTTACAGTCAGTAAGCTGGAGTTATAATTGATTGTAAACTCGCAACTATACAGATTCTCAACTTGGGAGATTTTGACTAATACGTCAAAAACCTCGCCCTTTCCTTCCGCAACGTACGCGGTCGGATAAGGCGAAAGAGCTGTACAAGCTGGCGATGAAGCGAAAATAGGTGCAGAACGCCAGCACACCAGAAGGAAAACCAAAGTGACACTCAACAGATACTTACGTTCGCGTCTGTCCGTTTTGCATGCGCGCAGAAAATCAATTGCAGAGCGGGGCCTCTCCGCGAGACTGAAAAGCCTCCTTTCATCCGGAGCTGTTGATGTCAATGCATGGGACGACCTTAGGGGGAACGCGCCAAGCGTCTGGACGCGGAGTGCTTCGACGACTAGCCGTAAAGACTGCCTCATTGATTCTGAGTTTCCCTTCTCCCATCTGTACAAAATAACCATAGCGGTTCTTGCCTTATTAGCATTATGTGCCGACTCATTTGCCTCACAATGATTTTCGTCTCCAGCCCGTTCGCATCTGGTAGCGGAATTTGGCGAAACTGATAATAGTTTCCAAGAAGTTTTATAATCTGAGGGAAAAAGGTGAAGGATTCAGCCGCATACATGATTCTTTCGTTACATCTTTTCTTGCTGATTTCTGTCGTACCGGTTGGAGCCTCTTTCCTTTCATCAGCCGCCACTAAGATTGTCCGCCCTCGAGCCACTTACACCAACGTGAACGCTTCAGCTGCGAAGACTATGATTGACTCTGACCCTTCTTTGGCTATTCTAGATGTGAGACTGCAATCTGGCTACGATTCCGGTCACGTAAGAGACGCAAAACTAATGCCGCTGCCCGACTTGGAAGGAAGGCTTGATGAACTAGACAGAGCCGATAAAATTCTTGTCTACGACGAGTCAGGTAGCTGGAGCGCGACAGCAAGCCAGACTCTCATAGACAATGGCTTCTTGTACGTGTATAACATGCTCGGAGGAGTGATTGCTTGGATCGCTGAGGGATACCCAGTATTCACCAAATATCCTTCGATTCAAGAGGCGATGAACGCCCTGAGCGAAGGAGAGACATTATACGTTTCTTGGGGAATGTATCATGAACATCTTGATTTGAACAAATCCATATCTCTTATGGGGGAGAACGTCCAAACAACAATCATCGATGGCAATAACCATGGCGTAGTTGTTCTCATCACCGCCGACGACAGCGTTGTACGGGGTCTCACCGTCAGAAATGGGGACACAGGAATCTACTTGAACAATTCAGACAATTCCATGATTCTAGAAAATCGCATAGTCAATAATGACGACGGTGTATTCACGCGCTATTCACACAACTGCACAATCCATCAAAACATCGTTAGGAACAACACTCAAAGAGGAATCCTAATAACGAATTCCAGCGGGATCACTATTGGCAAGAATCATGTCATTGAGAATTTCCATAAGGGCATAGGGCTCGCCAACTGCGGCAACTGCACCGTCGTGGAGAATTGCGTCGAAGACAACGAAGCCTTTGGGGTCTCCATCGAAACTTCCGAAAATAACACGATTCGCCAAAATAGCTTCATCAGTAATGGCATTCAAGCATCCGCTGGATCCTTGACAAACCGATGGCATGGCGGTTATCCCTCTGGCGGCAACTACTGGAGCGACTACAGTGAGAGATATCCCGAAGCTGCGGAACTGAACGTTTCAGGAATATGGGATACTGCATACTTCATTTACAACAACAACGAAGACGAGTACCCCCTTGTATTCCCGTTCTGCCAGCCAATCTCCAACTTGAACACCGGTTCATTCTACGCAACAATCCAAGAGGCAGTGAATGCACTCGAAACTCTAGATAACCACACAATATTCGTCCATGCAGGAACCTACAACGAGCATGTGGTTGTCAACAAGTCGGTTTTTATAATGGGGCAGAGAAAGGATCAGACAATAGTCGACGGCGGCGGTGAAGGAACGGCTTTTAGCATAAACGCCGAGAACGTTGCTGTAGGCGGACTTACCGTGAGGTCGGCGACTCACGGTTTCTACTTGATGAACTCAAATAACTCAAGAATCAGCAACAACATTATAACTAACGTGACCTCCGCAGTCACGCTAGACGGAAGCTCACGTAACAACCTTTTGAAAGGAAACAGCATTCAAGAAAGCTATGACGGCATCGCACTTGTCGGCATGTCTAGCGGCAACACTGTCAAGAACAACGTGCTTGCTCTGTGCACAAATCATGGTGTTTCCATCCTAACTAGCAGTAATTTGGTCAGCGGCAACACTCTCCTAAATGGCGCTGTCGGAATCTATGCTAACGGATCAAACAACACGTATCGTGCCAACAACATAACTAGAGTTTCCGACGGGATAGCGCTTGTTGGTTTGTCGAATGACAGTGCTGTGGAGGGCAACGTGATCAGTCAGAGCGAGAATTATGGCTTGGCTGTTTTTGCTCATAACAACCTTGTAACTGGCAACACTCTGTTCAACAATACTGTGGGTATCTATGCTAACGGAACAAACAACACATACTGCCACAACAACATCGTTGACAACAAGTTCCAAGTTCTTGGCGGCAGCCATGCCATCTGGGATAACGGTTGTGAAGGTAACTTCTGGAGCGACTATGAGGGGGCTGATTTGAATGGCGATGGCCTAGGCGATACATATCTTCCTTGGAAAGGGCTAGACTATTATCCTCTTATGAACACTTACTGGAATCCAGCCGACGTGAATCATGACTTAAAAGTCGACATTTACGACGTTGTGCTGATATCAGGAACTTATATGTCCACGCCTGCAAATCCAAAATGGAACGGAAGCTGCGACCTTGCTGAACCGTATGGGCTCATCAACATTTATGACGTCGTAGTGATATGTGGACACTACGGCGCAACATTCAATCCCTAAAGAATTGAACAAGTCCCGCGCGAACCTACGAAGAACTAGGTGCAGCCGGTATCCAGGGTTTCACCGTAGTAGCCAACCAGAGCCACGACATCATAGATATCTATTATTCCATTCTCTATGAGGTCCGCCCTGGGATTCCATTTCGGGCCCCCTTCGACGCTTCCATACGCTCCTGCAAGGATAACAACGTCATAGATGTCTACATCCGAATCGCCGTCGAGGTCAGGATTCATTTTTACTTCCACCCGCCCGTCCATCAGGAAGTTGTTTAGAGTGTCCGATTCTCCTTCAAGAGTTTGGGCCATACAACTTATTGAATATGTGCCGGAATTCGTTGTAGTTGTATTCCATGGAAAAATGACTATTGCTTGACTGCCAGAGGTCAGGTTCGTAACAGTCAATGTGTGTACGGGACGAAGCAAAGGTGGATCGAGCTGCTGCAAAGCATGGTTAGATATCTCGAATGAGTTTATCGTGACATTGTCGACGAACCAACCCTGCTTGAGTATCGCCGTATCTGTCATATAGCGGAAACCCAGGAGTACTGTTAGCCCCTCGTAGCCGCTCAGGTTGAAGGTCATTGTCATCCAATCCGGCCAGCCTTCGCTTGTTCCCGTAAGTCCTGGAAGATGAGCGACTATTTCTGGTTCTGCTAAGGGCATGTGATTGAAGGTTGTGTACTGGTTTTCCAGAGAAACCCAGGTTTCTCCATCATCCGTGGAGACTTGAACGAAGCCGTAATCATAAAGGTTTTCGAATTCGTATCGTGTATCAAAGGCTAGTGCAGGATTTGAGCTCGGTACTGTGACTTCAGTTATTATCGTAGTTTCCCAGAAGTTTTCGCCGAGGCCCTTTTCTGCGTCCTGCCCATCTGAATACCAAACAAGGCGTTCATCTATGTCAACTAGATGCCAGCCATTGATTTCTGAAGTGTAGAGTGTGACGTTGAAAGTTTCAGCAGTTTCTCCATTGTTAGCCACCAAAGCAGATACGTTTAGAACGTGATGCTTATAGACGCAAAAAGCCGAAGGAGAAACATTGATTGCTGCGATGTCGCACATTCCTACGGTTACGTGTATTGTTCCGTCAATTGTCGTATGAGGAATTGGTTGAGGGTCAAGCTGCTCGTCTGTCAGTTTCGTGTCTGCCAGAGCCAACGGAGTCTCCCCCCGAGAAAATGCTTGGAACGAAACTGAAGCCAAGGTTCCGCTGCCACTCACCGAAACTCGTCCTAGAATGACGCAGCCTGCTAGGATGCGGCCGTGTGTTGCGTTATAGTCATTGGTGACGTTGAATACGTGGAACGTGCTGCCACCTTGTTCCAAAAAGGAACCTTCAGTTATATTGGTGCAGCCGGCAACTGTGTTGAGGTAGAATAGTTTGAATTCCCAGCCGGTGAGATTAGTCACCTCGACTATGGTTATATTAACCTCGAAGACTTCTCCAAAGCTTGCGTAGGAATCCGAAGGATACACCCTGACAACGTCTTGGAGTCGATCCACGTGAACTGCGCCGTCTACTGTCGTGTGAGGAATGGGCTGAGGCGGATCTTTTTCGTCGCTCAGCTTCGTTTCAGTAAGGCCTAAGATAGTATCCCCTTCATCAAAGGCTTGGAAAGTGACTATTGCCAACGTTCCGTTGCCACTAACTGAAGTTGAGCCTAGAAGGGTGCAGCCTGCTAGGATGCGGCCGTGTGTTGCGTTGTAGTCATTGGTGATGTCGAATATTTTGAAGGTGCCGCCTGCCTGCTTTAGGAAGGGGCCTTCAGTTGCCTTTATGCAGTTGACTATTTGGTTGAGGTAGAATAGTTTGAATTCCCAGCCGGTGAGGTTGGTCACTTCGGTAATCGTGACGTTTACCTTGAACGTCTCAGAGCACTGTGGAATCCGCAGAGATTACCGAAGTCAGAATCGATAGCAATAGAGAAGAGAGAAGGAAGGGCGCCAGAAACCTATTGATCCGTAGATCCATAATCATCTCCACGTTAAGGCAACAACTTCCCGTAGTTTCCCGCTGCTATAACTATGTCGTAAATGTCTATATCACCGTCATGATCAATGTCGGCATACGGATCGTATTGGGGATCTGGCTTCCTGACGCCATAGACGCCTGCCATGCGTACTATGTCATAGATATCCACATCTTTGTCACCATCAACGTCGCCAGGTATTGTTACGAGCACCCAGCCCTCAGTAAACGTGTTGTCAGCGATGTCGATCTCACCGGCAGCCGGCCAAGCGTAGACCATGATGCTGTAGTTCCCATACGACCAGCCGGTCGTGTCCCACGTGAAACATGCAGTCGTCCGGTCTACTGGCCCCAGATCGGCGAGCTCCTGCGTTTCCAAAGCGGTTGAGTTAGCGTAAATAGTCACGTTGAAGGTCTCAGTGAAGCCACCTTGGTTTGCAATAGTTGCGTTAATAGTCAAGGTGTAGCCTTGGCTTACCATTGTCTCAGAGAGTGTCAAGTCTAGGATAGCTAAGTCGTGGATGGCGCCCACGCTGACGACTCCTCCAAATGCGACGTGGGGAATCGGTTGTGGGGGTATCTTTTCGTCTCCAAGTTTGGTATCTGTGAGGTGAAGCGGAGTTTGACCTCCAGTGATAGCTTCGAAGGTGATTGTAGCCAATGTTCCGCTTCCGCTTGCCGATACGTCTTGTCCTAGAAGGGTGCAGCCTGCTAGGATGCGGCCGTGTGTTGCGTTGTAGTCATTGGTGATGTCGAATATTTTGAAGGTGCTACCTGCCTGCTTTAGGAAGGGGCCTTCTAATCGTGACGTTTACCTTGAACGTCTCTCCAGCATCAACATTTAATGTCGTCGGATCCACGTTAACGCTCGTAGAACTGGCCCAGACTCGGCGGGGAAAAATCGCTATCGTTAGGACAAGTAACAAAGGCAAGAGAAAACAGCTTACGCATTCGCGCGCCCCAGCGCTTCGGAGAGTGTGACTTTGTTGACACAGCCTAGTAGCGTATAAGATGCCCAAGGCAGCTTTTGCTCCTTTCTCCCTTGAATTTCAACTCTAATAAAAGTGGAACACTGTATTTAAAAATTCAGGAACAAACCTCTATTATGCGAGCTATGATAAAAGAGTATGCAATGCTGCATGCATTATATCATCGGGGATGCATGCACTAGGCAGGCGTTCCATGAGGACACCTTGGAACTGGTACAATAAACAACACATCTGAGCTGAGTAGAGCCTCAGAAGGAAACGTAGTTGGATCATCGATAAACGGAAACGCTGGATCCTGAACATAACCTGATACCATGCGCACCAGCACATCTGGAGAGACGAACGTATGCGCAGCTGGGAAGATGATCTACACGGCAGCATATGGTTCAACTACATGGAACTAGGCTTCTCAGAAGATCCAGCTTCGAATATCCATTAGTGTCCTCTCCAAAGCCCTCCTACAACATCGCCTTGAAGAAGCAAACCTGCCTCTAGAATAGAGGTTTATTCCTGAACTCTTAAATACAATGGTTCCAATCATTAAAGCACTGCAAGTACAAGGGAGAAAGGCGAAATGCAGAAGAAAACAGCAGTTTCAATACCACTCTTCACCTTAATTCTAAGCACTCTGACATTTTCGCTTGTGACAACCACAACGGAGGCAGATCCAGATGAACTCCACGTCGGCCCAGGGCAGACATTCAGCACAATCCAAGCAGCCATAAACGCTGCTAACCATGGAGACACGATAATCGCACATGCGTCTACATACACTGAACAGGTAGTCATCAACAAGACCCTGACAATCAAAGGAGAGTCAGGAGCGAAGATTGAACCTCCAAAAACGAGGAATACCTACACTATCACCGAATCAGCTAACACATTCGAGCCAATCATATTCGCATATGGAGGCACAGAGAGCGTCGGCGCCGTGAGCGGATCTGGGACCATAAGTGTCACCTTGACTGGTTTTGAAATTGACGGTAGGAACAACGCATCTGCCAGTCCAACATATATCGGTGTTCTATATCGCAACGTGAATCCGGGCATCATCTCTAACAACATCATCTACAACATGTACGACTCTGATGAAGCAGGGGATGGCCCTCAAACAATAGGGATCGTGGTCTATGGCGATTCAAACGTCACGGTTGAAGAAAACGAAGTCAGTGAATTCAGCCGGTTAGGCATAGGTGCTCTGGGAGACGACGGCCCCCAGCCCGATCCACTTACTGCAATCTCAAGGAACAACGTCATAGGAAACGGATTGGAAGTCGCCAGCGGCTGGTGGGCTGAGAACGGTATACAAATAAGCTTGGGAGCTGGAGGAGCGATCGTTGGCAACAACGTAAGCGATTGTCAAGTGAACAATCCAAGCTGGGCATCATCAGGCATCCTTCCGCGCGACCAAGTAGGAGGCATGATCGAAGTGCTCGACAACAAAGTAGCAAACTGTGACGTAGGCATCTACGTCGACACTGGATCATTCGTACTAATCGATGGAAACACCGTATCCGGATCAAACTGGGATGGAATAACGCTCGGGTACGTAAATAACAACAACTGTACAGTCACGAATAACATTCTCTACAACAACCCCGTGGGAATAGGAGTCTACGACTCCTCCGAAAATACCATCGGATACAACATGGTAAGAGACAACGACTACGGAATATACATGGATGGGGCGTCCCACAACAACGAGATATTCGCAAATGACGTTCTGAACAATACTGTTTACGGGATCTACGTCGGACCCTACGGAGTCGACCCGTCGGGCACTAAAGCCTACTACAACAACATCGAAGGGAACGGTGGCTATGGGTTAAACAAGGATGGCTCAGAGAACGTTACTGCTAGCTTCAACTGGTGGGGGGATCCAACCGGACCATACCACCCAACGAACCCCACAGGATTGGGAGACAACGTAAGCGATAACGTGTACTTCGCTCACTACCTAGATCAACCCTTCTTGACACCTACAACTTACATTGATCCAAGCCCGATTCAGAAAGCTTACTCAGACGTATGCACCTATTTCAACGTCAGCGTAACTATTGAGAATGTTACAGATCTCTTCGGATTCGACTTCAACATTACGTGGGACAATTCGCTGATAACCTTTAGCCATTGCTACTACAATGAAACGTTGAATGAAATTTGGGGCGTTGACAACTGGTTTGCAGCCAAGAACGAAACAGGGGTTGGCGCAGACGGAACAGGCTGGTTCAAATTCGCCGCAGTGTCAACGAGCAGCAACTTCAGCACAACTGGAAGCCAAGCCTTATTCAATGTGGAATTCCACGTCGAGGATCCTCTATCTAACACAGTTAGAGAAGCAAACATCCAATTCGCAACACACAAGCTTAGTAATCCATTCTGGACACCTATCCCCCATACGACACAAGACGGCACCTATAATATCACAGGGGTGAAACCAGGACTGCAAATGACGCCAAGCAGCATCGCATGTCGAAGATACGGTCAAAGCTTCACAATAGAAGTGAACGTCACGGACGTCTTCAACGTAACCAACTTTGAATTCGAGATACATTACAACACCACACTCTTAGACTACGTTAACCTCACTTGGAACGCTTGGGGATCAGGAGCACTCATCTTAACCGAAGTTGATGGCAACCTGACAGGCTCCACATCTGGCACTAAAATGACCGGAAACCTCACATTAATCAGCATCAAATTCCAGGCTGCCTATCACCACATATGGAAGGACGAAAGCCAGGTGTCCGGCTGGACAAACGACCTGACGGGGACAATATACATTCAACGGGCAAGCCTGAGCTACTCAGGCGCCCGGGACGTAGAGTACGAAAAGGGAACAAGCTTTGACATCAATATTGACCCAGTTGAAGTGGACTACACGTTCTCACCCATAAGAGGGGACATCAACAACGACGGAGACGTTGACATATTTGACCTACGCGCAGTCGCCCTTTACTACGACGAGATCCACGACCCGTACGACTTGAACGGCGACGGTACGATCGACATCTTCGACCTAGTGATTATCGCCACAAACTATGGATTCGAATACAGCCCGTGAATCGAATACACGACTAAAGAACTCCCTTTTTTTTGGCAGGACAATGGAATGCACGCGTCACGCGCTGAGAAGACGGTTGGCTCCACACACGTTCTCCGAGATGCGAGCTGCTTTACGTTGCTCTTGTTGACTTCAGTAGCCCCGATTACTTTTCTAACAGTCTGGAGTCAGTCGACCGCAGTCAGTGTGCACCCATCCATATCTAACATGAGTGTCGGAGAGACTTTCGAAGTCAACATAACGGTTACCGAAGTTACAAGTCTAACCAGCTGGGAACTCAGACTTTTCTACCGAAACGACGTAGTAACCTGCACAAGCGTTACTGAAGGATCCTTCCTGAAACAAGAGGGGGCAACCTTCAGAATTTTCGACATCACCAAAAACTACAATGGTACTCACGGTCGCATCCTGGCGAGCTGCACTCTTCTTGGCCAGAATGTCTCAGCGAGTGGCACTGGAGTGCTGGTAACGCTCACTCTTGAAGGCATAAGGGTGGGTCAGACTCCGCTTGGCCTTGTCGCCACAAAACTAGGAGACGAGCGGATTCCTCCTGAGCCGATCCCTCACACATCGATCGGAGGAATTGTTAACGTCAGGATGATTCACGATGTAGCTGCAATCGACCTCGTCTTTTCCAAGTCGATTGTTGGGCAAGAATACCCTTTACGTATTACCGCGACCGTCGAAAATCAAGGCAGCTTCTCCGAAACATTCGATTTATCCTTCTATTCCAACCAAACAGAAACAGGATTTCGGAGTGTTGTCAGTCTAGCTCCGGCAGCTCAAGAGAACATAAACTTCACTTGGGATACTGCAGGTTGGCCTGTGGGAAACTACAGTATGAGCGTCTATGTATGGCCCGTTCCGTTAGAGAATTACACTGCTGACAACAGGCTGGTCAAGGGCTGGGTCTTCGTCACTATACCTGGAGATGTTGATGGCGACAAGACTGTAACCATCTACGACATAGTTCGTATGGCCTGCATCTATGGCGTATCCGCTAATGATCCTTTATGCGACCCTTGCATCGACATCGACGACGATGGATACGTAAACCACGTTGATGTTGCCATTGGTGTAACGAATTACGGGCAGATAGCCTAGTCAGGCACGGGAATACGTTTAACGTAACAAACAAGTCGCAAACATGGAAAAGCGCAGCGGGCACAAATGCGCTAATCTGGATCCTAGAGCACGCCGGCTAGCAATGATTGAAGGTCGAGTACGGCGAAGATCAACGAAACTGCAACTGAAATCGCGATGACAATGACGATCGCCCGGGGCTCTACAGGCAGATTTATCGGTGTCTCCTCCGTCTCCTTCTCAATGCCATACTCCTTTATCTCGCTGGTAATCATGTCGACCTGCACTTTGGCAAGCGTTTTCTTTCCAATCTCTGCCTCGACAACGTAACGCTGATTTTCTATAAACACGCGCCTTGGATTAACCCCTCTTTTGTGCCCAAGCGACTTCAAAAAGTTGACAGCCACTGCAGTGACTTGTTGGGCGTTCAGCGGCTTCATCTCTGTTGGCGTTCTTGGAGGCACAGGCTGAGGCGCGACTCTCTCACGGGCTATCGCCATTTAGCATGTCACCTATCCCCTTTTCATTTAACTAGCTGTTCATGATAAGGAGGTGTGTGTATTCTGTCCTACAGACTTCTCGCCATCTGCTGCGGAATACGCGGCAGGTGTATAATAAGCAATGCTTATCGGCGTTGAGTTTGCAGCCCTCTGCCTCCTTATAAGTAGACTTCACGCATGCAAGGGCTTCACCACTTAAACCTGAGCTCGAACTGGTTCGCAGAGAATCTGCTGAATTACGTTTAACGTTTCAAGAAAGATAGAACTGCGACGGCGATGAAGGCAATGCCCGCTAGCACCTCAATACCGCCGGTAACCAACCAGACCACGAAAGCCACAATGGCGGCGGGTACGATGAAGAGGAAAAGCTTCGCGATCACTATTATTATCATTAAACCCAATATAAGAAGCGCCATTAAGACAAGCCAGCCAATTGGGCCGAATGAGCCTAGGAAAAGAGACAGCAAAACTATAGCCTTCCCTTCATGCCAGCTATAGAGTGACTCTGAAGCTTTCTATGAGCGCTATTGCTGCTTGTCGTAACGTGCGACTTTTTCTAGAGCAAGCAAATAGTCTAATCTTTGAAGTTCATAATGGACACTTAAGTACAAACCCACAAATAGCAGAGAAAAGCCAGGGATCATGAATAGGAGGACTTTGAGGAGCAAAGCAACCACCGAGATGCCGAAGCCTAGTACCCAGATAACCTCTCCAACGAACTTCGCGAAGCGAACCCTAACGATTTTATCACTCAGATAATCTGTAATTTCCGACAATCGAGTTTCTCCAGTTTTTCTTGAGCAAAACTGGAGAAGACATATATAAGCGCTAACCTCAATTGCGCCCAAAGCCGACTGGCTCCGCACCAAGCAAATTAAATAATCTTTGAAGAGCAAATGCTAGTTCGGAGAGGACCATGCAGCAAAGAGTAGTGACGCTTCTTTCAGATTTCGGATTGAAGGATCCATACGTTTCAGAGATGAAGGCTGTCATTCTGAGCGGATATCCCCAAGCCGAGATCATCGACATCACCCATCAAATCGACAGATTCAACGTACGCATGGGGGCCTTCCAACTCGCGTGTGCAACTCCATACTTTCCAAAGGGAACAGTCCACATGGCCATCGTTGACCCTGGTGTGGGAACAAAACGTCGCCCGATCGTTGTCGAAACAACCCGCAACCACCTTGTAGGACCCGACAACGGATTGCTCATCTTGGCCGCCTTGAAGGAAGGCCTAAAACATGTATACGTAATTGAGAATCCTCGATTCATCCTCCCCAAGGTTTCGAATACATTCCACGGCAGAGACATTTTCGCTCCTGCGACCGCTCACCTAGCCAGCGGCAGAGCCGCCGCGGAGTTCGGAGATGAAATTTCAGACTATGAAGTCCCGGATTTCGCAGAGCCACGTCTTGAGAAGGGTGTGATTTTCGGCGAGATCCTACACGTTGATAGCTTCGGAAACATAATAACGAACATCCCTTCAGAATATCTGTCGAAATTACATATTCACGAAAACACACGTCTTAAAGCTGCTATAGGCAATGAAACAACTGTGTTGAGATTTTGCTCCACCTATGGCAACGTTCCCATAGGTGGCTCCCTAGCAATAGTTGGCAGCCATGATTTCCTAGAGGTTTCTGTCAACCAAGGTAACGCTGCCAAGCTGTTCAGTGTAAGAAGCGGGGAGCCGATAAGCATCGGGCTCAACTATGGCTGAGCTTTGTCGGTTCGGGCTAAGTCTCGGAGTCTTCCTACGCCGTCAATCTGTCTTATGTAGTCCGCGACGCCTTTTGGCACAAACTCAGTCCAACTGTCGTTTCTCAGCATCCTCTCCCGGATTTCAGTGGCAAGATAAAGGTGGCGCTTGTTGAAAGGGATAGGCTTCACGGAAAAACCGGCCTCCATAAAAAGTCGACGCGTTAGCGGTTCATTTGAATAGACTGGTTCAAACTCAGGCGTATACCCTCTTACTTCTGCAACCCACATCATGTGAACGTGCATGTCACGAACAGGAATGATCCAATACTTAGACCTTAGCACCTTGGCTTCATCTAGGGCTTTACGAACCATTGTGACTCGCTCCCCTGCAGTAAAGGGATTGTCCAATTGGTGACTATATTGGGCGCTCCCGATTACTATGACTACTTCCTCAACTTGGGACAGGACATACTTAACAGCATGAAGATGCCCTAGATGAAAGGGCTGAAACCTCCCAACATAAAGTCCGCGCAAAGTCATGAAAACTACCCCGTCCACCTAATAACTATAGATGAGCTTAACATTTGCTGTATAATTCTCCCCTATTAAGCATAAGCCACAGCCATTACCGCTTTCTGAAAAGCATCGCCTCATTCGTTGTGCGTGCGTATTCGAACCCTGCTTCCATGAGTCTTCGCGCTATTTTATGCATGCATGATGCCACAGCGAGGCGCGTTTCACAGCTGATCGCAAGTTTTGATGAGCAAGCATGAAGAAATCTTGTGTGCATCTGGCTGCAAGCATGCCGACTTTCGCATCGGGTTCAATATGAACCTTGGCATAGGATACGTGCGCTCGAGCTGGAGCGGAAATCGGCAAACTGTATTAAGGACCCGCCACAAGAGTGTAAGGTGTTTGAAGAGGAAAAATATGATTGTCCCTTCCTTTGTCGAAAGGGTAGTAAAGAGCTGTCTCCAAATTGGCAAGGACGACAAAGTAGCGATTTTTACATGGCGACACACGCTTGATTTGGCTGAAGCATTTGCAGTCGCGTGCGAGAGAGCTGGAGCACACGTTCACACAGAATTCACGACCGACGACTTATGGTATGATACGGTGCTCAATCGCCCAATAGATTTCTTAGAAACTCCTG
>SMTZ1_10006353_pt1 | contig 15085 bp, 16 predicted proteins | sample DeeMarSWOR136_30_FD_25667 | JGI IMG/M metagenome (IMG submission 25667)
CGTTGAGGAAATTGCAGGCTGGCTTAAGGCTGGCTATGTGATAACGGAGTGGCGGCCAGTCTCCCTGAAAGAAGGCGTGCTCTTGCACGAGGAAATCCAGTATAAGGATGGCGACGCGCGAAAAATCGAGAAAAAGACGCGTGACAAAACCATAAACCTTGTTTTGAACACGATTAAAACTGGCGGTCAAGCGCTGGTTTTTGCGTCTACAAGAAAGAGTTCGGTGAATTTGTCGAAAAAAATTGCAGCCCACACAAGCGACGTTTTGTCAAAACCGATCAAAAGGACTTTGGCGCATGAGGCAGAGAAGATTTTGTCTGCAGGCGAGAGAACGCATATAAGCGAGTCCCTAGCTGGGCTTGTCCAGTGCGGCACGGCTTTTCATCACGCGGGTTTAGCTGGCGTCCACCGCAGGCTGATTGAGGATTTGTTTCGGCAGGGAAAAATCAAGGTGTTAACCGCCACCCCAACGTTGGCTTTCGGCGTGAACTTGCCGGCGCGCACAGTGGTGGTTCAGGATTACCGTCGTTGGGAGCCAGGCTACGGCTATTACCCGATAGCGGTTTTGGAGTACAAGCAGATGGCTGGCAGGGCTGGAAGACCCAAGTACGACAAAGTAGGCGAAGCAATACTTGTCGCCAAGACTGCTGACGAGGCGGACTATTTGATGGACAGCTACGTTCTTGCGCGTCCAGAGCGAATATGGTCTAGGCTGGCTGTTGAAAAGATAATCCGCGGGCATGTGCTGGCAACAATCGCTTCAGATTTCGCGCACACGGAGAACGGCATCTACGATTTCTTCGGAAAAACCTTCTACGCCTACCAGTACGACGTGAAAGCCATCAAGAGCATCATAGCCAAGATTCTGAAGTACTTGTACGATGAAGAAATGCTGGAAATCTACGGCGCTGACATTTACGCAACCAGATTTGGAAAACGTGTAAGCGAGCTTTACATAGACCCGCTTTCAGGAGTTGAAATCCGCGATGCGCTACGGTGCAAACCCGCTTACCTGACCGATTTGAGCTTGCTGCATTTGATTGCGCATACGCCAGACATGGGTCCGGTGATGAGGCCGTACTCGCGTGAGTTTGATAAACTAGCGGTTCTGATGGAAGAGCACAGAGAAGAATTCTTCACGGAAATACCAAGCGAACTGGACGATCAAATAGGTTACCAAGAATTTCTAGGCGAAGTCAAAACGGCTATGGTTTTGAAAAGTTGGATTGAGGAAGCGAGTGAGAACACGCTGATAGACCAGTTCAGCGTCCAGCCCGGCGACCTCTACCGAACTATTGAAAACGCGAAGTGGCTGCTCCACGCCACGCATGAATTAGCCAAGCTTCTCGGACAAAAGGAGATTTTGCCCTTAGCCTCGGAGCGCGCATCATGTATAATGCGGGATACCAAACAATTGCCGACATAAAACACGCGCCACTTGAAGACCTGACAAACCTGCCGTTAATAGGGCCAAGGTTAGCTAAGAAAATCAAAGAGCAAGTTGGCGGCTTCGTCAAGAAGGAAACGTGGGAGAAACTTGAGAAAGGCGAAGAGTGGAAACAGAAATCACTTGCTGACTACTAGCTCTAGCTTTCTGCGAATGCCTCTGCCTGCTTAACCGCCGTGCCCAAATAGTTTTTCGGGTTCAATGCCTCATCAATTTCTTTTTCGCTAAGCTTTCCCCTCACAAACTTGTCTTCAAGGAGAATCTCTTTGAAGTGCCGCTTTTCCAGCTCGCTCTTTATAGTTAATTGCCTAAGCAATTCGTGGGCTTCTTGCCTATTTGCCCCTTTCCTAGTAAGCGCCATCATCACGGCTTCCGACATGGCGCGCCCCTGAGTTAAATCAATGTTCCGTAGCATACGCTTTTCGTCAACCCGTAAGTTAGCTACCACGTTGCTCATTAAGAGAAGCATGTAATCGGTCAGAATGCACGATTCTGGAAAGATGAAGCGTTCAGCCGAGGACTGGGTGAGGTCCCTTTCATGCCACGTGACCGCGTTTTCCAGTGCTGGGATGCATAGGCTTCTGACGATTCGGGCTAAGCCGCAGGTTCTTTCACATGTTTCAGGGTTCCGCTTGTGAGGCATGGTGGAGCTACCGACCTGTTTCTCTTTCTCAAACGACTCAAAGAGTTCGCCGATTTCTGGTCGCTGCAACTCTCGGATTTCTGTGGCAAAATTGTCCAGTGAAGCGGCAATCATTGCTAGAACGCAAGCGTATTCAGCGTAGCGGTCTCTCTGCACGATCTGCGTGGAAATCTCGGCTGCATGAATGCCCAGTCGCTTCATTACGAGTTCCTGAATGCGTGCGGCGTTTTCGCCTAAACTGGCTTGGGTGCCAACGGCGCCGCTCATCTTTCCAACCAATACACGGTCTCTGCAGTTGTTTAGCCGGTTGATGTGCCGTGAAACTTCGTAGCCCCAGACTGCGAATTTGAAGCCTAACGTGATTGGCAACGCGTGTTGCCCGTGAGTTCTTCCAATCATCACGGTTTCCTTGTATTGCGCAGCTTGTTTTTGCAAGATGCTCTTTAGCGTGGCTAGTTTTTTACTGATGATCTCTAAGGCGTCCTTCAACTGTAGGGAGTTAGCGGTATCTACAATGTCGTAGCTTGTAGCTCCGAGGTGAACATATGCGCCGCTTGAACCGCACACTTCGGATAAAGCGCGAACTAAAGACGCAATGTCGTGTTTTATCTCCTTCTCAATGGCTTTCACGCGCTCTACCTTCACGTATCGGGTGGAAGCCATAGCCGCGATTTTTTCAGCATCCTTCCGCGGGATGTTGCCGACTTCAGCGTGTGCCAAAGCCAACGCAGCCTCAACGTCAAGTAGTCTTTGAACCCGCGCTTCTTCCTCGAAGATCTTGAGCATCTCAGGGGTCCCGTAGCGACCTGTGTCTATAGGTAAGACAGGCAATCGTTATTCCTCGAAAGAAGGATACGCGGATTAAACATTAATGTTTTACCACAGCAATGACAGAATAGCACTGAAAGTGAAGGTTGCTCGGACATGGAGACTGCAATCGTGGTGTTGGATAAAGGAGGTTGCAACGTAAAACTCAGCGCACATGATAAGCAGCATTGTGTAGTTTTAGGAGATGCACCGATCCTCTTTGACGGGAGACTCTACACGCCAACGTCAAACGCTTCAGGTACAGAAATCATTGCCAAAAAGCTTCAACAGGCAGACTACCTCACGGCAGGTGAGGCTTTGCTTAAGGAGGTTGAGGGTGACTTCTCATTCATTATAGCTGAACCGGAGAGAATCATTGCAGGAAGAGACCCTATCGGCGTTCAACCACTGTATTATGGCGAGAACAGAAACGTTGCTGCACTTGCTTCGAACCGAAGAGCATTATGGAAACTTGAAATAGAAAAAACGCAGTCTTTTCCACCTGGACACTTGGCGGTTGTCAGCAGAGGAGGCTTCAATTTTAAGCCAATTAAAACGCTCGTTTACTCACAGCCAAAAGCCGTAACCATGCAAAAAGCAGCGGAAAACCTGCAGAAGCTACTGGAGCAGTCTGTCCGCATGCGAGTCTCAGGCACAAAGGAAGTTGCGGTGGCGTTCTCTGGAGGATTAGACAGCAGCGTTGTCGCGTTCTTGGCAAAAAAGTGCCAAGCCAACGTTCACTTAGTTCATGTGAGCTTGGAGAATCAGCCTGAAACGGAAGAGGCGAAGAAAGCGGCGGATGATTTGAATCTGCCTTTACAGGTTCATTTGTTCAGAGAAGCTGATGTTGAAAAAGTCGTTTCTAAGGTTGTGGAGCTTATCGAAGAGCCTGACCCTGTCAAAGCAAGTATTGGAGTTCCGTTTTATTGGACGGCGGAAAAAACTGCCGCGTCAGAATTCAAGGTGTTGCTGGCTGGGCAGGGCGCGGATGAGCTTTTTGGAGGCTATCAACGCTATGTTAACGAGTACTTGTTGTATGGAAAGGAAACGGTGAGAAAAATCATGTTTGATGACGTGGTTAGGCTTCATGAGAGTAACATTGAAAGAGACGTGAAAATCTACAGTTTCCACAACGTGGAGCTACGTTTGCCCTTTGCATCATATCAAATCGCAGAGTTCGCTTTGGCGCTGCCCATTGAATTGAAAATCGAAAAGCGCGCAGATACGCTGAGAAAACTGGTGTTAAGGAAAGTCGCTGAGAACATGGGCTTGCCCGCGTCAGTAACCGAGAAACCAAAAAAGGCCGTGCAGTACTCCACAGGTATAAACAATGCACTAAAGAAGATAGCGAAGAAACAAAAGGCAACCATAGCCGAATACGTGAAAAAAATCTTTCTCAACCAAACAACCCAAAACTAACGCTCAACACCTTCCACCAAACCATCATATTTGCCGCCTATTAGGATCCTAATAACAGTTCTATGCAGAAACTATAGAGGGGTCTTTCCCAAAGCGGTTTTCTCAGAACACGGTTCTATATAAACGGGGCTATAGAAAAAAATCGCAAAGCAGTTCAGAACAAGTTTGGATTGCCGAAAATGTTATCCCAGAACTTGAGCATTCTAATCTGCAGGAAGAGTTAAACGCATGAAACCTGAGCGTTACGCCTTCATCTTAATCTCTGACGAAAATTACTGGAACCGCCTATGCGAACGCAACAAAGCCAGCAGTGGAACTCATGCTTTCGTGCGCAAAAGCAAAATAGCGCCGAAAACCGCGCAGAAACTCTTGTTCTACGTCAAAAACCCCGTCATGCAAGTCAGGGGAATTGCAGACTTCATTGAAAGATTAACTGGAGAAAGCGGAGGATTATGGCGAAAATACGGGGCAGAAAGCTGCTTCGAAACGTTCGAGGAGTACTGCGCTTTCGCACAGGGCAGAACGATGATGACGTTTGTGAGGTTCAAAAACTTTGTGGAACTTGAAAACCCGAAAACCACAGAAGCTACTCGAAGTATTCTCGGCTCTTTACAGGGGTTCAGAGGCAAATACGTGAATCTAGCAACAACAAAGCAGTTGATAACCTGAAAAACCTTTTCTCGGGCTCAATAGCTTAAATCTGTGATGTTGGTTATTCTTTAGCGAGCGTGAATGAACTATGTTTCGAGTAAGAGTCAACAAGATTGAATCTGTCCGTGATTTGGACGGTAACCTTGGAAAACGCATCGAACTGGTTGAAGAACGGGGAATTTCGCCGTTTGTGGTCAGACCGCAATCAGAGGAAGCAAAAATGGCTCAAGACATAATGCAAGCCGTGCAGCAGCAGATGCCCTTCCTCCAACAGCGAACACAATTCACCATACCGAAAATCCTCCTATTCTTAACGGAACAAGAATACGACAGTCTAGGCATAGACTTCGATGTGAACCAAGTTTTCGAAGTAACACTGGAAAACCAAAGCATCAAATTCAAGAAGCTCTCATAATGACACTGCGCACTTGCTTCAACGCTGAATGCTTAGGATGAAAAGACAGCACAAACATCATTTTTCGCAAAGTTGCACAAATTTCCTGCAGGTCACCCATCTTGCCTTTGTCACAGTAAAGCGGAATAGGCTCACCACCATCACCACACTCATAATAAACGTAAATCTGCGAACAACTGTTTCTAAACTTAACAACCTCAAAATCCAATTTCAAAAGCTTGGCAGTTTCTTCCGTCGCTGTTCTCACAGACGCCAAACGCTTCTTGCGAGGAACATCCGTTGACGCATACACAAGCAGTTTCCCAGAATTACTTTTGAACATTCACATCCACCAGTACTTTCACAGGCAAAAAACACTTTTAAAACAAATGCACAAACGACTTGTTCACACCGCAGAGAGGTGTGTTAAAGTAAAAACCCTTAAACCGCTAAAAACCTCAAATTTACGGAGTACACTGTTAATCTGGGAAGGCGAAAAAAGTGAAAGCCCGTGCTCACGTGTTTGTAACTGGCAGAGTCCAAGGCGTTTTTTTCAGGTCAGCAACTAAACACAACGCAGACCGTCATGACGTGAAAGGATGGGTTAGCAATTTGCCCGACCACAGAGTGGAAGCAGTGTTCGAAGGTGAAAAAGAAGCGGTGCAAAAGCTAATAGAATTCTGCAAACATGGACCATTAGGAGCAAAAGTCGCAAACATTGATTTAACATGGGAAACCTACACAGGAACGTTTGACAAATTTAGAATAAAATACGGCTAAGGTTTCTTAGGCACCCTGAAATGCGAGTCTTTCCCAGCGCTTATGTACTCTCCTCCCAAGCCGCGCACTGCCGAAGCGATTTTCGCAAAGTTTTCAGAACCAAGAAACTGCCTAGGCTTCACCATTATGTAATCGCCTTTCTCTTGGAAACTAAGCAGCGCTTCTAAATCCTCTGGAAACGCCAAGCGAACATCATCTACAGATGTTTTATTTTCATGAACTTCATGAGAAACCGCTACTGGAGCTTGAGGTGCAGACTGATCGACTTGTGAACCTACCATCGATTTCATTGACGAAGACAAGCTTCGCAGGTCTTCAGAAATCCTGTTCAGAACCACAAGAAGTTCATCAACTCTCTCTACAAGCCTTTCCAGACTCTCTTTTTCACCGCTCATACACACTTCCCCCTCAAATTCTAAAATACTTAAGGCGCTTATTAATTATTTGCAACCTCCATTTAAACCAGAACTCAATGATATCGCTTGGGGGAAGTCGCCTTGTTTGAAATCGACGGAAGCCAAAAAAGCGGAAGCGGTACAATCCTACGACTAGCAGTAGCCTTAGCTGCCGCCACTGCCGAATCGCTACACATCTTCAACATCAGACAAAACAGGCCACAACGAGGTTTGAAACCCCAGCACTTGGAAGCTGTGTTGACAGCAGCTAAACTCTGCAACGCAGAAGTAAAAGGAGCAACGTTAGGCTCCAGAGAACTCTGGTTCAAACCTCGAGAAGTGAAAGGCGGAAACGTTGAAGCGGAAATCGGAACCGCAGGAAGCATCCCCATGCTTCTGATGGCAGCACTGCCCATATGCGTATTCGCCAAAGGCTCGGTGCGCTTGCGTGTGACAAAAGGCGGAACAGACGTTTCTCATTCACCCACCATAAATTACCTGCAAAACGTGTTCCTCCCAGCGCTAAAGCAGATGGGACTTGAAGCGACCATAACCGTGCACAAGTACGGCTATTACCCAAAAGGAATGGGTGAAGCAACCATGACTGTAAAGCCCCCTGACGCTCTGCAGCCGATTAGGCTAAACAACTTCGGTAAGCTAAAAAACGTGAAGGGAGTTTCGGTTTGCACGTTCCTTGCGGACAGAAAAGTTGCCGAACGCCAAGCCAAAGCGGCACACAGGCATCTTTCTGAGAAAGGCTATACTTCGGACATTCAGGTGGTAAATGACCAGTCGAACCCCTTTCAAAAGGGCAGCTCCCTCACCTTATGGGCTAAGACCAACACAGGCGCCATAATAGGCGCAGACGCCATAGGAGAACTGAAAAAAACAAGCGAGGCAGTTGGCATAAAAGCGGCTGAAAAGCTTCATGCAGAACTTGCCGCTAGACCCACGGTTGATGTACACTTGGCAGACATGCTTGTTCCTTACATGGCTTTGGCAGAAGGTACCTCAACTTTGTTAACAAGAGAGATTTCAGATCATATAGAGACGAACGTTTGGCTTGCGGAAAAGATGCTAAAAGTACGATTCAACATTCAAAAAGTGAATAGCCTCTTCAGAATAGAAAAAAGCAGCTGATCACATGTCTGAACCCTCACTTTGCATCAAAGTCAAAAAAATTCACGGTGAGAAAACGCTCATTTTAGCTAACAAGCTTGGAATAAGCAATCGGGAACTCACGATTCACCAGAACGCAAATCACATCTACATCCCGCTTGTTAGGCAACCAGAAGAAAATGAACTGGCAAAACTGAAGGCGCAACTGCCTGATTTCGAACTTACAACAAAAGTTTTCACTAAAAAGAAGCAACAAAGAAAATCACTCACCCAAGCTCTTGAGAATCGGTTGCCTACCCACTTGCTGGCTAGTTTGCCGCGAGCACTAGACATAATAGGCGACATAGCAGTAATCGAAATTCCGTCTGACCTCAAAGCGTATGAAAGCCTCATCGGCGAAGCAATCTTGAAAACACACAAAAACGTGCGAACAGTGCTTGCAAAGCTCGGCGCAGTCAGCGGAACATACCGTCTGCGCGAGTTTGAGTTCATTGCGGGAGAGCAAAAAACCGCCACTATCCACAAGGAATACGGGTGCCAATACCACGTTGACGTCGCGACAGCGTACTTTTCTCCGCGGCTTTCACACGAACATAACCGGGTTGCTTCTCTTGTTCAGAAAGGCGAAACGGTGGTGGACCTGTTCGCTGGAGTCGGACCATTTTCGGTGCTTATCGCCAAGAAAAATGCGGATGCAAGGGTTTACGCTGTTGACATAAACCCCGAAGCAGTCGAATTTCTGAAGAGAAACATCAGGCTCAACAGAGAGGAAAACCGTGTTACCCCATTTCAGGGAGATGCAGGACGAGCTGTTGAAGAGCGGCTTTTGGGTGTTGCAGACCGCGTGATCATGAATTTGCCTGAAAAAGCCATAGCTTTCGTTGACACCGCTTGCAAAGCAATAAAGCCTGCAGGCGGTACGGTTCACTATTACGCGTTCATTCGCCTTCCCGACTCGTTAGAAAATGCGCAGCGGCGTTTTTCTGAGGCTGTGGAAAAAGCTGGTAGGAAAGTGGATGCGTTCCTTTTCGCAAAGACTATCCGTGAGACTGCACCTTATGAGTGGCAGATTGTTTTGGATGCCAAAATTCTCTAAACGCGCACTACGAGCGTAATTTTCACTTTTTGCTTTGGGTTCTTCAGTTTCTCCACGAGGTCTCTGGACAAGTCTTGCGCGGCTTTGTCAGCGTGAACCGCCAATGTTCGGTTGCACACGTAATCGCTTTTTCTAATTACCATATCTGTGGGATGGGTTAGAATTAGCTGCGGAGAACCATAAGCATTCACTTGCTCGATTATTTCGCCAGCTTCGATTGTTGTGGTTAGTTTCGCTTTTGGTTTATGCAGTTTTTCCCTAAATTCAGCGTTTAGATCGATTAAAGCTTTGTCCGCGGCTACTGTTACCATGCAGTCTCCTTTTTTTGACAGATGCGTATCCTTTGTGAATTCCAGAGTGGTCTTGTGTGTTGCCTGAATATTTTCGTGGCCATACCCAAAAATGACCGCTTTTACCTCAGAAGTGGGCAATTCTATTCCATAACCTCAATGGAATCTACTTTTCCGTCTCCGTCCAAATCGAAACCTTGTATAACAGTCGCAAAAGTGTCCTCGTCACGGTATTGTTGCAGGGTTTTCTTCCAAAAATTTGTCAAGGCTAAAACGCAAGCTTTGGTTCCTACGGCTTTATTTCCCGCCAGAACCACGATACGTTTGGCTTTGTCCCAAGGATTCACGATTTTGGCTACAAGCCCAGCCGCGTCGGCGGTGTAAATACGTGAGGTCTTTTTTGATGATAAACCTCCAAGCAGGAACCCTTGATCAGTTGACTGCATGTTAAACCTGATTGGTAAATACTCGTTTATTTCCTGTGTGAGCAGATTCGTTCCCGGACCGCCGACGAGAATGAGATTACTTTTTTCTTCCTTTTCAGCTTTCACATCTACGTCTAACTTTATGGCGAAATCTGTGGGCATCTTGGCAAATTGCCCTATGAAAAGCGTTAGATGTGCCGCGTAGTGACCGTCTCTGGCGCTGGTCTTAAAGGGTCCATGCGGTGTGGGACTGCCCACCACTATTTTTCCTTCCAGAACGCCCTTCCCATTGACGATTTCCTTGAAGAAACTTTGGATTTTCTCGTTCATGCTCAAAAGGGAAAGGTTCTGAATTGTCCTGTATCCTTCAGGAAACTCTATGCCAAAGGCTGGCGAGACAGTTTTATAGTATTTCGCTGTTGCGCCTTTCTTTTTTTCTTCTTTCTTGACGGTTATGGCTCCTGCTTTCGCCAGTTTTCTTATGTGATAGTAGACTTTCTGTTCGTGGACGCCAAGTTGCCGAGCGATTTCCAGAGGGTACATTTCCTCTTCAGAGAGCATAGTCAGGATTTTCCAGCTTAGCTTGCCCAAAATCATCTTTAGTTTCTGTGCGTCCTGAATTATGCTGATTTCTTTCACTTTTTGCGCCTTGCCGTCGTCTTGGAGCAGCATTTTCTTTTCCATGATTCTCTCACAATCATTACTTCGTTCACTATTAAAAATTTTATTATAGTGTTCCGCGAAAAAACAGAAAAATCGAGGCTTGCATGGCTTCCGCTCACGCTCAAATTAACCAAACCCTTAAAAAGAAATTTTTAGAGTAGAAAGTTTTCTCCTAAAAATCCTTATTAACAAAAGAACCCTTTGGGTAGGGCTTAAAAGAGTCAACTACGGAAAAATGAGGTTCAAAAAATGTGTGGAATTTTCGGCTGCATCCTGAAGGAGGGGAATGTTGCCCCTTTAATTCACGCTTCACTGAAAAGGCTTGAATACCGTGGATATGATTCTGTAGGTGTAGCAACTCTCCATGATGGAAAAATCCACGTAAAAAAAGATCAGGGAAAAATTGACGAGGTTCATAGACTTTTAAACCTTGATGATTTGCCGGGTAAAGTGGGCATAGGACATACAAGATGGGCTACACATGGCGCGCCATTAAAAGTCAATGCGCATCCGCATTCAGATTGCACGGGGAACATAGTTGTAGTTCATAACGGAATTATAGAAAATTTTTCTGAGCTAAAACTCGAACTGGAAAATAATAGCCACAATTTTGTCTCAAAGACGGACACCGAGGTAATAGCCCACCTCATTGAGGAGAAACTCGAAAAAAACCCTGAACTAGATTTGGCTAATGCTGTCATAGAGACTGTCAAAAGGCTTGACGGATCTTACGCCATTGCAGTAATCTCGACTAAGGACCCAGACAAGGTAATATGCGCCAGAAACGAAAGCCCCTTAGTCTTGGGAGTCAGCGAAAACGGGGTTTACTTTGCATCTGACTTTCCAGCGTTCTTGCCAGTAACCAATAAAGCAATTTTTGTGGAAGATGGTGAAATCATAAGCCTTTCAGCCACAGGCTACGAAATCAGAAAGATTGATGATTCACGCGTTGTCACGCGAGAACCAAAGATTATTGATTGGACACCTGAAATGGCAGTCAAACAAGGCTACCCGCACTTTATGATCAAAGAAATTCATGAGCAACCTGCAACCCTCCGCAACACACTGCGAATGCAGGAGCACTACCTTGATTTGATCTCAACCTTTCTTGACCGCGCCCAAGAAGTTTTCTTAGTGGCTTGCGGCACATCCTACCACGCTTGCTTGGCCGCGTCCTACATGTTCTCAAAGCTTGCGTTCTTACCAACATATCCAGTTTATGCCTCAGAGTTTATGGAACAACACGGTAAATCGGTCAACATAGACAGCACCATTCTGGCAGTAAGCCAGTCAGGCGAAACAGCTGATACGCTAGCGGCAGTCACATGCGCGCAACAGCGCGCCGCAACCATCCTCGGCTTGACAAACGTAATCGGCTCAACTTTGACGCGGGTTTCTCGGGTTTACGTAGGTCAACAGTCGGGTCCCGAAATTGGAGTTGCAGCTACAAAAACTTTCACTTCGCAGCTTTCGGTGCTGGCGCAACTGGCGCTTCGGCTGTCAAAGAAGCGAGGTAAAATTTCGCAGGATGAGATGGATTACATTGCGGAGAGACTGGAAAAGATACCGGATATTGTTAAGACCATAATTCAAACTCAGGAGGAAAAAGTCAAGCAGCTTGCTAAGAAATACAAGGATGCCCAAATGTTCTTCTTTTTAGGGCGAGGAATAAGCACAGCCACAGCATATGAAGGGCGGCTCAAACTTATGGAGATAGCCTACACTCCATCAATAGCCTTTCCAGCAGGAGAAAGCAAGCACGGTCCAATTAGCCTAATTGAACCAGGTTTCCCAGTAGTTTTCATCTGTGCCAAGGATGGAACCTACAAGACTTTGGTCAGCAACATAATGGAAATGAAAGCCAGAGGTGCTTCAATAATTGCGATTGTAGAGGAAGGCGATGAGGAAATAAAAGCGTTGGCGGATGATTACGTTGAAGTGCCAAAAGGAATACCTGAAGTTCTGTCCCCGATACCTTTTGTGATTCCTTTGCAACTTTTGGCTTACTACATGACGCTTGAGAAGGGGCAGAACCCTGACACACCGAGGAACCTAGCGAAATCTGTCACCGTAAAATAACTTTTCCACATTTTCCTTTTCTAGAGTACACATATGTTAAAAGGGACAACCCCACTATTTTACTCGGTGCTTTAATTTGGAAAAGACAGAGTGGAAAAAACTCATCGACGGCTTAGTAAAACAGGGCGTTTTACGCTCGCCCAAGGTTATCAAAGCAATGCGCGCTGTGCCCCGCGCAAAATTTCTGCCCGCAGACTTACATTCATACAGTGCTGCAGACACGCCGCTTCCAATTGGTTTTGGCCAAACAATCTCTGCGCCACATAGTCTCAGTTACGTACTGGACTAGGCGACACATGGTTTCGATAATGAATGAAGCCCTCCAATTGGAAGTTGGTCAGAAAGTTTTGGAAGTCGGGGCAGGTTCAGGTTGGCACTCCGCCACGATAGCGGAGATGATTGCTCCATTAGATGCGCCTAGAAGCGAGTGGGGATGTGTCTACACCGTGGAGATAGTTCAGGCTTTGGCTGAAAACGCAAGAAAAAACATAAGGAACGCAGGTTACAGTGACCGTGTGAAAATAGTCAACGCTGACGGCTCCAAAGGTTATGCCGAAAAGGCTCCGTATGACCGCGTTGTAGTGACGGCTGCTGCTCCCAACGTGCCAAAACCGTTGGTTGACCAGTTGAAGCCTGGCGGTGTTATGCTGATTCCAGTCGGCAGTGTTTCCCTGTTCCAGAGCCTCATGAAAATCACAAAAGCACAGGACGGAAAAATTAAGCAGGAAAACTTGGGTGGAGTGGCTTTTGTTCCTTTAACTGGCGAGTACGGACACAGGTTCTAGCGTTATCCGAACCATTTTTCCAGCGTGGTTTTGCTCTTAAGCTCTTTGGTGCCTTCTTGCATTTTTTCCACTGCTTTCCTCACACGGGCTTCTGAGAAGTCTTTTTCCCTCGGCGTTTTTTATGTGAGGTAAAGCGTTCTCCAAGGTTCCATGCTCTTTTATGAGTTTCAAAGCGGTTTTGGGTCCTAAGCCTTTGACGCCGTCGGGGTTGAAGTCTGTGCCGATGAGGATGCCCACGTCGATGAGTTGCTCATAGGTGATTCCGCACTCTTTGAGAACTTTGTCCAGCACGAACAATTCAGGAACGACGTCAATGTAGACGTTTTTTCTGGGAAGCTTTCTCCTGCCTGAGACGGTCACGTTTCTAAGCAGCATGGGCGCGCCGAAAAGGAGGCTGTCGTAGTCTTGGCTGGCGCAGTAATCCGCGTCGCCGCGCCGCGTCATGTGTGCAGCTTGGGCTTCGCCTTCGCTGGGAGCCTGAATCCAAGGTAGCCCCATGAGGTCCAGCAGCCGTTGAGAGTCATCTTTCATGTAGTCCTTCATGCTTGTGGCTGCTTGAGCGAACATTCGAGCTTTTGCCATGTCACCTTTAGCTATGGCTTTCTCGTAATGAGCTGCAGCTTCCACTTTCACTTGCCTGCGACGCTGAATCTCCTCAGCTTTGAGCACAGGAGGAGCGCCGTCGAAAACATATATTGGTTTAATGCCTAACTCAACAAGGTTGCTTGTCCTGTAAAGCAGCCCGCTCAGGTGGCTGGTGACTTTTCCCGTGTCGTCCTTCAGGGGAGTGCCGTCTAGCTGGCGAATTATGGCAAGAAACTGATAAAGCGTGTTGAAAGCGTCTATGGCGACGGTTTTCCCGCTTAAGTCTTCTAGCTTGACCACCGTTTTTGGAACAATGCCGCGAAGGTTTACTCCCAAAAGTAACCCCGGTAAAGTATAGGCGAAAAACCAAAATAATAAACTTGCGAAAGGCAAACACAGAAGATATAAGTAAGGCTTGCATTAGTGAACCGTCACAGAGAGGAATTCGATGTCGGAAGGAACAACTTTATCCTTAGTCACGTGCACGAGTTGCGGTAAACCCATCCAGCCGGGAACAGAGGCAACAAAATTTCTTTGCCCAAACTGCGGAGAAATACGGATAAAACGTTGCGGAAAGTGCAGGAAGTTTGGCCGCACCTACAAATGTCCAAAGTGCGGTTTCATAGGTCCATAAGAGGTGACTGAATGATGGGTAGCATAAAAGTCCTTTACAAGGTTTTCCCAGAAGACATAGTTGCCAGTTTTGATGGCTTGAAAAAGAAAGTGGAAAGCTGTCTTCCCGAGTTCTCTTCTGTTGAAGGCTACGGCGAGGAACCAATAGCTTTCGGGTTAAAAGCCCTCTTAGTTCAGGTGAAATTTCCAGAGGACAAAACGGGCATTGTTGACGAGTTCGAAACCGAGCTTGGAAAAATAGAGGGCGTAAGCCAAGTTCAAACGGTTATAGTGCGAAGAACAAGCAGATAGCTGACTTAATGACTGCGTTTTCTGAAAATAAACCCAATACACTTCCTTTATATAGTTTCTATATATGTAGATTCACCTGGAGGTTCACAGCGTTTTAATTGAAAACGTTGTTTGAATTTCAATTCATTGGAAGCTTTTTGCTCTTGTTGTAGGGTTCTCTTAACTGGTTAACACGCATGAAAAGCGTTTTTAGTTCCTTGTTGCTCACACCTTGGCGCATGGGCGTCAAAACATCAACTAAATTGTCGTTTCTCATCAGGCAGGTCTTCAGCTTTCCATCGCTTGTCACACGCAATCTGGTGCAGTGCATGCAGAAGTCGCGGTTCTCTATGGGGTGCACAACCTCCACTGTCACATCAGGAAGATGATAAATGCGGCGGTTGTGCATGAACCGTCTGGTTCCTACTTTCACAGCCTTTTGCTGGAGCATAGCTTCATTTTCATCTAAGAACTTGTGATACGCCGAATAATATGCAGCATCAACATTTACCGGGTCAAGCTCGATTAGCTGCAGTATGGTGCCTGTTTGCCGGGCGAAATCCATCATCTCAGGCACTGCATCAACATTGACGCCGTTTAAAAT
>SMTZ1_10003947_pt1 | contig 15084 bp, 13 predicted proteins | sample DeeMarSWOR136_30_FD_25667 | JGI IMG/M metagenome (IMG submission 25667)
ATCTTGAATTATTACCATTGACTGATAATTCTGTTATTTTTTGATCAAAAAGGCTACTATTGCTCCAAATAAAGCTATTACAGCTGGAACTGCCCAAACAAATAACCACGAGCCAGTGATATCGAATACAAAACCCATTAGCAAGGGCAAGATCAATGACCCAAGGGCTGCCCCAAACGCCAGAAACCCGAAGGCACAACCTACCATAGCTTCAGAATCTACGGATTCGGCACCAGCAGCATAAGCGGCGGCACTCGAAACCCAGTTAAATATACCAATGAGCACAACTCCAATTAAAACGCTTGCAAATGCGGTTGATATGCCAATCAGATAAAAAGCTTTTTCGGCCATGAGCCTTCCATTTATCAGTAAGTCGTCCTCCTATTATCAATGAGGGAACTGCAACAATCTGAACTATACCAGCCGTGGCTGCCGCTGTAACTATGTCCAGTTTTAATAATGCTATAAAAGTAATGGGGGCAAATGTCGCGTAGGCTGTAGATATCCCTACAATAACTAACCACGCTATTGTAATCAACCATAATTCGACATTTCGAAAGGCTTGTGATACAACTTCAGAAAGGGACATAGAGTTTTTGTTGGATGTCTTTCCTGTTAGCGCTGTTGGGAAGTCCCTACGAGCTAGAAGAAAAACAGTCATTAATACAAGACTTAGAACACCGAGAATCATCATCGTCATGTAGATACCAATTGTTTGTAAAATCCATCCCATAGCGAATACACCTACGATGCCCGAACTAGCGTATCCAGATGTTAAGAAGCCTTGCGCAAAGCCTATTTCATCATCAGAGAACCATTTTGCCATCCAAACCTGTGGCGGCGTTGTTCCAGTGATAATAGCTATCCCCACGATTGCCCTTGATATAACTAGCAACTCAAAAGAATCTGCATATGCAAATAGAAGTAGCCCTATTGTTAACGTGAGCATGCCAAGTGCGCCTAGTTTTCTTCCACCATATCGATCAATCAGAACGCCGATAGGGATCGCTAATATAATGCCAGCAATCCAAACAACTGCCATCAAGCTGCCTGCCTGAACACCTGTCAATCCAAATTGCGGAATTAGAATAGTTAACATAGTTCCTATACTTAATACGGCAGTACCAACCAGCAGCCACGAGAGCCATGCAAGACTCAATACGATCCAGCGAAATCTGAATTTTTCCATTTCCGAAATTTCCCCTAGCTTCTTAATCACCAAATGGCGAATTGAACACAAGAATACTGGTTTTAAAAACTATTCTACTGGGAGTGCATTTTTTAGGTGCATAAATTAATTTTAAAATAAACGAATACAAAGTTATTCAGTTCTTACTAAATAAAACTACTATTGCGCCAATAAATGCTACTATCGCTGGAACTGTCCATGTTAAAGCCCAAGAGCCAGTCTTATCAAATACAAGGCCCATTATAAGAGGCAGAGCAAATGATCCTGTAGAGGATATAGCTCCAAGAAAGCCAAATGCACAACCTACCATAGCTGCATCAGTTGATTCAGCACAAGCTGCAGAAAGAGCAGCATTTGAAATCCAATTGAACACGCCTATGAGGCATATCCCTATCAATGCTATGAAAAATACAGTTGAGATCCCAATTAAATAAAAGGCGAAAGCGCATATTAGTGTTGCTACAAAAACTAATGTTTTTCTTCCGAATTTAGGTTTTAGTTTGTCAGACATCCAGCCACCTGCGAAAAGAAAGGGAGTTCCAATAATTGCGGCTATTCCAGCGGTAGCTGCTGCTGTAACAATATCCATTTGGAGTGTCGCAACGAAGGTAATCGGCGCAAATGTTGCATACGCTGACATTATTCCAGCGATAGCGAACCCAGCTATACCGAGTTTCCATAATTCAACAGTTCTAAAAACTTTTAATATCATGCTAGAAGGAGATAGCGAGGTTTCAGATGTTTCATTTTCTTTTACTATGGCTAGAGGATGTTCTCGACGAGCTAGAAGAAGAAGAAACATACAAATAAGGCAAATTATACCAAAACTTATGGCGGCTAAAAATAGATCCAAGGTTTCTAGAATGTAACCCATTGTGAAAATACCTATTATACTCCCGATACCATATCCCGAGGATAAGAAACCTATGGCAAAACCCAATTCAGTTGAAGGAAACCATTTCGTTATCCATTGCTGCAATGGGGTACCACATAACGTAGCGCCAACACCTATCGCCAATCTCGCTACAATCAGCACCAAAAAAGCTTCGGCGAGAGCTATTAGAATTAACCCCAACGTCAACATAAGCAAGCCAAGTGCACCTAACCTTCTTCCACCATATCGATCGGCTAATGATCCAATAGGAATGGCAAAAGCAATACTTGGTATTGCAGAAACCGCCATTAGAGCTCCAGCTTGTACCCCAGTCAAACCAAATCGAGGAATCAGCTTTACTAACATCACTCCTAAGCTCAAGAAGGCTATGCCTAGTAACAACCAGCCAAACCATGAAAGGGCCAGGACAACCCAGCGAAATCTGGACTTTGTCATTTTATTCATCAGTCTGAAATTTGTTGCAGTTAAGAAGTCATTTAACCTACTATATTCATAATAAATAAATCTTGTAAACGACCTGAAGGAGAGTTCTCAAAATGTGTTACTACATCACTGCAATTTTGCCGAAAGGAACGAAAATAGGTGCACTTATACCTGTTTTTTACAATTATGAAATGACTTTCAGTCCTGTGAACAACGAGAACGTTTAATCTCAGTTACCATCCGGTGGATTGTATTTCAGACCGACTCCAGAGTATTGCGACTGTGACACCGTGCTAGGTTCACTAGACATAAGTCACATGCACGAATCTTTAGTCGATTCCAAGAAAGCAAAGAGATTAAGGAGAAAGAAATGGAGCGAGGAAAAGATTAACAATTGGATCTCAGAAAAAATGTAATAAGAGAGCAAAAAAACAAAAGAATGATAAATATTGGCCTGATTTCCGAGTTTAAAAAGCATCCCGATGGGTTAACTTCTTACGTAACGTCTTGACACAGGATTAACCTCTCTTTTAGGAATTCTGATACATTGCTACAATGGTGGATTAGACTTTGATCAAATAAAAATCAAGAAGGCGCAAAGTGTTAAAGTAGAATCTATCATTGTAGAATTATAGATGATTTTGAAAGAAGACAAGTAAAAAAAATGTTGTAATCTGATGAACTAGGAGATTCAATTCTTGGATTTTAATATTTTGAATCGCTTTCAGCAGGTGGACTCTCCACTTTGTACTTGCTGAAAATTTCCATCAGCACGCTGTGGAAACTTTCTTCTCGTTCTTTCCATTGATCTTTCGGTTCTTTTTTGTTTTTCATTAACTTGAGCTTCAGCTTTTTTGTTTTCAGCTCACCTTTTGTAGAACTAAATGCACCTGTATCAAGCTTAATGTCACCTGTCTTCATTCGTTCATATGCCAGCACTTCCACTTCGCCTTTTTTCTTAGAAAGAATATCGGCTACATCATATCATCTTACCCATTTCTTTTTCCCTACATCAAGAAGTGTACTCCCAACACCGATCTTTACCTTCCATGCAAAGCCGTTATCGCCTAATACTAAAAACCCTTTCTTCCCATCAAATATACATTTTGAGGTAATAATCGGGTTGCCTATTGGATTGTTAGCCATCAGATCTTCGAATTGTTTTTCCCTATCGGATGAAACTTCCCATCCCGTCTTAATCGTCATTATATTCACCCTTTTTTATAAAATAGGTTCAGGTCAATTATAGAGTGTTTTAAAAGTAAAACATTTTTTATTTCCAAATTAAATTCACAATTAGTTATCTAAGTATTCACCCCCTAACGAGTTCATAAATTCCAAAAAGGGCGAGAAAAGCACCACCTCCAATTAACCGAGCATCAGAATAACCAAAATACGACAAAAAACTGATACCGAAAAATATAAAGATGGCGCCTACCGCTAAACAAATAACTCCTAATATCTTCGCAGCGGTTCCTATAATCCGCCCCTCCCTCTGTTTTTCAATTATTAAATTAGAAAATGATGGACAGACATTGTTGTTTCTAATATTTATATATTCTGATATTTTAAAAAAATAATATTTTGAAATTAATAAAAGTCAAACGAAGAGCGTACATCAGTAAAAACCTTAAACCTAAAGTTTAAATATTATCTTTTCAAGTGCACACAAAAAAGTTGAATTATTGGACTGTGGTAATATGGTCAGTCTGGAAAAATTGGAAAATTGGCCTTCGCCAAAAAATACCCGAATAATGCTGATTACGGGCATCATTCTTGTAATTATAATTCTGCCGATCATGTCCTATTTCTTCACGATATCAAAGTTTCCAGTGAGTTTTGTTGAAAGCCAATTGTCTTTTAGTGGTGAAGTATTAAAGCAACATTATGCTGTGATGCTAGCCGGTAACGGTTTAGCTGCATATAGGACTGCGCAAATTCTCGATTATGTGTATATGCTTTCCTATGGTACGATTTATTTCTGCCTAGCGCTTATGATTGCACGAAGATTCGATACCACCTCGCGATGGAGACAGTCTGGGCATTATATTGCTATTGCAGGGATTTTAGCAGCATGCTTTGATGCTATTGAAAATGTGTTTATTTTGGCTACGCTTACAGATCCATTAGATTTTCCAAACAGTTGGGCTATTGCACATTCGTGTTTTGCTCTTGCTAAATTCATTGATATGTTCATAGTCATTGGGTGGCTGATTGTTGCTTTTGTGCAATGTACTAGATGTAGCGCCTAGATCTAGTATTTCTGTGATTTATTTTTGCATGAAGCATAATTTTAAAGAAAAGTGAATAAATTTCTAAGAAATTAATGAAAATTTCGTCATAATAAATTTGAAAACTGTGAGAGAGAAAGCAATGCAGAAATTATTCAAAACTAGAGACTCTAAGTATGCTGAAATAATAAAGAACACATTCAAAGGATTCAGCAATGGAGTGGGGCGTAGAAGTCAAGGTGAAGTTAGCCTTGTTGAGTTCATAACAGGTTTTACGTATGTCATAGGATTCTCGATTTTAGCAATTGTAGCAATGGTCAAGACAAAGTTCAACAACCGCTTACGAATTGTGTTGTTAAGTGTGACGATTCTGGTGTTTTTTATTCTTCAGGGTGGCCATTTAATCCCATTAATACCGAAATTATTTGGAGCAGAGGGTATAAGGGCTGCTGCGAGAGAGGTGGGAGCAGGTCATGTAGCAAGATATTCTTTAACCCTGACAGTGGTAGCACTCGTCTTAACACTTGGTCTCACTTTTGTTGTAGGACGTGCAATATGTGGATACGGATGTCCAGTAGGAGCCCTTCAAGAACTTCTCTATGACGTCCCTACAGGAAAAAAAGGAAAGAATAAACTGATCATACCAACAAAAATCACCTTCTGGCTAAGACTAGGAGTATTAGGCTTGATCATTGGCTTAATTCTCGCCTTTAATATTGATCTAATCAACATTGTAGCACCATATCAGCTTTGGAGATTGGAAATTGTAATCCCTGGCGCTTTCATCATAAATGCATTCTTCATAGCCTCAATATTTGTATACAGACCCTTCTGCAGGCTTTTTTGCCCATATGGTGCAGTTGCTGCACCTGTAGCGAAATTCTCCAGATTTAAATTGGAGAAAGGAGATTTATGTACGGAATGTAGACTTTGCGATATGAAATGTCCGACAGGAGAAATAAGTGAAAGTTATGGCGAATGCTATCTCTGTGGAAGATGCCTTCGTATATGCAATGTGGACGCCTTAGGCTTCTGTTAAACTTGCCTAAATAGCCTATTTTTAATGATACTATTTGGGAAATACAAATATAAAATTCTAAATCCTATGATATACACTTCAATTTACAATATATTATTAGATTAAAGGAGGAAAGTTCTATTCCAACCTACATTCTCTTAATGAATTATACGGAGCAAGGGATCAACACAATTAAAGAATCCCCTAAACAAATCAAAGAAGGCATTAAAATTTTAGAAGCTATGGGAGGACAAATGATAGGCGTTTACTCGGTTATGGGAGACTATGATCTCGTAGCAATTTGGGAAGCCCCAAGTGATGATCTCGCTGCGACATTCGTTTTGACTATGGGTCCTCTCTTAAACGTAAGAACAACTACATTGAAGGCATTTGTGATAAAAAGTAGTGAATTTGAGGATAATACTTTGTCTACCTATATTATTTTATTGAAATATACCGATGAGGGGATAAAAAGAGTCATAGGGTCGCCAATAGGGTCGCCAAAACGAATCCAAGAAGGTATTGAAGCCATGGAAGCCAAGGGGGGCAAACTCATTGGTTTCTACTCAGTCATGGGTAGTTATGATTTCGTGGCAATCGGCAAAGCGCCCGATGATGATAGCACATCTCATTTTATTTTGAAATTAGGCTCCCTTGGGAATGTTAGAACAGTCACATTCAGAGCGTTCACCATGAAAGAATTTGCTGAGATAGTTAAAAAAATGGCTTAAACTTATTGGAAAAAAAGGAAACACCTTCTAACTTAATGGTGATTCTTTTTTCCGTACTTTTAAGCTCTACTTTTTTAAACTGAATAAATGTGAATAGAAATTTTCAAATTTTGGCGCACACAGCCTTAGGATCAACCATCACAAAGTTTACAGTCTCTTATGATCATTTAATACTCTATATATAATAAATAGAAAAAAGAGGGGAAGGATACCGAGAGGGCGTTGAATTTATCCTGTATATCTCAATGATTCGGCTGGAGGTATCCTACCAGCGTTCCAAGCGGGAAATATCGCACCTAAGACTGCTATAACGATAGCAACAACTATAGTTTGACCAATAGCTTCCCATGGCATGACAAACCCCATAGTTCCGAATCCAACACTACCCATCGATTGAACGAATGTGTATCCTAATATATATCCATCTAAAATGCCCAGAAAGAGACCTATAAGAGCAAGGAATAATGACTCAAAAAGTATGAGATGCATCACTTTTGCCTTTTTTATGCCTATTGTACGGAGTAAGCCAATTTCCCGACGTCGTTCGCTTACAATTTTTACCATCGTAGTTACTAAAACCAACAAACCAACGATAATGCTAGAATATGTGATGATATTAAAGAAGGTTCCGATTTGTTGTACTTGTTCCCGAACGTCTTCTTTGACACCTTCTTTGAACGAGAAGCGTAGTTTATATTCATAGCCCCATCGTTCGTCAATCTGGTCTGCCACAACTTGCGGATCTACCTCTGTACCATTTGGATAATACTTATCAAGTTTTATTGAGAAAAAGTATGCTGTTTCCTCAAACCCGAAGTCGAAGAGTTTGTTGATGTCAATTAAACAGAAGTACCCTGGTTGCGGATAACCGATGATATCATTGTGCATGATTCCAATGACTTTAAACTCTGTGTAATTCCCATGAGCCCAGATACCAACTGGTGTTTTCTGGCCCACTTTTATTTGGAGTTCTTCAGCTAGCCTATCGCTGATAATGCAGCTATTTTCATGAGTACTCTTGAGGCGCTTGAAGAGTTTGTATGTATCAGTATTATTTGGTTCCAGAATTTTATGTTGCATAGTGTTTTCATTCACGGCGAAATACTCAGTACTGTTGATACCTATTAAAAGTGAATCAAAATCTTCATCCCAAAGCTCGAAACGAGCTCCTGCGTATATTTGGATAGTGCAAGCGGGTCGCATCCCTTCATCACTTGTGTTCATCCAATGTATTCCTTCTATGTTACGCGTAATGTTTCCGCTTAGACCAAGAGGAGCTCCAACAGATGTGGAGATCCACATGTCTTCCTCAAGATTATCGTCAACCCACTGTAGAATTCCTGTTTCCATGGCAGTCATAATTGATGCGATCGAAATCACAAGCGCTAGACAGATCGTGAAAATGCCAAAGGTTAACGTGCTCCTAGTGGGCTTTCGAGCTATATTTTTACTTGCAAGCGAACCCACATACTTGAGACCTGGGATGTGTTTGGTGATGAAATTAAAGAATCCGCCTATTCCTCCTAAAATGCCCGCAGTAAAGATAATTGATCCTAGCATTAAGATATAACTCGAAAAAAATGATTCTACAAAGAGCACATCAATAAGGCCGATTCCTATGAATATAATTCCAGCTGAAATCGTCAGATATTTACGTTTTAAGCCGCCCATGATAAGGGTTAGACCAGTAGCTGTCATTAGCAGGAATATACCAGTAAGAAAGGTATTCTCAAATCCCAGAACAAACGATAAAGCGAATATAAGGCTCATCCCAACAACGAATAGTATGCTCCCTCCTGCGATCCACCGAAGTCGATGTTTTAACGTAAGTTTTTCAGTTTGCCGGGCTTCTGGCCTCAGTGCGCCGATAATAGGCATCGCAGAGACAGCTAAGAGCGGATATAATCCACCTAGGAATGTGAAGATGACGCCAACAAAAAAGCCATCCCGGAGATCACCTAGGTCAACAGGAAGGGTTGCGACTTCTTCGGCAGCGATTTCGATAGGCACATTTATAAGCTGCTTAAAATACCAAAGTAACCCCTGGGATATCCAGACGCCAAGGAATACACCAATAGCACTTCCTGTAATGCCTAATATCAACACTTCGTACAGAAATAATCGAAAGATATGTCGCTTTTTGAATCCAATACTCCTTAGCACCCCTATTTCATATTGTCTTTCGCTAATTGTCATATTAATGGCATTAAAGATCAAAAATATCATTGCTAGTAAAGTTGTGGCTCCAGCAAAAAGAAGACCTGCGTTCATACCTGCCAAAGATGCCTCATTTGATTCTAAAATGCTTTGTTTCGGTGCAAACACCGTAAGCTTGTCGTCTTCTACCACTTCCTGAATCCTTTGTTGCACATCTTGCCATTCACTTCCGTACGCTGGATCCATTTCTATAACAATAGTGTCAACTTTGCCTTTACACTTAGGAAAGAATTTTTGGGCGCTATCTAATGTAATAAAGACACACGACCCATAGCCAATCTGTCGAACTTTGCCAGTCACTTCCGCAAAAGAGGCTATCTTCCAACGCTCCTTTTTTATTGTATTTCCACCTCGATACTTGATCATCATGCTATCTCCAACGGTGGCATTAACGATTTCAAACTCCTCATCATCGACTTCTTCCTGCCAAGTAATGCCATCCATCAGCGACTCACTCACTATGGCGACCTTTCCAGTAAGGACTTCACTGGTATTGATGGGTTCGCTGGTGTTGTAATCAAATAACTCTCCAAACTCGTTGTCGTACTGTGGATCAATGCCAACAATAACTGCCGTGGTAGTGTTTCCATCAGCTTTGATATAGATAACACTATATCGCTGTATCCGAGGGGCTGCTGCTTTCACTCCCTCTACCTGTAAGACTTCCTCTAGAATGCCTTCATCAAAAGGTTCACCATCAACTCGACTAATTTCGAAGTCTACTTTGCCTCCCAGAATTTCAACCATATTGTAAAAAACCTGATACGTGTTGTCACTGGCTATATTAAATGCTACGTATAAACTAACAGAGGCCATCACTCCTACAACGGTGAGAAAGTTGCGAGTCTTTCTTCGTCCTAGGTTGCGAAGTGCCATCTTGATTATGCGCTTGTCCCTCCAAAGAAGAACAGCTATGATAACAATAATCACAGGAATGATTACAACAACCAAATTGGCTCCTAAGATTCCTAGTTGCATAATAATTCCCTCGCCGGGTTGATCTATTTAAGATTATATCTTTGATCACTTAATTCCAGTAAGTCCTTCAAATGCCTGTCGTTCTTCATCAGTAATTTCAAGTAATTTACGTGCTGTTGCCCTATCTGTGGCTATTTGTCCATCAACTATCCGAACAAGCCTGTCGCAGTGCTCTGCAACTGCTGGATCATGTGTGATGACAATTAGGGTGGTCCCCAAATTTCTATTCAAGTCATGCATCAAATCCAAAATTTCATCGCCTGTTTTGGTGTCAACGTCACCTGTAGGCTCATCTGCCAGAACGATTGCGGGATCATTTGCAATCGCACGTGCTATAGAAACACGTTGGCGCTGCCCACCACTGAGTTCGTCAGGTCTATGATGAAGACGATCCCCAAGTCCAACTAATCCTAAAAGTTCTGTAGCGCGTTTTCTGCTTTCTTTATCAGAAACACCCGTTATCATTAAGGGTAATTCCACGTTTTCTAAAGCAGTCAGTACAGGAACAAGGTTATAAAATTGAAAAACAAATCCAATTTCCCGAGCCCTAAGATCAGTTAAGGAGGCATCCGACATTTTTGAAATGTCCTGCCCATTAATGTACACTTTTCCTGAGGTGGGGTTATCTAGACCACCAATCATATTAAGTAAAGTTGATTTCCCACTTCCTGATGGTCCCATGATGACTACAAATTCGCCCTTTTTCACTTGGAAATTGATGCCCCGTAGAGCAGGGACTATTATATCACCTAAATGGAACTCCTTATTCAGATCAACTGTTTCTACTACAAAATCCCCCTTCTCCATCAACTTATCCCCTTTTTTTGATTTCAGCTACAGATTTATCACTTTATATAACCTTTGTTTTATAATTTATTATCCCTAAGATCGGGATGTTTCTCTCAATCGAATGCAATTCTTGACCACGTCATATTTAACATGCGTTTTATAAGTTTATGTTTAAGAAAAAATATACAATTTCCTAAACCGATAAGTGCGGATTTAACTTCACAAGCATATAACAGCTATACTAAAAAAAGAAAAAAAATCAATTTCAAGGGAAAGGCATCCATTGCCATCACCGGTAAGGTTAAGGCAACTTATTAACCATTTCTGCAAATTCTTCCTTTGTAAACACCCTAAATGTTTTTGTTCTTACGTTTCCTACTGAACCTAACTTAAGAATGAAATTCACAACGGTTTCATCACTAGGAGCATCACCAATAGCAACTAAGTCATACTCACCCAAGACTGTATATAGACCTATCAGTTTTCCCCCTAAAGCGTCCCAGCCTTGAATTGCTTCCTCAATTCGCCCAGGGGAGTCCTTGACCCTTCTAATGCCCATATCAGTGAATTTCATGAAGAGTATGAAAGTCGGCATGGCAGGGTCGTCCTTCATAGAGGATTGTATAGTAAACGCTTTTAATGTCGTTGTTCTCACATTTCCTAAGGACGCAAGCTTCAGAGTGAAAGTTGTAGCGATCTCATCACTGGGCGCTTCACCGACAGCAATCAAGTCGTATTCGCCCTGAGTTGAATAAATAGCAACTACCTTACCTCCCATAGCTTCCCAGAGTTTGATACCTTCTTCAATTCGTTTAGGAGAATCTTTGATTGTTCTAATTCCTTGTTCTGTATAGTTCATTAAAATAATATAGGTAGGCATTAACTCGCCTCCACTAATTTCTAATTTTAAAATTTTAAAAACTATTTATAGCAAAACTAAATATTTAAATTAACTGCTAAGACCCGTGCCAACAGATCACTTGGAGATATATCTATAAAAGCTTCGTCCTTTTCGTGTATTATAAGGTACACAGAACGGCTTAACACAGAAATCGCAGTGAATCCGATTATGCAAATTAGTAAGACGTTATAGACGATAGGTTGAGGTAAAAGCAACGTAATAATAATGACGACAAAGAACAATAATCCAGTATATTTTCCGACTGGATCGTAAACGGGACTTTTAAGCCCTGAAGTAATTACGAATTGCAGGAAGAAAACGCCAATAAGGATTAATATCCAATAAGGATATATTTGCTTCAAGAAGAAAGCCAAGAACATTGTAAAAATAATAATGAAATCTGCTGTGGCATCGAGATACGCTTCAAGAGAGGAAGGAGAAGTTATATCTAGTTTTCTTACAAGATATCCATCAAAGTAATCAGTGAAACATGCAAAGAAAAAGATGACGATTGTACATATTCTCAAATCGTTGATAAACGTATAAAAAAGAAAAGGGGCGAAAAATGCTCGGAGTAAAGCAACCCCATAAGGAATAAAAGTCTTGATCCATTTTTCGGTAAGTAAATTGACCAAATTCTCCTACTCCTCTAAGGAAGGGGGCACTCTTGTCCAGCCTTCGTCGCGATTTCTAATGGATCAGTAGTGCCATACTGTTCCTCATTGGAAGCTGAGGTGCTATATAGCATAAGCGACTTAACGACGATACCGTTTGCTTCTTGAACATGGTTTCCTAGTATACTGGGTGCTTCATCTCCGGTTCCCGCACCTCCTGTAAGAAGGATTACAGTGTTCATGCCTTCGAGATCGCCAACATTACTTACATAGTCCATGACAGGTTGGGCGGGTGTATCAGCATAAATAGGACTCCCAAGGACCAGAAGGTCGTAGTTAGATAGATCAGTAGGGGTCTGAGAACTTGCGGTAGTAATCTCTACTCTCCAATCATTGGAAATAAGACCCTCTACAAAGGCATTGGTCACTTTTTCTTGAAAATTGCTTATTCCAGGTTGATACACCACAAACGCAACTCCAGCATTACCTTCAGGGTTGCTGACTTGAACGTCGCTTACATGTGGCGTATGCCCAATGACAAAAAGTACCCCCACAGAACCGAAAAACCCGACAATAAGGACCACCACTACAATTATTGCAATTTTTATACGCTTTGAAACCATGAGTTTCAACTCCATAAAACGCCAGGATTTTTTTAAAGACTAATATACAACTTATGAGTATTTAAAACTAGTATCCAAAACCTATAGTTCTTATCTTCCGCCCTGCAATTCTTTAAGCCATTCCTGCCCACTCTTAAAGCCTTTCATCTTTTGATCGAATCTTTCTGCGAATGCTCGCGTAACAGGAAACCCTGGTATTTCGAGATAAGCACCTACCACGTCCATAAGAGTGAATTCATCTGAAACAGTTGCTACTGTTGGAAAAACTACTAGGACACGTTCAAAATCAACATTCAATACTGAAACGAATGGTAACGGAAATGGCCGTAGACTCGCATGAACCACCTTGAAATTTCTACAAATTTTTTTAGCAAAGTCGAGTCCAAATATTTCGTAAATCTGATCAAGATCTGTGAGAAGTAACAATTCCTCAAGGTCTGATTGACTTTTCTGAAGAGTTTCAAAGATTTTATTTACATAGAGCGTCAAAGCGGGTTCAACTTGAAGAACTAGAACTACGAATTTTGCTGCTTTCATAATCTTGTTCATGGTTCTGTAAACATCCTCCCCTCTCAATGTCCAAAATTCGAACTTTTCTGTTGAACTCTTTTGATCAAATAAGTTTTGTAGCGTGGATGTTGCGTCTACTACGCTCTCGGAAAACTCGTTGAAATATACTTTCAGGGTTTCTTCTGGAGGCTTCGCCTTATATTTTGCAGCCTTCCCCCCTCGTGAGCTTACTCCTTCTTTAATGACCCAATTTTTTGCTTCAAGTGTTTGGAGAACACCATAAATACGTGAATGAGGAACTCCGCTTAGAAGTGTTAATTCTCCAGCAGTACTACGCCCATTTTTGATTAGTGCAAGATAGACTTTCGCTTCGTATTCGGTAATTCCTAGCCTTTTGATAGTTTCAACAATGTCTTTTTCGCGCATAAAACACACAATTGGTATTCTTTTAGTGACAATAAGTTGAAATAATACTTTAGTAATAGTAATAATTAATATTATTTCTTTAGTAATAATATTATTTAAATCTATTCCTATCTTCAAATGGCTGTGGTATTGTGACAAAATACGCCATAGAATGTAGAAATCTTACAAAAACATTCGGCGCCTTCACAGCTGTTGATAACTTGAATTTAAGGGTCAGAAAAGGTGAAATTTTTGGATTCATAGGACCTAACGGTGCAGGAAAAACTACAGCAATCCGAATGATATGCGGAGTTCTATCTCCATCAACTGGAACTGCTATTATTGATGGGATTGATGTAGTCAAGAATCCAGAAGAAGTGAAGCAACGAATTGGTTACATGGCTCAAAACTTTATTCTCTATGGTGATCTAACAACTCATGAAAATTTAGACTTTTATGGAACGATTTACGGATTATCGCAGTCACAGAGAAAACAACGCATCAAACAACTTTTGGAATTAGTAAAACTACAAGATTTTGAAAATTATTTGGCAAATGAACTTAGTGGCGGAATGAGAAATCGCTTATCACTAGCAAATGCTTTACTCCATGAGCCTAAAATATTGATCTTAGATGAGCCTACAGCGGGTATTGATCCACCTCTAAGAAGAACGTTTTGGCAATTTTTCCGTGAACTGAATGCTAAAGGAACGACTATACTTGTCACCACTCACTATCTGGACGAGGCAAAGCATTGCGATAGATTAGGTTTGATTAGCAATGGTAATCTCATTGCCGAGGGCTCGCCGACCGAAATCGTGAGAAAGGTTTATAATGGCGATTTAGTTCAAGTGACAGTCCGCGAGTCTGAACAAGGCCTAAGAAACATTTTGGTGGATATTGATGAAATCAAAGAAATCCTGTTTTTTCGTGATATTGAGCCGCGCGGATGCCAAACACATTTCGTTGTAGAAAATGCGGATTCTGATCTTCCTAAAATTCAAAAGCTACTCTATGGCAAAAAGATAGATGTCTTGACGGCAGGAAAAGTCTCAATCTCCATGGAAGATGCTTTCATAAAATTAATGGCGGAGGGGTCATAGTTGTGGTCAAGATTTTTAGCGGTTTTTCGAAAAGAGCTCATTCAACTTAAAAGAGATCGCCGCACAATCGCAATGATTATTATCCAACCTGCTATGATGATGATCCTCTTTGGTATTGCATTTGGTGGTGAAATAACCCATCTTCCCATAGTAATCAGCAATGCTGATAGTGATAATAACATGGGCTGGTATGTAACTCAAAAATTTGAGGAATCAGAAGTTACTGACGTAATCGAATATGTAAACGGTTTTGAGAATGCAAGATCGTTGGTTGAAAAGGGTAGGGTAAAGGGAGCGATACATATTCCATCGACCTTTAGTGAAACACTTCAAGAGAGCAAAGCAGCAAATATTATTGTTATGGTAGATGGAAGCCTACCACAAATTGCTCAAATTATTACCGCTGAAGCAGAACGGATTTCTGCTGAACTTTCTGAAGAGTTTTCTAAGAAATTTG
>SMTZ1_10005141_pt1 | contig 15084 bp, 19 predicted proteins | sample DeeMarSWOR136_30_FD_25667 | JGI IMG/M metagenome (IMG submission 25667)
TTGACTCCGGTAAGCTCAAACCCCATGGAGAAGAGGAGGGCGACATAGAGCTTCGTCCCGATTTTCATTCGCTCCTGCAGATAAACCATCAGCCCCCCCTCACTGGCGTTGCCTGCTAGGCCAGCCTTAAGCCGTTTCGTCTCCACCCGCGCGTAATCCACTGGGAGGTCGACCTTGAACCGCGGAAACCTTCTCCTCTCCATGCCCGAAACAACAACCTCCTCTTCCTTCATATGCCTCCCCCAGTGGTCTGGAACTCACCGATAGCGCACGGCAAGACCCCTGAGCAGGATCTTCTCCTCCCTTGCCTCGGGACGGGAAACATCCAATGGCTCATGTCTGGCCTTCGTCTTTATGGGCTCTTCGAAAACCCCCGGAATCTCCACCTCGACTTCTTCCTTCTCCAACCCAATGATCGCATCCGCCCCGATTTCCCGTAAAACCCCCTTCATCCGATTCACCATTTTCTCATGGCTGAGCTCGGGGGAGAAGGTCATCTTCAGTTCCCCGATAATGGTGTAAGGCTTGTCCACGTCGTGGGAGAAGACCTCCACATCCGACGTTGGGGGAAATGTTTCTTTGGTATATCTAATAAAGGTGGCGCCTTTATACAGATGTTCGGACGCACATCCCACGAGCAGGAGGACCAGGCCTAGGACGGAAAACGTTCTCATCGCATTATTGAAGAAAAGGGTGAGCACAACACGCACCTGCCCGGCATCGCGGGGTTTTACGCTACCAAATTTCCTGAGAGGGGGTTTCCCTCTTGAGTTTCCTCTTGCATAATGGACAGGGCCGCCCCTCCTGAATCAGTATTTCCTTCATGATATTGAGTAGATCTTCATCCTCGAGCACCTGGAGCACGATGTTGGGGTGGGGTTTCCGATCGTACACCCGATAGGGAAAGCTGCTCTTACCCATAAACTCCTCCTCCCCATAAATTGAGCCCCCACTTTACCGGAAATGAATCCATAAGTCAAGGATTTTTCTCCTGATTCACTCGGGATTGAACTACTTCCCTGAGCACCCTCTGGGCGTCCGGGGGTATCTTTTTGTATTGGATCCCCATCCCCGAGTGCGTTCCCTCCACCACCCAAACCACCTCTCCTATGATCACCAGGGGCTCCGGATGATTGGGGAAGGAAAATTCAAGGGGAACTTCCGTTCTGGGGGGCAACACCTCATCCGTCTCAATAAAACATCCCCCCTCGCTGATATTCTCCGTGAATCGCTGGAGGGAGGAATCCATCTTTTGGTAACTCACCTCTATCCGCAGCTTCACCCTCGGATGTCTCCGCCTCTCTCTTCCCTTATGGGTCTTCATGACATCCCCCTCCTCCAAGAGGCTACTCGTGTAGGCCACCTATTTCACGTGCTGGATAAAATGCTGCCACTTCTTTCTCTCCTGGGGGTCCATCTTCTCGAGAAGAACCCCGATCTTCACGTGGTACGCTTGATCGGTTGCCCGAAGGTCGCTCCACACCACCCTACCCGAGGCAATCACCTTTCCCCGGCTTGATGGTAAGTCTATTGCCATCTCCAGCTGTTGTTCTTTCATCACCAGAAAGGGCAATACCTTTACCCTCTTTTCGCCGTTCGGTTCTGAGAAGGTTATCACACCCTCCATTACCCGGGCACCTGTCTCGATACACAAACCATCATACGATATGTCCCACGTCCTCCCCTCTATGACCCTTGAACTCTGTTCATTGCTCCAAAGATCCACAATCCTGAAGTGGACCTCCAAGGGTACATGGAGCCGAGTGAACAAACGGCGCTCAACGGCGCTGATCTTTCGTGCCCTCATTCCCTCTCTCTCCGGAAAGCCCTCTCCCCCCGGGAGGTATACTCACGAAATGCACCCCTTCCTCCCTAAAAAAAACCAGCCCTAAAGATTCCCCCCGGAGTGAGCTAGATAGAGCTGGCGGTAAATCCCCTCGAGGCTAGGCGGAAAGGCTATCGAGCAACCATTTCAATTTCGAAAAGTCTTCCTTCCCGATGTTGATGAACTTTAATCCGTACTTATACTCTCCCCAATCCTCGGGTCCCCGGATATCCGCCCACACGATTTCCGCTTCGGCCCGAATGGGCGTTAAGCGAAAGCCATGGGAGAAGAACACCTCGATCTTGAGCTTGGCCCCGATGGGAAACTTCTCCTGCAAATAGACGAGAAGTCCTCCCTCGCTGGCATCGTGGGCGATCCCCCCCTGCTTCTTGCGGACCTTCACTTCCGAATATTTCATGGGGAGGTCGACGTTAAACCTGGGAAACCTCCTCTTCTCAATGGATACAACTCCTGACTTTCCCGTTCGATCTTCCTTGCTCTTTTCCCCATTCATAGAGATTTCCCCGACTGATTCCTTATTGGCTTTCCCTCAATTTCTGTTCCACCCACTGAATCATCTCATCGAGACCCATACCGTCAAACATACCCTCCCTAATATCTTTGAATATTCTTTCGCGTAAGTCAACCCACTCTTTCTCTTCCTTTGTTTTATCCCAGGTGGTAAGTCTCCCCATCTTCATTCCCCCTCCCCCTATGGTTGCCCCCATCCCCGGCCTGGAATGGATGGGGATGGGATGTGAGTCATCGATATGGTAGCCCTGAGGGATGGAAAACAGATGTCGCCAATGATTCATTGATCTCCCCTTAAGAAGCGGTCCAGTTCTGATTTGAGCACTTTCCAACCCTTGCCGGCCTTTATCGCCTTAATTCGGCCCTGCCGAATATACTTGAAAAACGTCGGCTTACTAATGCGAAGGTAAATACAGGATTCCCTCGCGGTCATCACCTGATCTTCTATGCCATGTTCACCCGGTTTCACCATACTCATCGGGATTGCAGGGATATCCAGGTTAGACTTTGCATTTTTTATGCCAATGAAACCCTAAAGAGGACCCGAGTCATGTCCACGTTGCCATCCCAGATCCCCTCCATTCATCCCTAAAACGGCCTATCCCTTCATCGGACGGTCTTCTCTCACAGGAGGGGAACGAGAAGAGTCCCAAACGGGGAACGGAAAGGATGAGGAAAACCCCAACTACTCGTATGAGGGCGAGAGGGGGGGTGGACTGGGAATTACCCACCACACAGCCCAAAACCCAAGGGGTTAACTAAGTCCTTCGGTTTATAAGTTCCATTACGGACATAGTGAGACTTCGGCTGTCTTCGCCCCTGAGGACTTCGGCGTGAGCGTTCGGCAGAACTGTTCATGGCCGAGGGCGGGCCCAATGAAGTGAGCATTTACTTGGACCCTGCTCCAGAAAATAAGACATCGTATTGGCGAACTGATGGACTAAGGTCGCAGCCATGAGGGGTCAGCGCCGGCCGTCCTCGCCTCATCCAGAAGAACGCCATGCAGCATGCGCCGGGCCTCCTCTATTTGAGCCCTGTATTTCTCGCCTTCCTTCTGGAGGCGTTGAATATTCCTCCGATACCTTCTCCTCTTTCCATCGTTCCGGGCCTCGTCCAGGACCTTTCTTGCTTCTTCGATCTCCTTCGAAATCCGTTGGTGTTGGGAACTGGCATGCCTCATCTGAGCCCACCACTTGGAGGCCCTATCCCTCCACCACGATTCCCTCCTCCCAAAACGGTCCGTGGGCTCTCGTTGGACCCGGCGCTTCGGCCCGCTCCCCTTACCGGAGGGTTTTGGAACCTCCTCCTTGAGGGTCTTTTCCTCCTCAACGCGATCCCAATAGCTCTCCGGTACGTTTGCGGGATCGTCGGTAAAATGGACCACCCCCGAATCGTCTACCCATTTATATACCTGCGCATGGGACAAGGACATGGCCAAAAGGCAACACATTCCCAGGAGGATTTGGAGATACCTCACATTCATACTCCCTACCTCGGGCCGAGGGGCATTCAACTCGTCCGCATCACCGGTCGAACGTTTTTGGCTTTGCCCGCCCTCAAGGAACCCTCTTCACCGTCCACGGGACTCTTGGGAAAAACCTCTCATAGCCTGAGGGTCCCTGCAAACAATATTTCATGGGCCGTTCGAAAGACGGTGAGGACGCGAACGTAAATGGGAACAGGGGGAACACCGCTAAGGTTACGAGTCAAATGCTGGAGGGAGGGACGGAGGGATCGATGAAATCGGCCGTTATTAAGGTTATTGGGGCGGGGGGTTTTTTTACCTTTCTAACTCGATCTCACCGGCCCCTGGTCCCTCCTTCCCAGCGAACGTTGACGTATCGGGGGCTAACTGGGCCTCATGGCCTTTGCCTCTTTCACAGGGTGAAGTTGTCCAAGAGGAGAATTGCGCTGGTGTGGCCGAATCCCTGCCTTTCCACCGCTGGGCGATACCCCCACACAACCGTTGAGACAAGGGATGGCCGCGGAACATTCGGGGGCCGCACTCTCCTCTCCCGGGGTAATCGTCCCCACCTCCTCGTCCATGCCTCGGGTTGAATGAGAACGAGAGTCCAAGGTCAATGTAAGCCAAGAGCGCAGAATCCACCCCAACCATTTACCCATCGGTCCCGCTTCTCCCCTGGACCTCTCCGCCCCGCAGAGGGTTCCTACATAAAAGCATGACCCCATGCTCATGTCTTGAGTAGTGCTGATTCTCACCATTTCCCTTTTCCCGAATAACCCTTGCCAGGGTCAAGGGGGCGCTCACCTTCCTGCGAATCCTCTTCGCCCGCCTTCGACGAGTATTCAGATATGGATCCTCCCTTTCCCTCATCCTTCCCTGGAGGTACTCCCTCTTGGTGATCTCCTGGATCAGCTTAATGCCCTTCCGATTTCCCTTCTTCTTGACCCTTGGAAAACGGGAAGCCGTAAACAACACCGAGAAGATATCCCTTCCCTCGAGATATCTCACCATGTCGTAGCTCTTGCCCGCACCCACGTGACCGCTCTCCAAGATGAGCTTAAAGAACATTGCCTGTCCCACCAAGAATGAATGAACTGACGCTCTCATTTTAGCAATAACCATACCAAGACCAGTCCAATGGTGAAGTTATGAGCACTATGGACGAAAAAGAAGGGGGGATACGGCCTGAATCCATTACCTGACAAGGAACAAACTCAGACCGTATCCATGGGGGGAAGGAGATTGATAATCCCTCTGAAAAAGCACGCTAGTGCATGACTTTTTTGCCAGGGTATGAAAACTTTTCATAAATCCCCATTCACGAGAGGGCACAATGCTCGCAATTCCCATCCTGACAATAGTCCGCGCCCAAGAGGTAGAGGTAATCGAAGGCCAATGGGTCATCGGATAAATGATCGATGATCTCATCGAAGAGGTGAGGGCGACCTCCCAACAGGGGAAATTCCAACCGCTCGCCCCAGTCGCTCGCTCTCCATTCCTCCCTCAGATAGCCGGCAATGGGTTCAAACATCTCGGGAGATGTCCTCCCGGCGCCCAACTCCCTCATAGCACAGGCGATGCATCGAGCTGATATGAGGGCGTTGAATCCATGGATATTCGTGATGTTCTGGTGGAGGAGCACGATATCCGACTCTTTAGAGGCCGATCTCATTGAGGAGGCGATTTCGCCGACGTGGAGCGATAGTTCCTTTAACGTCCTGGCAAATCGGGTCCCCCCACCATTGGTGTGGATCCGCAGTCCCCCCCTCAGCACGCACTTTCGTAATTTTGATTCGATTTCATCCAAGGAGGCCTTTCGCATCTTCCCCGCGTGAAACAGCCCCTGACCCCTCAACAATGAGTTAATGGATCCACCCTCCTCATCCCAGACTATCTCCCAGGGTCGAAACGGCCACCTATCGAAGAGGACCAGAGAGAGGAACCTCACGAGGGTATTTTCCTCGCTGACCAAGGATTTGGCACTGAACCCCAGATGGTTAAAATTCCTCAGGTCGTGGGGGATTTTCTCCTCGTTGTACCCCTTGATGATGGCTTTTGCGATGCTCGATGAGCTTTTTTGACTTACTTTGGGGCACGAGAAATTTCTGAGCGGAGATTGCCCATCGAATTCACATCGTTCAACTGGTGAGGATGGGGCAACGTCCGCGCCCCTCCTCGTATATACGGCCATCTGGGGAAACTCCCAGCCCGGAGGACTTTTCACAAAGGTTCCTGTGGATTGAATGGAGCTCCCCTGCCCTCGAGCGTACCACGAGAGGATGCCGCCCAGGTGTTGCCTTGCGGACCGACCCCCCAAGCCCTCATACTTCATTTCCAGTAACGCCCACTGTTCGGGAAGGGCTCTTTTCAGTACTTCCTCGACATCGACCTGCGTAAACTCATCCTTCGAGATCTGCGAGACCAGTTCATCCAGTAACGAATTGACGGCTTTTGGACTGGGGAGCCTGCGGTTTACCGCCGAGTCACTGGGGGCCTCGGGCCGATCACCGTCCACCGGAAGAGTCACCTTCTGGGGGGACGCTCTCGTGTTCCGGACATCAATCATTGCCCCGTCCTCGCCCTTGAAGGCGATGGAAATACGTCCGACCCCGGCATTATCCCCTCTCATCACCCTGAAGGGAGAGAGTTGACCCGGTTGAAGCGTGCTGAAGGCGAGGGATGATTCCCCATAGGAGATGAAGTGGTTGCTGGGATCGAAGAATTGGGCGATAACCTTCACGCCCCTCATGGGGTGGGATGAGATGTTCCTCACCCTTCCGATCACCTCTATCCCGTCGCCATGGAAGGATGACGTCAGGGTTTCCAGTTGGAGAAGGGGATTTTCCTCGGCCGCGAATTCGAGCTCAAGCAGAGGCCCTTCATCATCCCGCATGCATCGCGCCTTTCCTCCCAGCGATTGGAACTCATCTACGAGGGCCTCTGCCGTCCTGGAGGAGAGACCCCTCTTGAGCAAAATCGGGGTTTTGTTCAACAGGAATTGGACCTTTTCGCGAGAGATGTGGAAGCGCTCCGAGATCCCCCCGAGGAACATCTCCCTCCCCTCTGCCGAATCGTTGGTGAGGCCCATTAACAACACCTTATAGGTGTTTTGGTCCCTTCCCTGAGCCACGAAATTCCTCTATTTCACCCAATCTGCCGGAGCCCCTGCCCTTGCTGCCTCTTCGGGCAAGGTCTTTTTCAACATCTCCTTTGCCCTCTCGATCTCCTCCCTGCCCTGATCTAGCTCATCTCGAAGGGATTCGATCCGCTCCCGGTACCGCCTCCTTTGGGCACGGGAACGGGCGGCGTTGTACTGGGAGACGATATCGTTGTATTCCAACCTCACTCGCTCATACTCCCTCTGTGCCCGATCCAGTTCATTCTTGATCTCGTTTGCCCTTTTGACCCAATAATCCTCTCCGCGACCATACCGGTCTCGCGGCTCATCCGCACCATCTGTGGCCGGCTGGGTTGCAATCTTTGGCGCCTCCGTCTCCTCGGGCAATTCCTTGAGGTCTGTGCGTCCTCTGTATTTTTCCGGCACGGAAGATGCATTGTCGGTGAAGTGAACGACGCCCCGTTCATCCACCCACCTCAAAACCTCGCCCGTTCTTCCCGACGAAGCGAGAAGAAGGACCGCGATGATCAGCAAATTCCTTTTCATCCCTTTCCCCTTGCCCAACGAGATTATTCAATGACCACTGCCGTCCCCTTGGCGTATACGAGAACCATCAAAACTTCCTCCTTGACTCCAAGGGATTCATAGCGGATATCGATGCCCACGAGCCCGTTTGCCCCCATGGCAAGGGCGTCATCGGTAAGTGTCCGGATCGCCCATTCCCTCCCCTTCGTCAGTTTATCCCCCAAGGAAAGGGCCATCCCCCCATTGAATTTACTGAGATCTAATCCTCCGGATATCTTGAACCCGACCACCTGTTCCGTCGCCACAACCCCGAGGTATTTGGCCACATTCTTGCCGGCAACCTCTGGCGTACTCACGGCCACAAACTCCCGTCTCTTCTTCTGGTCCTCGAGGAATTCCGCTACCTCGGGATTCGTTCGTTTTGTGCAGGAGGGACAGGAATCCGGCAGCGGCTCCCCTCCCTCAACGGAGAAGGAATTACCGCAGAACTTGCACCTTACCATCCACTCCATTTTGGCACACAACGTATGGGTTGAGAAACTCCCTACTGAGGACTCGACGGCCTGACGAAAGGTTACATCAAGCAATTAGCATGCCAATATGAGTATGTCAGGGTGACCAAAAGCGCGGGAATGAGGGAAAATACGAGGGGATGACCTACTTTCGGAGAGCGGTCAGGAACGCTCTCCATATCTCCTTGGAATTTCCATCCATTTCCGTCAGGTAAATGCCGGCCTGAAACCGGTAAGGGGAGCCTGACGAACCGAGATCATACCACACTACCTTTCCCATGGCCGTTACCTTCTCGGATTCGTCGGGCAGGTCGATCTCCAACCTTAGCCTCTTCTCCTCCGTCATTGCCTCGGAGAATACATGGGAACCATCCACCAAGACCACGTTGGTCTCGAGGCAAATCCCCTCGAGGGAAACATTGGAGATCATGCCTCCCAATCTCCTCGAAGTTTCACGCCTGCCAAGCACATGGTACAGATTGAACCAAACGGAAAGAGGGGATTGCAAACGCAAAAATTTCCTCCTCTCCACTCCTCGCCATGCCTTCATCTCTTCTCCTCAGGCTTCCGAGATACCCCTTCCTCCGGGGAGTTTGCGTCACGCTTCAGAGCAAGCGGGAAAACAAACGGTGAGCGCGAATTCAGCCCGTAATCGAATCAAATGTTCACCCCACAACTGCAGCACTGCAACACCGCACAATTGATTTGGTAACGAAAGCCACCTCCGTGCCCTTTTTCCAGGGACTAGATATGGAATTCGATTACATCCCCATCCTGCAGGATGTAATCCCTTTTCACCATCTGCCCTTGATACTTCTCAGATCCCCATATACGGGCAAACTTCATCTTCCTCGCGAAATCCTTATGCACGGAACGGGCCGCATCCTCAACCGTGCTGCCTCTTTCGAGGATAACGGGTTCGGTGAAGTCGGCGTCTTTCCCCGGGGGCTTCGTATAAACCCGCATGATATCCAAGGCCTCAAAGATCCCCCTCTTCAAATCCTCCAGGCCAATCCCCTTTTTGGCGGAAAGGGAAAACACCCGCAAAAGGTCTCCATATCGCTCCCTCAGCCTCCCATCCCTCTGCTGAGCCCCCTCAACATCCACCTTATTTGCCACGATGAGGGCTCTCTTTGGCTCGAAAACCCCCTCCTCGCCCTCATGAATCCCCTCGTCGTTGCAGCCAATGGGGTTGATTCGAATCCCCTCCAATTTGGCCAAAATCCCTTCCATTTGGACCGATGTATCGCTATCCAGGCCCACCATGATGATGAGGGCGTCGGCATTCCTCACCATGGGGGACAACCAGGCTTCGCCGATCTCGAAATTGATGGGAGGCACGTCCACCAACTGGATCTGAATGTTTTCGAAGGGCATCATCCCGGGGATGGGCTTACGCGTCGTGATGGGATAATCGGCCACTTCCGCGTTTGCGTTAGTAAGGACTGAAACGAGTTGGGATTTCCCCACGTTGGCAAACCCCAAGAGCAGAACCTGGGCAGTCCCCTCCCGCTTTACGTTGAATAGGGATGCCCTCCTTCCCGTTCCCCCTTTCCTCTCCGATTCCAATTTCAGCTTCGAGAGTTTGCTCCTTAGTTGCCCTCGCAGTTTGTCCGTTCCCTTATGCTTGGGCATTATGGCCAACATCGATTCTAAGGCCCTGATCTTCTCCGGGATTGCCCTCGCCTCTCGATATCGCTTTTCCGCTTCAAGGTACTGCGGCGGTAAATTAGCAGGCATAACTCCTCCCAGAAAAACGCGACCTCACCACTTCCCCGCTTCCCTCCACCATGATCTATCAGGAGAATCTATGAAATCCGCCAGGAAGATCCCTTGCCCAAGGATACTCCGTGACGGACTACGATGGAATCCCCTACATCTTAAATATCACAAAAGCCGGATGATGTTAAGACGAAAAAAGGTGAGGTTCCCCGAGCTTTTACGCGACTCCGTTTTCTCGGAGCCAGGTGGGCTGTATAGGGGCGGGGTGATGGTGAGAAGTCGTTCAAGTGCGATGAGGGTGAGATGGAATCGGGTTCCGAGGACGGAGGGAATTGCATGGTCCCAAAGGAGAGGTTATTCCTCAATCTCTTTTACATCTTCCTCTCCCGCGGGTGGTTCGACGAAGTACACCTTTCTCGCCGCCACCTCCCTCAGGCCAGTTACGATGGCCCGGTTAGTCGATTCAACTACGGGCCTTGCCCCTCTTATGAGCATCTTCGCGCGCCTTGCCGCCAACATCACGAGCTCGAAACGACTGCTTATATGCTCAAGACAATCCTCTACAGTAATCCTCGCCATGGACCTCCCTCCGCGCTCGAGCTCATCCGTTCCAAGAACCTTTCCCGCCGACATCGTTCGGCGACGATAATGGATTTCAGCTGCTCCGCTGCCTCCTCGACTCTGTCATTGATTATGATGTAATTATACCACTTCGCATGCTTCATTTCATCCCTAGCCTTGGCCACTCGAGAATGAATCACCCCTTGCCCATCGACTCCTCGTGCTCTTAGTCGCTGCTTCAATGCATCCAGGGATGGAGGGAGTATGAAAATAAAGATCCCGCCATTGAAATGCTCCTTTATCTGGCGAGCCCCCTGGCTGTCAATGTCCAATATCAGATCAACCCCTCGGGATCGACTCTCCCGTATCGACTCCAGGGCGGTACCATATCGATTGCCAAAAACCTCCGCCCACTCCGCAAAAGCCCCCTTGTTCACCATCTGCTGAAATCGCTCTTTGGAGACGAAATGATAATCCTCTCCATTCCGCTCTCCAGGCCGTGGAGGCCTCGTTGTGTACGAAATGGAGAACCATATGTCGGGTAAAGAGCTCATCACCCTCTTCAGGAGAGTCGTCTTCCCAGTCCCCGAGGGAGCCGAGACGATGTAGAGCAGTCCTTCATTCCCCATCTCCAAACCCTTCCGAAATCATCCCTCCCTTTCATCGGAGATGAACCGCTGGGTTACCGTATCCGCCTGAACGGCCGAAAGGATAATGTGATTGCTATCGGTGATGATGATGGAACGAGTCCTCCTCCCCTGGGTTGCATCCACCAGCATCCCAGCCTCTCTTGCCCCTTCTTTCAGCCTTTTCATCGGAGCTGAACTCGGGGTGACGATGGCCACCACTCTTGAAGCCACCACGACATTCCCAAAACCGATGTTTAGTAGTTTGGGGGTCATACACATCCTCCGTAGTGAAGACTCATCTCCCGTTTACTCCACGTTCTGAACCTGCTCCCTCATCCTCTCCAATTCCGCTTTGATCTCAACCACCTTCTGGGAGATGACGACATCATTGGCCTTGGCGCTCATGGTATTCACCTCCCTGTGGATCTCTTGGAGCAAGAAGTCCATCTTTCGACCCAAGGGTTCGTCTGAGTCCAACATGTGACCGAATTGCCCCAGATGGCTGTCGACTCGAACCACCTCCTCGGTGATGTCGCACCGTTCCGCCAGATATGCCACCTCTTGATGAAGCCTCCAGCGGTCGATTTCCAACCCTTCTGTCATCTCGGCAAGCCGCTCCGAGAGCCTCTTGCGATAAGCCTCCACTACCGATGGGGATCGGCTCTTGACCTCCGTTATGTGGTGAGCGATCCGCATCAACCTCCCTCGAAGGTCGTTGGCCAAGTTCTTGCCCTCACGTTTCCTCATAGCCTCAAGTTCCTCCAAACAGCTCCGCAAAACCCCCGATAGTTCATCCCAGAGGGGATCGAGATCCCCCTCTGCCTCCTTCGCGGTGATGACGTCCTTTGTCCGTGAAACCATGTCGAGGGTCACCTCCCCCCTCAGGTCGAGATTCGACTTTAGGGTTTCAAGGGCTTGAACATACATCCGAGCTACCTCGATGTTGGGCTCGAGTTTGAGTTGATCCTTCCCAGGGGAATCCATCTCGATGGAGATATCGAACCGCCCCCTGGTGAATTGGCCCTTCACCATTTCCTTAATCCGAGTCTCGAGGGGGAAGAGCCTCTTGGGCAACTTCACGTTGATATCGAGATATCGGTGGTTATTCGACCTCGCCTCGGCGGCAACCCTTCCCAAGGAAGTAACCTTCTGTCCAACCCCATAACCGGTCATACTCCGGATCATTCTAGGTCTCTTTCCCCTTTAATTGCAGTAGGTAGCCCTGCCTCAGCCCATTCATCAGCTCGATAACCTCACCCTGGCGATAATCGGGATATGTCCACTCGAGGGGTTTAAAGGACCGGTTTCGAAAAATGAGGGTTAAATCCGCATAGATCCCATCCCGAAGGTAGGGTCGATGAGCACAACCCTTGGTAGTGGCCAGTACCAAGTTCTCAGCGGAGAGGACGCCCGGGTCTATGTTCACCCTCCTGCACCCATCGCGGGAATATCTCTCCTCAAGTCCGTTGGTCTTCATCTTAACGTCCGCGAGGGCATCCCGTGGAACCAGTTCCTTGAAGGCGATGAACCTCCTGAACAGCGGACACCCCATCTCCTCATCGTAGTAGGTCGTAAAATCGAAGGGGAGCACATTGGTGAGGAGATCGACTTCTCCGAGGAGGGGCTTCAAATCGTCCACGGCCCTCAATATGATTTCGTCCCGGGATGAGATCAAGCTCATCACCAGCTTGGCCGGCTTGGGAAGCTGTGGCGTCCCCATACCCCCCCCCCGCGCCTCTATGCCCTCGGGATCTTTTCCAGGTAGATGAAGAACTCCTTGTTCCCCTTCGGACCGAGAAGGGGAGATTCCATCACCCCCCTCACCTTCATGCCGATGGACTCCGAGAAACGGGAAATGCGCTCGAGAACCTGCTGGTGTTTTCGCGTATCCCTCACCACCCCACCTTTTCCAACCTCTCCTTTTCCTACCTCGAACTGGGGCTTCAACAGTGCCACTACCTCGCCCCCTTCCCGCACCATAGACACGACGTTGGGGAGGAATTTCTCCACAGATATGAAGGAGGTATCAATAACTACCAAATCCACCTCCTCCCCTACCTCGTGGGGCTTTACGGAGCGGATATTCCTTCTTTCCAGGTTCACCACCCGTGGATCACGCCTCAGTTTCCAAGCCAGTTGTCCATAGCCCACGTCGACGGCGTATACCCTCCTCGCTCCCCACTGGAGCAGACAATCGGTAAATCCCCCCGTGGAGGCCCCTATGTCCATGGCGACTCTATCCTTGGGGACTACCCCAAATCCGCGGGTCTACCCCAAATCCGCGAAGGGCCCCTTCCAACTTGATCCCCCCCCGGCTCACATAGGGATGTTCCGTGCCTTTGACTCGGATGTGGGAATCGCGTTTCACCAGGGCCCCCGCCTTGTCGACCACGCGATCGCCCACCATGACCATCCCGGCCAAAATCATGGCCTTCGCCCTTTCCCGTGATTGGACGACTCCTCTGTCCACGAGCAACTTATCCAGCCGTTCGCACCGTGTCATTTCAGGACAATTCCCCTTTCAAATCCCACAGTGCCCCGCTTTCCCCTCCGGGCCCCCATGATCAGCTCCCTTGCCCCCTTGGCGATTCCCTCGGTATTGATGCCGTACATTGCCCGAAGGGCTTCCTGCGAGCCGTGTTCCACAAATCTATCGGGGATCCCCATACGTTTTACGTTCACCCAGGAAAGCCCGTTTTCCTGAAAAAGCTCCAGAACCGCGCTGCCAAACCCTCCATCCAGTACATTCTCCTCCACGGTGAGGACCTTCCCCACCTTCTCAGCCATGCTGCAGATCAATTCCCCATCCAGGGGCTTCAGGAACCGACAGTTAATCACCGAAGCCCCAATTCCCCCTTTCAATAGCCCCTGTCCGGCCTCCACGCTCGGGTATACAGTGGAGCCGATGGCCAGGATGAGCACATCATCGCCCTCCAACAGAGTCTCTCCTTTTCCCACCTCCAACGTGCTCAGCTCCCGGTCCATCCTCACCCCGTACCCAGCACCCCTTGGATAGCGAAAGGCGATGGGCGTTTTCCAGCCGACGGCGGTCCTGATCATATGTTGAAGCTCATTCTCGTCCTTTGGCGCCATCACCACCATATTGGGCAGCTGTCTGAGATAGGAAAAATCGAAGAGCCCGTGATGGGTTGGCCCATCGCTCCCCACGATTCCTCCCCTGTCCAGGGCGAAGATCACGGGCAAGTTCTGCAGGCACACGTCTTGCTGAACCTGATCATATGCCCTCTGCAAAAAGCTGGAGTAGATGGCCACCACCGGTTTGAAGCCCTCTAGGGCCAACCCGGCGGCAAAGGTAACGGCGTGCTGTTCAGCGATCCCAATGTCAAAGAACCTCTCGGGAAAGCGCGTTGCATATCCCCTTAACCCCGTCCCGTCCTCCATCGCCGCAGTGATGGCGATGATCTTCTCATCCCTTTCAGCCAAACGGGCGAGGGTCCTTCCAAAGACCTCGCTATACGTTGGCGGGGCATCCCCCTTCTCATGCGGCCTTCCCGTCTCGATATGAAAGGGGCCGACACCGTGGAAGCGAGCTGGATCCGACTCTGCGGGGGAATATCCCTTCCCCTTCTTGGTCAAAACGTGGACCAATATTGGTCCGTCCATCTTGGCTACATTGGAGAAGGTCTCAAGGAGGTGATCCAATCGATGGCCTTCGATGGGACCGATATATCTGAAGCCCAACTCCTCGAACAGCAACCCCGGGGTGAGAAATCCCTTGAAGGACTCCTCCGCCTGTTTGGCAATCTTATACATGGACTCTCCAATACCCGGCAGGGTTTGCAGGAAGGCCTTCAACTCACCCCGAAATCGGTTTACGAATCGCCCCGTCATCACGCGACTCAGGTAGGAAGCCAAGGCTCCCACATTGGGGGAGATGGACATCTCGTTATCGTTGAGCACCACGATGAGGTCCTCTCCCAGGTGGCCCGCCTGATTCAGCCCCTCAAAGGCCAAGCCCCCGGTCATGGAACCGTCTCCGATGATGCCGATGATCCTTCGTTTTTCACCCTTAAGGGACCTGGCAACGGCCATTCCCAAAGCTGAGGAAATGGAGGTGCTGCTGTGGCCAGCATCGAAGCAGTCGTGAGGGCTCTCCTCCCTCTTGGGAAAGCCGCTCAACCCCCCAAACTGTCGCAGGGTTTCGAACCTGGGCCCTCGGCCCGTCAGCAACTTAT
>SMTZ1_10004029_pt1 | contig 15083 bp, 8 predicted proteins | sample DeeMarSWOR136_30_FD_25667 | JGI IMG/M metagenome (IMG submission 25667)
CGTCTGGCCGTTGCTTCTGGTCCTGTGCGTGCTGCTCAGTGCGAGTTGGTTTCTCAGACGAGCCGTTGGTCTCGTGTGAAAGGAATGATGATTCCTATGAAGAAGATGATGATTGTCATTTCCGCAAGTATTGTGATTGAAGCTGTGATAATGGGAGCCATGGGCCCGAAGCCAACGCAGAACAAGAACACGTATGCAGTGCTTGTCAGCGGCATAAACAAGGATCCCAAAGAACAACGAGCTAAAGATAACGCCATAACGAATCTTCGCACGTTCCTCCTCGATAAAGCCGGGATTGAGCCGGACCGGCTGGGCGTCTTAGCAGGTCGTCACTCACCGACCCACAGAGCCGGACCGGCTGGGCGTCTTAGCAGGTCGTCACTCACCGACCCACAAGGGCTCCAAACTCTCGACAGCCGACAATCTCAAAGAACAAATCGAGGATTTCACCGCCGCTGTTCGTCCGACGGATCGATTCATATTCTATTACGCCGGTCAGGCCAACGTCGTGGCCGAGAAGCTGCGTTTGAACCTGCCGGGAACGGATATCACGCACGAGCAGTTGGCCAAGTGGATCAATGAAATCAAATCTTCTTCGATGGTCATTGTGTTGGATTGTCCCGGCGCGGGCCTGGCTGTCAAGGCTCTGGCGGGTAAGGATCGCATTCTCATCGGCGCCTGTACGGACGAACAGCGCTACAGCACGCAATTCAGTAAATATTTCATCCCCGCGCTGGCCGATCTGCAAAGCGATTCAGATCACGACGGCAAGGTCTCGGTCCTGGAGGCGTTCACCGTTGCGGCAAGGCAATTGGATGATTCGTACCGCCGTCAAAACCTGCTCCAGACCGAAACGCCGATACTGGAAGACAACGCAGACGGCGTAGCAAGCCTGCAACCCTGGCGATATGAAAAGGACAGCGCAGACGGCCTGGCGGCCTCGATGTGTTTCCTGTCGCACGAATAACGCGGAGGCGATTTCGTTATGACACTTGAGAACAAACAGATGGATCGAAGGCAATTCCTGAAAACAGTGGGTAGGAATACGCTCGGCGCGGTTTTCGCAGCCGCCGGCCTTGAGGCGGTAGCGCAAGGTGCAACCTCCAACGAAGGCCCGCACGATCTCGACGAGTATGATTTCCTGATGCCCAGAGTTAAATATGCACACCAGAGGAAAGAGGTGGATCGGTGGAACGTCCGGCCGGGCGGGGACGCGAATTTATTGAGAGAACTGAGTGCCGTCATCCGTTGCAAAGTCAAGCCCATCAGAAGGGTTCGAGACTGGGATCCGCAGTGGGCGGCGGAAGGCCAACTCAATGCGGTGGTCACCTTCGACGAGCCGGAAGAATTAAGAAAGTATCCGTTTCTTTTTATGACCGGTGAGAATCACTATACGTTCGGCGATAACCCAAAGGACAACCTCAAAGAATACATTCTTCGTGGAGGATTCCTCTTGATGGACGACTGTGTGGTCGATACGGGCGGCGATTTCTTCTATCAGAGTTCTTATGCGCTGCTGGAGGACGTCTTCGGACGAGGAGCCGTGAAACGAATCCCCCGCGAGCACGAGGTCTTCCACAACGTGTACGATCTTGGCGGTTCAGGTCTGCCGCACATGGAGTATGTGCAACCACAGATCCCCACGTTTCCCTGGACCATCCGACAACCGACACAAGGCGGCTTGCCTATCATGCAGGGGCAGAATCACGGCGCCAGAGGCGTTTTTATCGGCGAGCGCCTCGCGGTTTTCCTCAGTTCCACCGATATTCACTGCGGGTGGTGTGATAGTCACGGCTTCACCTTCGGCAGGCATAATTACAGGAAAGCCATTCAAATGGGGATCAACATTATCATGTACGCCCTCACGCACTGAACCGATTCTGGCGGAATGGACATAACACTCCCGACGTGCCGAAACGTATTTGCCTCAATATCCGCGGATATGTTATAATATATGCTGACCCGGACGTGTGGAATTATCGTTGCCGGGCCCATATGATGCCTCGAAATTGGGGCAAGAGAATTGTACGGCAGGAAAACAACTGCATTCTCTCGGAAATCCCAGGAGGCTCAAGATAAAGGGATAGCTGTTGGCCCAAACCATCAGTGAGGAAGGGTTTGAGAGTGTTCCGACATATAAAAATCTCGTTGTTTGTTCTTGCAATGGCTACATGTGTCGTTGCTGATATCTGGCAAGAGACAGGCGTTCCGCTGGTCATCAATGAGTTCATGGCGTCGAACGGCAATTCCGTCCGAGACCCGCAGGGCCAATATGATGACTGGATCGAGATTTACAACGCGGGTACAGAATCCGTCGAGGTCACCGGTATGTATCTGACGGATGATCTGGATCAGCCCACGAAGTGGCGGATCCCCGGCACGGTCCGCGGCGCAACAATGATCTTTCCGAAAGGCTTCCTGTTAGTATGGGCCGACGGGGATACGACCGAAACCGGTCTGCACGCGAATTTCAAACTCGATGCCGATGGCGAGGAAATCGGCTTGTTTGACAGCGACGGCACGACTCTGATCCACAGTGTTACATTTCCCGATCAAACCGCCGACATATCCTACGGTTGCTATCCTGATGCGAACGACAATTGGCGGTTCCTTTCCGTCCCCACGCCGGGCGCGGAAAACGACGGTGCCTATTTGGGAGAGGCGGAGCCCCCGCAGTTCAGCCACCAACGCGGGTTCTACGATCGGCCATTTGCGGTAACGCTCGCCACGGAAACCGAGGATGCAACGATTCACTATACGATCGACGGCGCCAGACCGTACGAATCTACTGGGCGGTTCCCAACGGGCCTTACCTACACGGGTCCGGTTCGCATCGCGCGAACCACCTGTTTGCGAGCCAGGGCGATCAAGCCGGGCTGGAAGCCGTCGGCCATCGTGACTCATACCTATCTGATGAACGCCAGTGAGACGATTAAAGCCTTACCGGTGATCAGCCTCGTTGGTGATGAAAGGCAGACCTTCTATGAGCCCGACGGCATCATGGCGATCGTCGGCGGCTCCTATGGAAGCGATGGAAGGTGGGTCTCCGACGGTCCGGGCAGCTACAATAACCCGATGCAGCGCGGGATGGCGTACGAGCGCCCCGTCTCGTGTGAGTGGATCGAGCCCTGGGACAACGTCGGCTTTCAAGTGGACTGCGGAATCCGCGTCCACGGAAGTAACTATATGCGCCCACGGTACCGACGAAGCGGAGGCTACTGGACCGGCAGTTCAAAATTTGCCTTTCGGCTGTACTTCCGCGGCGCGTACGGTCCGAGCTGGCTGGAGTATCCCCTCTTTCCGTTCGAGGTCGAACGCTTCAAGGCCATTGTGCTTCGCGGGGGCCACAATGATCGAGTCAATCCGTTCATCAAGGACGAACTAATCCGGCGCCTGCACAAGGATATGGGTAGCATGGCCAGCGGGGGCACCCACGCCAACCTGCTGATCAACGGCGAATACAAGGGCTATTACAATCCTTGCGAACATATCAAGGATTCGTTCTGCCAGGAATGGTACCAGAGTGACAAAGACTGGGACGTGATGACCATGAACGGCATCCGGGACGGTGACACGGTGGCGTGGAATGACATGATCAACTATGCGCGCAGTTACAGCCTGTCCGACGCCGTGCATTACGAGGAAATCAGCCGGCGCCTTGACATCCCGGCATTCGCCGATTACCTCATTCTCGAACTCTGGTCCGGGAACTGGGATTGGCCGCAGAATAACTGGGCCGCCGCTCGTGAGCGCTCGGACGAAGGGAAATGGAGCTTTTATATCTGGGATGCGGAAGGCGGCATGTTTTCAGACCGGCTCAGCACCGTCTATTTTGACCGCCTCAATACTCAGAACAATGCAAACGGCTATCTATACAGGGCTCTAAAGGAGAGCGCCACCTTCAGACACGTCTTTGCCGATCGCGTCTCCAAACACTTCTTCAATAACGGCGCGCTGACGGAGGCCAATATTCGGGAACGCTTTCTGGAGCTTCGTGACGAAATGCTGGGCGTCATTCCCAACATGGACATGTACGTTCTCAATACCTGGGTGCCGAATCGTCTTGATATTTTCCTGGATGCCTGCGCGCGGGAAGGCGTGTATACCTTCGAGGGCCCGACATTCGGCATAAACAACCACTATCAGCACGGCGGCCACGTTTCCGTCGGCGATGAATTGACCATTACCGGTTACGGCAGATTTCACACGATCTACTACGCGCTCGGCGGCCTGGACCCCTGCGTCATGGGCACGCCGCAACAAGGCCCAAACGCAGGCAATATCCTCGTCGCTGAAGAGGCTGATAAACGGGTACTCGTGCCGGTCCGCCCGCTCGGTGACACCTGGAAAGGCTCTGCAAATTATGACGACCGCGCCTGGACGAGATGCTCCGGTCCGCCCGGCGGCGTGGGCTACGAAACAGACTCAGGCTACGAAGGACTGATTAGTCTCGATACGGGGGAGCAGATGTTTGGTGCGAACGCCACCTGTTACATTCGCATCCCGTTTACCTTCGGCGGCAATACCGACCACTTCGACTCCATGACGCTGAATATTCGGTACGACGACGGTTTTATCGCGTACATCAACGGCATGGAAGTGGCCAGACGGAATTTCGACGGCGCGCCGGCCTCGGACTCCAACGCCAGCGCCAACCACGCCGACGCCGAGGCGGTCGAATTCGAGAGCATCGACTGCTCTGATTTCCTCAGCACGCTGCAACAGGGCAGCAATCTGCTGGCCATTCACGGCCTGAATTCCTCCACCACAAGCTCCGACTTCCTAATCTCCGCCGAACTTCTCCTCAGCGGGGGCCGCTCCCATGACGACGATCCGCCCGCGGCGCCCCAGTTCATCGATCCGATTGGGTTGACTCACAGTACGCACGTCAAGGCCAGAATATTCAACGGCCGCACCTGGAGCGCACTGAGCGAGGCGGTCTTCGCCGTCGGGCCGGTCGCAGAGAACCTCCGGATCACCGAGATCATGTATCATCCACAGGCTCGGACCGACGCCGGCGAGCCAAACGAAGAATTCATTGAACTGACCAACGTCGGCGCTGAAACCATCAATCTGAATCTGGTCCGCTTCACAAACGGAATCGACTTTACTTTCCCGAATATGGACTTGGCCCCCGGCGAGCACATCGTCATCGTCCAGGACCGGACTGCCTTCGAGGCCCACTACAGCAACCGCATTCGTGTCGCTGGCCAATACTCCGGCACGCTCAGCAACGCCGGCGAGCGAATCGCACTGACCGACGCCGCCGGCCAAACGATTCTGGATTTCAGCTATGGGGACCGCTGGCACCCTCTGACGGACGGCGAAGGATTTTCGCTGACGATCATCGACGCGTCCGATGCGGACCTGAACCGTTGGGATGAGAAAGATGCGTGGCGCGCCAGTGCCTACAGCGGCGGCTCGCCCGGATATGACGATGGCGGCCTCCTGCCCAATCCGGGTGATATTGCCATTAACGAGCTGCTTGCGAATTCACCCGGCGGCGATCCTGACTGGATCGAGCTGCACAACACGACCGGGGCCGCGATTGACATTGGCGGCTGGTTCCTGAGTGATGACAACGGCAGCCTTTTCAAATACGAGATCGCTGCCGGCACAACCATTGGTCCGTATGGGTACGTTGTCTTCTATGAAGATACGCACTTCGGCAACACATACGATGCCGGCTGCTACAGGCCCTTCGCACTGAGTGATAACGGCGAGCGATTGGTCCTCAGCTCGGCACAAAGCGGTATTCTAACAGGTTATCGCGAGGTCGAAGACTTCGGTGCGTCGGCACCCGGCGCGTCGTTCGGGCGCTACTGGAAATCCAGCACGGGCAACACCGATTTCGTGGCGATGGAATCCCCAACGCCGGGCTTGGGAAATGCCTACCCGATGCTGGGTCCGATTGTCATCAGCGAGATCATGTATAATCCGGACTGGCCCGAAGGCGGCTGGTACACGAACGAGCAGTATGAATACATCGAGCTTCATAACATCAGCGCCGAGCCGGTGACACTGTATGATTTTGACAAGGACGCGGCATGGAAGTTCACGAGCGGCGTGGATTTCACGTTCCCCGTCGATTCACCCGTGACGATCCCCGCCGGAGGATTTCTCTTGGTGGTCAGGCACCCCGAAGCATTTTCCTGGCGATTCACGCGTGTGCGGGCGGAGATGATTGTGGGCCCCTACGAGGGCAAACTGAGCAACGCCGGGCAGCGCCTCGAGCTGAGCATGCCGGGCGACGCCGATCAAAATGGGCAGCGCCGTTACATCTGCGTCGATAGGGTCAGGTACAGCGACGGCTCCCACCCGGAGAACTGTCCCGGCTCCGTGGACCTCTGGCCCACCGGACCGGACGGCGCCGGACAATCGTTAACAAGAAGAATCCTCACCGACTACGGCGATGATCCCGCCAACTGGCAGGCGGCCCTGCCTTTGCCCGGCAGCCAGCGGTGAACGTCTCACCCAAAAGCACCGAAACGATGCTTCAAGCCGACTCAGTCCCGCTCAAGCTGGTGCCGGACGCGACGCGCGGGGACTCGGGGAGAAATGCAGCGAGGCAATCGCCGCTCGCTGCGACGGGACCTATAACTGCCTCTTACTGGCCCTCGCTGGTCCCTTGACTCCAAAATCCCAGAAGTAGCTGGCCATTAACGCCGATACACGTAGATTGAGGGAGGACCAATGGCCCCTCCTCTAACGAATCAGCTAAAACGAAGCGGCCATCCAAAGGAACCTGACAATGGAAGAAACGGTAGCCTATTCCACAAGAATCGTGACTATCCGTTGTGATGCCACAATCAAATCAGCAGCGAACAAGATGTTCGACAACAAAATCGGTTGCCTTATCGTTAATGATCGGAACGGAAAATTCGCGGGCATCGTGACAGAGCGGGACATTGTCGGCCGAGCGGTTGCCTCGTCCTTGGACCTTGAGAAAGCTCCTATAACCGAGATCATGACGCCGCGAGTTGTTTCGTGCCCCGTCGGCACCACCGCCAACGAGGCCCGAGAAATCATGGCAGCGAATCATATCCGTCACCTTCCTGTTATCGATGACGGAGTCGTCGTTGAAATTCTCTCGGCCCGTGATCTCATGGGACAACAGCTCCGTGAAGATCGTGCGGCGGCTGAGGAAGTCGCGATGCTTTCCAATTGTCTCAAAAGTATCGAGCTTAGTGAAGCTATGGAGACCGTCGCCAGAGAGGTGCCAAGGCTTTTTCGGGCCGCGCGATGCGTGCTGGGCCTATGGCGGTCGTCATCCGATCCTGTTGCAAGCAGCAACAAACAGCAAATGAGAAGCACCGAGCATCCGGCCGTAGCAAGCGACAACAATTGTCTGTTGTCCAGAGCACGCCTCACCCATCCATCCGATGACAGCAAATTATCCGACGAAAGAGGATTTTGCCGTGACAGCATTCCAGACGGTTGTCGCAAGGGTGGAGCAGAAAGCCCCCGCCTGGTGATTCCGCTGTCGATCTCAGGGCTGGGAAGCAACCCTCAAGAGGTTCTGACCGGTTATTTGTGCATGTGTGGATTGGACGGCTGCAGCCGTTCAAGAAGGGAGTTGACCTCCTACAAGGCAAAACTAACGAAAGAAATCTTGAGCTCCCATCTAACGAATGCCAACTTATATCATCAGGCAAGACTCACTTCCCTGACCGATGTATTGACCGGCGTCGGCTCCAGACGACTTCTTGAGGACAAGCTCGAGGCCGAATGTGCTCGTGCAAAGCGGTATAAGCGTCCGTTCGCCGTCGCTATGGTCGACCTGGACAATTTCAAGACCATCAACGATATCCTCGGGCACGCCACTGGCGATGATGCGCTGAAAGCGCTTGCCGAGTGCATGAAAAGCCAGAAACGGACGCCGGATGTAATCGCACGGTACGGAGGTGACGAGTTTGTCATATTGATGCCGGAAACAAAGGCCGAAGAAGCCGTCTCACTACTGGAGAGAATTCGATCGAGTGCCGAGCAGATCAAGGTGGCGGAAAACGTGGCGATGACAATCAGTTGCGGGATAGCCCAAAACGTGCCGGACCAGGATACGTCTGCGAGCGAGGTGATCCGCCGGGCCGACCTGGCCCTGTACGAAGCGAAAAGTGCCGGCCGAAACTGTGTGAGGCGCTGGAACAAAAACATGTCAAAGGTCCTGAAGGCCGGGGACCTCGATGTCGAGAAAATAAGGAAACTCAAGAGACGTATCGCCGGCCTGTCGGAGCAGGCAGAGAAGATGTTTGTTGAGAGCATTTGGGGATTGGTCCAAGCCCTCGAAGCGAAGAGTCCTTTTGCGAAGACACACTCCGAGAACGTCATGCACTACACCACCGGCATCGCCGAAACCATGAATATTGCCCCCCGACAACTGGAGATCCTTCGCCGCGCTGCCATGATCCATGATATCGGAAAGATCGGCATTCCTGATGCCATTCTGTCCAAGCCGGGCAGACTGACACCGCGGGAGCGCCACATTGTCGAGGAGCATCCTCTCATCGGCGTGCGCATATTGGAGAAAATGAGCTTTTTGGACGAGGAAATAGCCATCGTTCGAAGCCATCATGAGAAATGGAACGGCCAGGGTTATCCGGAGGGTCTGTCGAACACGTCCATACCGCTCGGGGCTCGCATTATGGCCGTGGCGGATGCGTTGGATGCCCTGACCGCAAGCCGATCCTATCATCGTTCGCGGTCGCTCGCCGAAGCCGTCGAGATTGTGGCCGATTCGTCGGGCTACGATTTTGATCCGGAGGTCGTTGAAGCGATGCTCACGTGGGTCCGGAAGATTCAGAGCCGACTGGGCGACGGGACTCATCTCACGCCCGAAGATCTGCTGGACTCGCAAAGGCACCTCAACGATAGCTCTATGGGTGAGCTTGCCGCCGGTGCTTGCGCAGCAGGCGGTTGATGCTGTGGGTGCGGACCTCGAACGAGGGGTGCGAGGAGAAGTAGCTGCCGAGATCGGACGGGTCGCCGGAAGCGTTCAGCTTAGCCAATCGCGAGAATAGTCGCAGGCAGGCTCGCCGGTCATAACCGGCAGCCCCGGCAAGATGGACGCCAAACCGATCGGCTTCGGACTCCATATCCTGTGAGTAGGCACTCTCGAGGAAACCCACACCGACACGGCGCAGCCAGCCGCCCAGAAGCCCGCGAGCGGGCGCTGCGCGAGAGGCGACGGCGATCGCCGAATGACTGACGATACGATTCATCGCATGCCCTCGGACGATGTGGCCCATCTCATGGGCAAGGATGAAGGCGACCTCGTCCGGATCGTGTCGGCACAACTCCACAAGTGACTTCGTCACGAAAACGAATCCGCCCGGCAGGGCAAATGCGTTAGGTTCGGCGCCTTGAAGGGTTTCAAAACTGAACCGACGAGCTTTGCTCGCTACACAGGCGGCAAGGCGGCGACCCGTCTCATGCAAGATCCGGTCAGTTTGCGGCTCGCAACTCGGGCCCAATTGGCTCCTGATCTCACGCGCCAGGTCCTGGCCGACTGCGTATTCGACGGCAACGGCATCGGCCTCACTCCCCGTGGCGGACAGCCACATCCACTTGGCTTTGCGGACTTTCGGCCCCACCTTCCTGCCCAAATTGTAGAATAGCCCACCCACGCTGTGCGATCTCCTTCACAAACCCCATGACACTACAAACGAGAGTGCTGGGAAATTCGTTTCTGGTCAGTTCCTTTGAACGAACAGGATCGTCGGGTCCAGCAGGTAACGGCCGAACCGTTCGCCGTACATGGCCAGCCCACCCGGCAGCGCCTCGTCCACCTCGAGTCGAATGACCAGTTCCTTTTGCTTGAAGGCTTCCTTGAGCACACTTGCGGGGAGCTGGGCCGAGACGAGGTATCCATACGAACCCGCTTCGCGCAAACGCCGGTCCCGCCGCTGGCTGAACCAGGACAGAATCCCCCGGTGGTCGGCCGAATCATCCGGCAGCTCAAACACACCGACGGCCGTGCCGTTCACACGAACACGCACCGCGCTCGGAAAGCGAATCTCGTCGGTCATCGGGTACGCATTCGGATTAAGGCTCGGATCGTGCGTTCCTTTGCCGCGCATGAAATCCCCTTCCTGCTTGCCGGCGCCCTCGTGGTCCTTGCCGAATAACTGCTTTGCTGAGCCCTCGAAACGGAAGCTTGCCTGGGCGACCTGTCCCGGTCTGAGCCCTCTCGGCCACGGCACTCGGTATTCAAAGTAGCCGTGCCCCGCACCATTGACCTTCAGCCCGTCCAGCACGTTCCATTGCTTCAGCGACCATCGGGCCTCGGCAAAATCCTTGGGTGAGAAGCGAACTGCCCTCATTTTCCGCCGTCCGGCTTCGATCATCTCCTCTCGCGGACTCGCTCCGTCCGATACCAGATATGTCGTGAAGTTGCGATGCAGTATCGCCCCAGAGGGAGTCTCGAGAGTGAATTGCAGTATCGCCAGACCCGGCTGCTTGGGCATCGTCACCTCAACGGGTTCCACCTCTTTGCTCATCCACGGTTGATATGGAATCCGCCGTCTACCCTGCCAATAGCTTTGCGGTCGCCCCAGTGTATCCCAGCCGCTCAGCTTCATCTTCAGCATGAGTTGCCGGCCCACGCCGGCGTCGGTCATGAAAGAGGCATAGAGGGGCACGCTGATAGTTTGCCCCGGAGATACCTGGCGGCAGAGTTCCCGTTCGCTGGCGATGTAGAACGCGCCGTGAAGATCCCGCAGACTCATGCCTTCTACCAGCTCTTCCATGCCCGTGTACTTTTCCGAGCGGTCATAACGCCAATATCCGTTCCATTCGTTGATGACATCGTGATGTTCCGTATAGAGCCAGCCGCAGATCTTGGGATGCCGGCGGAACTCGTTGATCATGATGTGATAGTCCCAACTCCAGTCGACGTCCCCGGCACTGCCTTCATATCCCCATACGTTGCCGCACTCGCTGTTGAACATCGGCTGGTTCTGCTGCGTCCGTCCTCCGATGAAATTCCATTTCGATCCCGGATAGACGTCCCGGCATATCTGATCCAAACGCTCCTGCCACGCATAGCCGGGCAAGTACGCATGCCAAGTATTCATGTCAGTAGCCACGTGGTCGTGATTGCAGGGCGAATTGTCCTCTACCAGGCGCGTGGGATCGAGACGCTTTGTCAAACGGTACACGCTCTCGACCCATTTCTGGGTCTCGGGGGTATAACCATCCCGGCCGCTGCGCAAGCCCCAGGTTTCGTTGAAATTGACCCACGAGAAGATAGAGGGGTGATTGTAGTCACGCTTCACCATCTGGCGCAGCGCATATTCCATCTCACGACGCATATCCGTGTCCGGCGGCCCCCAACTGTTGGGTACGTCCGCCATAATCAGGACGCCAAGTTTGTCTGCCCAGTAGAGTTTTCGCGGAACCTCGACTTTGATATGAATCCGTTGGCCGTTGAGCCCGATTCGGCGTGTTCGCAGGATCTCATCGCGCATGAACGCATCGCTCGGGAATGTGTAGAATCCCTCCGGGTGATACGCCTGATCCAATGTCAACTGCAAATAGACGGGTTTGTTATTAAGCGTGACGTATGGAATGTCGGTGCCCGGCAGTTTTCCGGCGCCGATCTTACGCATTCCGAAATACGTTTGTACAATGTCTTCCGGTTGGCCGGAGCCGTCCAGAACGGCCCTGACCTCGTACAGATACGGGTCCTCCAGCGACCATAGGTGCGGCGAGGGAACCGCCACGTCGAACGCGATCTCCTGTTGGTCCCGCTTGACCGGTTTGCTGACGACTCGCTGCGGGTGATCGGCAGCTTTGAATTCCAGCCGAAACGCCATGTCCGAGGGGGCCGGTTGGTCGAGAACGACCTCGACGCCAACCTTCTCGTTATCAACATCCGGTGTAAAATGAACTGTTTCGAGGGCCCCCTGCGGTCGAGCTTCGAGGTAGACGGTCTGCCAGATCCCGGCGGCTCGTCCGTAGCCTTGCTTGCCCTCCAGTTTGAACTTGTGGGGCGTGTCGTCCACGCGCAGCACCAGCCGTTGCTGCCGGCCGAACGTCACATGACGGGTCAACTCGAACTCAAATGGCGTGTAGCCGCCCTGATGTTTGCCAAGCGGTTTGCCATCCAGCCACGCGGTCGTATGCCAATCACTGGCTCCGACCACCAGAAACACCCTCCGGCCCCGCCATAACTCGGGGACCTGGATTTCCCGCGCGTACCAGCCGATGTCCGCTTCGTCTTTGACGCCCGACAGCTTCGATCCCCACGGGAAAGGCACAGTGATTGTCGTGGCAAACGGCGCCGTCCCCTCGTACCATTGCTTCTCAAGACCTTCGTTTTCCTTGTCGAACTGAAAGGCCCAGCGCCCGTTGAGATTGATCCAATGTTGCCTCTGAAAGTCCGGCCTGGGATGCTCTGCAAGTGGGATGCCTTCATCGGAACTTCCGGCGGAAACCAAGCACATTCCGGCTACTATGACGACGATGCACAATCTGATTCCAAGACTTCTCTTTGTCATTTGCCTGCCTTTCTGTTGTTTCCGTCATATGTTCCTTCGATCACACCTGGCTTTGCTACTCCCCCGGTAATACATTCTGTCAAGTGTGATTATACCGCATATTTTCTGAGATGGCGATTCAAAATGGGTCTGTATGTGTTATAATAATGGCATAGACGCGCATCGAGGACACCACGTTTCTCTCGGAAGGGAGCGATGAGTACCATGCGTAAGCGATACGGTTTTACATTGATCGAGCTTCTGGTCGTCATTGCCATTGTGGCCATATTGATGGCGATTTTGATGCCGGCTCTTCGACGGGTGCGGGAACAGGCCCGCATGGTGGGCTGTTCTGCCAATCTCCGGCAGTGGGTATTGGTGCTGAATACGTATTGCAACGACAACGACGGCAAGTTCTTCTCCGGAGTCAACGAGCTCGGACATTGGTGGCCCTGCCAACTGAGTGAGGATCTAAAGAACTGGAGAAAGAACAAGATCTGGTTCTGCCCGACCGCCATGAAACCGATCATCGACGAGTTCGGCAACAGCAGCCTAACATTCAATATCGACCGGGCCTGGGGCATCTTCACAGGCACGCACGGCGCCTATTCCTGCGGAGACAATGGGATCGCAGGCAGCTACGGCCTGAACAGCTACCTGATCCCTATCCCTGCCGACGGCAGCTACGTGCGCGGCATCCCGGCTTCGTATGGTTATCGCAATTTCCTTGAGGTCCCCCATGGTGCCAGGGTGCCGGTGCTCATGGATGGCTTACGCTTCGACCTTTTCCCTATAGAAACGGACGGTCCGCCAGAGAATGAATATGATGCCTGGAACGGGGAAAGCAGAATGAAGCGGGTCTGCATCAATCGACACCGCGGCGCCATTTGCAGTTCCTTCGCAGACGGCTCGGTCCGCAAGGTGCCTCTCAAGGAACTTTGGACCTTTAAGTGGCACAGACAATTCCAAACCAACGGCCCCTGGACCCTGGCCGGAGGTGTGACGGCGGATCTCTGGCCGGAATGGATCAGGCCTTATCCTGATTTCTGATTCGTAACCTTGTGTTCTTCTGGTACTGTCGGCCGAAAGACCCAACTGAATCTATCCAACCACCTATGAAAGAGCGCCAGGTATCGTTTGACGGCGTTTCGTTGGCCGTGTACTATACGTTTGCTTGTTCGGAGACAATGGCAACATAGGTGATTAGGAGATACGGAAATGTCGACGTTGAAGACCGCCAGTATTTGCCTGTCAGTTGTGACCGGATTGTTCTGTGGCTGCAGCAGCCAAAAGCCGCCAACCGCCAAGCATGACCGCCAATCGGCCTCGGCCTATACGGCGGACTGGGAATCGCTGAAGCAACACGATCCCGCGCCCGACTGGTTTCGGGACGCCAAGTTCGGTATCTACTTCCACTGGGGCGTCTATTCCGTGCCGGCCTTCGGCAGCGAATGGTACCCGCGGAATATGCACAACAAGAGCGGCAGCGGGCGGCAACCGAAGCCCAGCCGGGAGTATCTGCATCATGTCCAGACGTATGGCGAGCCGACGGAATTCGGTTATCATAAGTTCGTACCGGAGTTCCGCGCCGAGAAGTTCGACGCTGAGGAGTGGGCCAACTTGTTTAAGAAGGCCGGAGCGCGCTTTGCCGGGCCGGTGGCCGAGCATCACGATGGTTATTCGATGTGGGACAGCGAGCACACGCCCTGGGATGTGATGGATGCCGGACCGAAGCGGGACATCACCGGCGAGCTGGCCCGGGCCATCCGCAAACGCGGCATGAAGTTCGTCACCACCTTTCATCACGCTCGGAACAACCTGTATCAGATCGAGCGAAACGGCGAGATGGTCTGGACAGGACACTATGAATTCGTCAAGAGGGATTTTCCGTCGCTGCTCGACGATCCGAAGAATGCGATTCTCTATGGTTATATCCCGCGTGAGAAGTTCCTGAAGATGTGGAAGGGCAAGCTGATCGAGGTGATCGATAAGTATCAGCCGGACCTGATGTGGTTCGATTCCTGGCTGAACGAGATACCCGATGAAGTCAAGATGGAGTATTTGGCGTACTACTTCAACAAGGCGAACGAGTTGGGCAAGGAGGTCGTCGTGACCTTCAAGCAGGACGACCTGCCGCGCGAGGTGGCGCTGGACGATTACGAGAAGGGCCGGGCCGACAAACTCACTGACTTCGTCTGGCTGACGGACGACACGATCAGCCGGGGCAGTTGGTGCTACACGCAGGACCTTCAGATCAAGAGTACGGCTGAAGTGCTGCGCACGTTCATCGACATCGTCAGCAAGAACGGGCAACTGCTGCTCAATATCTCCCCCATGGCGGACGGCACGATTCCGGACGATCAAAAACAGGTGTTGCTGGATATGGGTAAGTGGCTCTCGAAATACGGCGAGGCGATCTACGGCACGCGTCCCTTTGTGGAATACGGAGAAGGCCCCACCCGGATGCAAAAGGGCGGCGGTTTCTCCAAGATGCGGGGCCGCTACGGAGCGCAAGACATCCGTTACACCCGCAAGGGGAACACGGTCTACGCCTTGATTCTGGGCTGGCCAGGCGCGAACAAGGCGATCACGATGAAGATGTTCGGC
>SMTZ1_10004057_pt1 | contig 15083 bp, 16 predicted proteins | sample DeeMarSWOR136_30_FD_25667 | JGI IMG/M metagenome (IMG submission 25667)
TTAATTAGTAAAGGAGCCACGTAGCAGATTTGGGCGTTACAAGGGGAAGTAAGACTAAAGAGCGAACAAGAGAATCATGGTGAACACTACCCTCTTGGAACCTTTCCTTTGGCAAATTTACTCTCAATCGTCGCACACACGGTAATCCTTGAAAATCCTGGCACTTGGGAAAGTTAAGGCTCCTATGGGATGGGCTCCCATGGGAGCTTTTCTATCACATAAGGAGAAGCCCATTCGTACACTGAAACCTGAACTGTAGTTATACTGCTTCCTGCTTTACTGCTACAATACCCCGGATGCGTCTAGGATGAAGACGATGAGGAAGAAAATGGCAGCTAAAATAATAATAATCAACAGTATCCATAGCCAGATACGGCGTGCCCGTGGATAGTCTTGGTCTCTCTTGAAGGCACCTTTGCCTCGGCAGGTGTGACCAGCGCCTGGAAACTATACACCTTCCCCTTCTTAGCCTTCTTTCCCTTCTTCGGGTGTACCTGTAACGCTATAAAGACGTTCTCTCCCGCCGGCACCGTCACCTTATCGTAGCTGAAGGTGTAATCCAGAGCTTCCTCAGGGTCTTTGCCCTTAAAAATGAGGATTATATCGGTATTGCCTAAGTTGCTGGCAGTAATCCGATAGGTGCCGCTTTCTCCGGCGACTTTCGTAGGCGACATCTCCACATCCCAAACCAGAAAACCACGCAATATAAGATACGCCTCCTCTTCAGTCATTTCCTCAGGGTTGGCTTGGGAGATGGCTCTTACCTGAAAAGTGTAGCTGCCAGCCTTGGTCTCAGCTTCCTTGGGAGGGTGGATAGTTAACTTAGCCTCGCCCTGGTCTCCGGGGAAAAGAGAGATGCTGGGGGTAGAAAATGTCCACCAGGTAGGGTCTAGTCCCTGTATTCTGATGCTAAAGTGGTCTACAATCTGGCTCTGGTTGCGAATAGTGACGGTAGCCTCCACCGATCCACCGGGGGCTACATCTAATTTTGTTGAAGATAAGCTCAAGACGATATTAGCAGACATTTTGCACCTCCCAGTCGATGATGCATACCAACCTCTGTTAGAGCTATATCTTAGACCCTCTTTCGTTTATTTGCAATATATATGTAATATGAGCTGGCTTTTCCGACTCGATAATCGACCGAACAATATCTGCTTCAGGCGAAGATAACAGGGATGAATATCTATCACCACCTAAAGCTTAGGGGAGAATTTCCACCTGCTCCACTGTAATCGTAACGGTAGCCGTAATGCTTCCTGCCTCATTGTCAGCCTCTAAAGTATAGGTAGTGGTTGTAGTTGGAGATACTGTGCGAGTTCCGGTTAGACCGACATTCCCTACTCCTTGGTCAATAGCAACTGTGGTCGCACCGGAAACACTCCAGCTTAACGTCGAGGTATCATACCCAGGCCCGACTGAACCAATATAAACTTTTAGCGGGTCAGCAGTAAAGTAATTGATAACCGGCAGCACTTTGATCTGAATTGTAGCCATACTACTTCCTGCCTCATTGCTAGCCTCTAAAGTATAGGTAGTGGTTGTAGTTGGAGATACTGTGCGAGTTCCGGTTAGACCAACATTCCCTACTCCTTGGTCAATAGCAACTGTGGTCGCACCGGAAACACTCCAGCTTAACGTCAAGCTTTCGCCTACAGTAATGCTTTCCAGGTCAGCAGTAAAGGAATTGATAACTGGCAAGGGAGAATAACAAAGCGGAGGAACAAATATCCAGACGAGAATGGCAACAGCTAAAATGGCAAGACCCAACAGTATCCATTTCCATGGCCAACGGCGCTGGTATTCAAACTGCCCATTGATAGTCCTGGCCTCTTTTAAAGGCACCTTCGCCTCGACAGGTCTGACCAGCACCTGGAAATTGTACAACTTCCCCTGCTCTCCCTTCTTCGGGCGTACCTGTAGCGTTATCAAGGCGCTTTCTCCCGCCGGCACGGTAACCTTATCATGGCTGAAGGTGTAGTCCAGGGCTTCTTCAGGGTCTTTACCCTCAAAAATTAGGGTAATATCAGTATTGCTTGAGTTGCTGGCAGTAAGCCGATAGGTGCCGCTTCTTCCGGTGACTTTCGTAGGCGACATCCCCACATCCCAGACCAGAAAACCACGTAATATAAGATACGCCTCCTCTTCAGTCATCTCCTCAGGGTTGGCTTGGGAGACGGCTCTTACCTGAAAAGAGTAGCTGCCAGCCTTGGACTCAGCTTCCTTGGGAGGGTGGATAGTCAGCTTAGCCTCGCCCTGGTCTCCAGGAAAAAGAGAGACGCTGGGGGTAGAAAGTGTCCACCAGGTGGGGGACAGCCCCTGTATTCTGATGCCAAACTGGTCTACAATCTGGCTCTGGTTGCGAATAGTGATTGTAGCCTCTACCGATTCACCAGGGGCTACCTCTAATTTTGTTGAAGATAAGCTCAAAACGATATTAGCAGACATTTTGCACTTCCCTATCGCTGATGTATGCCAACCTCTGTTAGAGCTATATCTTAGACCTTCGTTCGTTTATTTGCAATATATATGTAGTATGAGCTGGCTTTTCCGACTCGATAATTGACCGAACAATATCTGCATCAATTGTCGAAATATCGGGAACTTCTAGAATCACAGTAAAGCAGTGCGCTTGATCTTCTGTGCCTCTTGCCTCATTAACACCTGGATTGGTGTTGGTCTTCAGCTGTGTTGCTGGAATATGTTCAGTGATTTGAGGCATAATACCAGTATAAACTCTCAGATATTCGCTTAACCCTCGCTTTGTGCCCCGCCATCGGTAAAGCTCGGTCATTGATTTGATTAACTCTCGCCTTTTGGCTTCAGGCCACCTTTCATCAAGAACTAGTCCCATCCATGAAGCCAGCCAGGGCAAGAATGATTGAGTAGTAGTCCCCGGCTCGAAATAGAAGGCAAGATTATCTACAATACCCTCTATGGGCTTAAGTATGTCCTCGAAGATATTGAGGAAGCGCCCGGTGAAATCATCCTCTCTATAGAAGGCGGGTAAATATTGTAGATAATTACTATATCGTTCTTGGCCGTTGTTCTCTGAGTCTGTCATGTTATGTTACCTCAACCCTGTGCTGGTAAGAACAAGGCAATTGCCCGGGCGATAGAGTCAATATGTTCGCTTCCTCACCCCGTTCCCCGGTGTCGATGCTAACCAGGAAAAGCTTGACCTCCTCTACATAGCCAACCTCGGGCATTCCTTGGATGAGTGAATGTATCTCTGACGTCAAGAGGTCTCGGTCAAAGGGCCAACCAGCATTTTCAGTGCCGCCACTAATAGGATTGATGAATTGATAAAGCTTCCTCTCGATGTCGCCCCTAAGACGTTTAGATGCAGTCTTAGCTTTTACCTTCACCTCCACAGTGACCCAAACGTAATCTGGTTCTGTAATTACTAGCCGGGTGGTCAGTAGTCGACGTTCGTCGAGATAATTTGTCACCTCTCTCCGTAGCTGCTCTGGAAGTAAAAGCTGCTCCCTAGAGATCATACCATCCCCAGCAGTTATTAAAGGTACGATAAGCAATCGTACTGTCCCCGGAGATACGGTGCTATTTTCGCCAGCACCTTTCGGCACTAAACACTTAGCCCGGGCTACTTTAGGAGAAGCTTCACAAGCCAGATATTCGAAGTCTTCAGCGGTGACCGCCCTGAATCGTGCCTTTAACACCTCTGGAGCACGCAGCTTGGCACGTTCCAGACTCTCCGATTCGGCCCCACCAATCGCTGCTTCAGGGTTAGTCACCCAGGCGATGTAGGGGATAGATGATTTGAGCACGGTCAGCGTTCTCTCGCCCACGTTACCTTGTACTCCACCACCACACCTGTAACCGGAAAAACGTATTCGCTTCCCTTTAGGTGGAATGGCACCGAAATGCTGTTCTCCGCCATTAGGTTGTCTCAGACAAGGGCCAAACCGGACTTCGCCACTGACGCTATCACAGGTAAAATGAACGTCATCGGGACCCGAAGTCGAGAAACCTTCAACCTCTTGCCATGCTTCCCAGCCCCCGTCCTTCTCCACCTCTACGGTCTCGCCTTTATCGCGGGGTAGGACGGGGGTATTTTGTAAGTAAAAGACTTGCCTTGGACTACCATCGCTCCGTCCCAGCACCTCACCAATCACCCGGAAGGCATGACTGGCTGGTACAGTACCACCTAAACAGTGTGATACAACGCTCCTTACTTTCGGGGAGGCAGTGTATTCGGGCTGTCGTGGCCGTGCCTTAATAGCCCGGCATCGTACCCAGCAAGCGGTCTTGCCATCCACTTCTGTAAAGTCGCAGCTATAAGGTAAATGAAGGATAACCTCGCCATCCCGGTTCAGTCCACCGGTCGTATCGGATTCCAGTCTAAGTCTCCCCCATTTGCCCTCTCCTCCATCCCAGAATTCCCATACTAGTGGCGGGTCACGGGGGTTTACACCAATCCCCTCTATAGTGGTTTCAAAGGTAAGGCGTAGAGTATTGTCAGCGAGATTTTCGCTATGGCCTATGTAGAGTGCATCGTTCTCTTCAGGTACTTTCTGAAAGATATCCATCATCTCTTCAGCTTTCAACACCGGCATATAGTCGTGAAAGACGGTGCCAGCCCGGCTGATGAGACAATGGGTCATGTGAGGCACCACAATCTTGAGGTCTCTATCGGTGGTAAAAGCGACTGCATCTTGAGTTTCAGTTCGCACTGTGGCTACCTCCGTCCCCTTGGGGATAGTTACCGGTTCAGGTTGGGGTGCAGACAGTCGGAAGTCAATGTCAGCCTTTGCTGGGTGGGCTGGGAGCAATCTCAGCCCAATGAGATCAAGGAATTCAATGTAGTTTTTTTCTGGGACTCTGTTAAGCCGGTAAAGGAGAATGTCCACCATCCAGGCGAAAAGCTCAATGAAGGTGATGCCTGGGTCGCTCAGATTATGGTCAGTCCACTCCGGGCAATAGCGTGGGATTAAGCTTCTAGCTTCTGATACTATGTCCTGAAATTTGCGGTCATCCAGAATCGGTGCTGGTAATGTCATTTCTACCTCCTTTCTCAAATCTAACGGGATAGATAAAAAGGATAGACTAGATTTCGTTCATCATTGGTAGCCTTAATTCTGTATCTAATATTTATCAGCAACTGGGATGTTTCGCTTAGATCTGGACGAACATCTACATCGGCAACTTCAATACGGGGTTCCCACCAGCCCAAAGCCTCTTCCACATGGTGGGCTATCAGGCTCCAGGTAGAGGCGCTATTTGGGGCGAAGACAAAGTCGTGAATTCCACAGCCGAAATTCGGCCGCATACGCCTTTCCCCTTTAGCCGTGTTCAGGATAAGGCAGATAGATTCTTCCACGTCTCTTTCGTTGGGAGATAAGCCTAGTCCGCCACGTCCATTAATCCCGAGGGGAAAACTCCAGCCACTGCCTACAATGTCTTTGTTATTATTCATCTTTAACCTATAGTTGTCTTATATCTCAAATTCTTCATATCAGCAATTGCTGCTAATAATTAATTACCCAATCATCACAGTGGGACATCCCATAACAATGGAGTTAGGGGGTCCGCCCTCCGTGATAGTGTCCCCCTGTCTGGCTGCAGGCAAGTTATTGATAAGGACAGTTATGCTGCCCATGGGGACCACTCCACCGACATGCGGGACGGTTCCTGTCACCAGGGGGCAGTTATGAAAGTCAGCGGTAGCCCTCCAGGCAGGCATGCCACCTATTAAGACATTGGTGCTCCCCGGCCCTGGAGCTAAAGGGGTTCCGTGAGCCGTCATATCGCCAATTCGAGCTGCTAATGGCATCTTTCCTCCTCTAATTTATCTTAACCAGTGCTCCTTGGATCGTAAGCGTAGCTCCTGCTTTCAGGGTCATCATCCCTCCGGCTTCGATTTCAACAACCTGACTCTTTATATTTAGCTTCATTGTGCTCTCTATGGAAATGGCATTCTGTACCGAGTCCATTTTAATAGAGTTATTCCCTGTCTTGTCTTTAATTTCGATCTTCTCCTGTCCCGAGGAATCGTCCAGGAGAATCTTGTGTCCAGCTTTGGTATGAATTTCTATCTTCTCTTTTCTGGCTGTATTATTATCATCAAAAATGATCTCGTGCCCGCTCCGCGAACAAATCTTGCGGATGTTGTTCTTGCCGTCTTTATTTCCTTCAGGGGGTTTATCAACCCCATTCCACAGGCCTCCCAATACGTAGGGACGGTTCAGATCGCCGTGTTCAAAGGCTACTAACACCTCATCATTTACCTCCGGTAGAAAAAACATACCTCGGTCCTGCCCTGCCATAAGGCTAGCTATGCGAGCCCAGTGACTCTCGGTGCCTTCCGCCAACCAGGGGAATTTCACCTTCACTCGTCCCATCTCGTTAGGGTCCTGGTTGTTGGTAACAATTCCAACCACAACGCTGTGGCTACCACTGCCGTTGCTTTGGCGACTGACCAATTCGGCAAGGGTATTGGCATGTCGCCCGCTGATGGCAAACCGGGTAGTATAGCCTTTGGCATCATAGTGGTGAAGAGCGTGAGTAATTCGGTAGCGCCCTTGGAAACGTTCACTCAGCCCCTTAAGTTCAACCATCGCTCCAGCGTGCACCAATGGGTTCCCGGCACATATACCCTCGGCCTGGATGAAATCACCCCCCATCTCCTCACATAGGGATTGGGCCAAGGCATCAGCATCTGCCTGGGTACCAACTACACGATTGACCACAATCTCCTTGCCAGCAGTGTTGAAAGCTGCCTCAGTTATCTGCCCGCCCTGACGGCGCTCGCCGACTTCGGGCATGTCTTGAGCTCGGTTAGCCTTGCCGACTATCTCTCTCTTTGCTTGAGGATCCCAGCCTCGGACTTCTACCTCAGATGCTTGTTTTGATGTGGTTAATCGAGCATTGAATTCTGACAGGTTAACGCCCCACTCCAGAACCGGTACTTCAGTACCTTCTTTGGGAATACGCTTAAAGTGAAGAGTGTCTCCTTGCACAAGGACGCGAAAGCCGATTCGCTTGGCACGGCTTTCCAGGAATTCCAGATTTGTTTGGTTATCCTGAAGCACATACTCGTGCACCTCTGTGGTGGAATCAGCTTCTACCTTTAGCCCCAATTCGCGGGCGATCCTGGTAGCGATATCGCTGTCGGTGACCTGGACAAAGGACTTGGCCTGCCTGCCACGATTAAGGCGATGGGATTGGTCATAGCCCCGTGCTACCATAGTTGCTCCGGTACCATGCTTAAAGCCAGTCTCACAGGCAGTGATCTCCCCGACTATTAGCTTGGCCCGACCACCTTCACCCTGCACTGAGATTTCAACTTCCTTGCCGATGCCCAACGTATCGGAATCAGTCCACTCCAGATTTGGGTCACGAAGTTGAATGGTGAACATGTCAGGCAGATTGAGGCTATCATCTACCTCGATGGAAATGAGATTATCCATGATTCCCTGTGGGGCCTCGTCCCCATCGATTTTGATGTAAAATTGAGAAATAAGCTCTGCTTCTTCCGGCATTTTTCTCCCTTAAGGTACTGGCGATATAGATAAAACCTGCCCTGGACTCAGTCTCATAGGGTTTTCCAGATTATTAGTATCGGCTATAAACCTCCATAACTCGGGATTGCCATACTCTTCGTGAGCAATCCAGTCAAGAGACTCCCCTTCTTTTATTATTCTGATTTTATAACCGGGCTTGCTGCTAGTAGTGGGATTCTGAAATGGATATTTACCTGGTTTTTCAGCTTCCTGGAAAGAGACAGAAAGTGTGGCACGTACTGGGGTGCCATCAGCTTTGAACATGGTGAACTTTTGAGTGATGTTTGTTATCACCGCTTTGAATGAAACCACCGGCCCCCACTGGAACTGAACTTTGGGTGGTCTGCCCTTTCGATTAATCTTGTCTGTCAGTTTGTCATCAATCGCCATTAATTCCCAAATTTTGTTAGTGTACTCCTTACGAACATCCTTTCCGCTTTCATAAGTGTCGAAGAAGAGTTCCATGGTCAAGTTAGATGCCCCACCACCACTGAATTCCAACTGGGGCACGTCTTTGCCTTTGACTTCTTTCATTTGCCAGCTGTTTTGTTTGGTGACAGTATATTCCTTGGGTCGGAACATGCACTTAACAGTCTGCCCGGCTTTGCTACCATCACACACTTTGATTTCTGCTTTGGCTAATTCCCCGCTTGAACCGTTCATATCCCTTTTATACCTTTGCTATACGACTGATGTGGTTCGTTCTTTTTCTACAATTAGGCGGTGCTTGAGAATGCTATAGACTTCTGAGGCTAAAGCCTCGGGATCGAGAGCTGGCATGGTTTTGCCAACTGCCTCAAGTGCTCCTTCTTGTTCTGTGCTTACGGCGCTGGCAGTTGTGGCCGCGGTATTTTCCCGCTGCCGACCTATAGGAGCTAGAGCTAGTTCTGCTCCGATACTTATGTTGTAACCGCCAGATGAACTATTTTTAATAGTCGATGCAATAGATTTTACAGGTTCAGACATCTCTTGGCTTATTGCCCTCTCTGTCATGTTCAGCCGAATGTGTCCAGCTGACCGATACAATGGTGATGTCCGGTGAGACCCCCAAGTCTTATCCAAAGATGGTGGAGGGACTAGACTTTGGAAGTACCGGCCAGCAACAGTGTCCACATCTGGAATTTCGTCACGGTAATGCAGAGGGAATTCCTCTGGGTAGGAGACAGGAGTTGTATCAGCCTCTCCTGCCAGAACAGTACCGGATGCCACCTGTGGTGGCTCGAATAGATATGAGGGATAAGCAGCTAACACCTCCTCCATCAGGCTGGTGCTTGACGTCACAAGTGGGGCGACGAATGGGCTATGAAGCAGAGAAAATACCTTCCTTGCTGGAATATTATTCGATGTCATGGATGTGGGCCCAGATAAATGTGAGAGGGAGACGATTCGGGCTTCACTTGCAGGTTGACTATTGAGAGCTACCGGAAAAGCCCCGGACGGTTCAGAATCAAAATTCATGCTCTCAGAGGATGGAACAAAGGGGGATACCGATTGTGCCGGTGTTCTCTCCGCAAGTAAAAACCTTATGGGCACTGGCATTAACACCCTTCCAATATATTGTCTCAAAACAGAATGGAAGCTAAGTGGTGACAAGTCCACCGAACTGGAGGGACAAAAGGCTTCCTCCGAATGACTTAACTGTTGGCTTGCCATTATCCCCTTACCCTTATCCATTAGGCTATTACCTGTAGCCAGTTCTGGTTGATAAGGCACGCCACTGGCCTCGACTGGCGTGTACCATGGAATATGAAAACCTTTGTTATGTAGCAGCTTGGGTTTAAGGACAATATTCTTTGCCAGCTGCTCTGCCTGCGTAAACTCCGTGTTCCCAGCTGATAGAGTTATTGGTGTTGGTAAGGCCAATATGATATCGTCGGTAGGAGCAGGCTCGGATTGAGCGTATTGAAACTGCTTAATCACGCCCTCCTCTGCATCTTCCTCCAACAAGTATGCAAGAACGGGGAGTCTTTGAATATCTTCATTCTTTATGTCATCTGATTGATTCCGGAATGACCGTGACTTTTTCATGAGATCAATCCATCTCCTGTCAAACCAGGCATAGGATAGTGGTGAAAACCAGAGGTTTGGACTCCGACTAAGCAACAGCGCTGAGGTAAGAGGCAAGTCAAGTCTGGAGAGCAGCCCGTCTACCCAGTCCAAGTATCTGGTGTAGAGCCTCTGCCCCAGAAGCGGCAGAGAGGGCAGCCGTCTCCAGATGTGGGTAGCTAATAACCCATCCGATAACTTTTTAACTCGTCCGGTTATTTCAGTTGCTAAATCGTTGCTCATAGCCAAGTACCTTTATTGTCATTAAATCCAATTTCGTTCTTACCTAGTGATATCCATTACTTCTTCAGTAGCCAGCAACCTAGTTCCATCCCCTCGTGGGCCAGTTCCAGGGTTTCGATAGCCACTACATTCTCATTGGAATTAAGGCTGGGGCCGGACCATTTTATTGGGTAGGCACCGTCAAATGTCCATCGCCTTACTTCTTCACCCTTTGCATCACATAGTTTAATATGTACGGTCTTGCGATCAATCTTGCCTTGAATCCCAGCTGAGAACCATTTCCATAGCTCCTCGGAGTCCGTAACTCCCCGCTTCAGAATCACATTAGGGAACTTGGCGCGTCCCGGCAATTTGTGAGGGTGGTCGTTAACACCTCCCTCTTCATAAGGCAAGACCTCTATCTCACTTTCTAGACCGGAACATTCCCTGAAAAAGGCTTCCTCAATCCCCTTAATTTCTACACTGAAATAACAGGTGATATAAGGGTCAACTCTTCTCGCTGTCTCGGGCATGATTTCTTCCTACCTCCTAACTCGGTCTCTTTCTAGCAATAGTTCCTGCTGCATCAACCGATAGACTATCTCGGCTATCTCTTCAGCGTCCACGGCCGGAGGTTGGCTCTTGCTAAGTTCCTCTTCTTCACGGCGTACAGCCTGCTCTGCCGTCTGTGCTACTGCCTCCATCGCCTCCGCATTTGAACTTCCCCCACTCTGAAACGGACTTATTGGGGCAAGCTGCAGCGTCGGGTGTGGCAGCCCGTTATTGCCTACAGTTTTGGACGCCCACTTTCCCCCAGGTATCCAGAGGCTTTCTAAGCTTACATTGTCGGAGCTGTGAAGAACAGGCCGGGGATGAGTCTGCTGGATGACATGTGTAAGCTCATGGGCAAGTAGGCCTCTATTTTCTCCGGTTAGAGTATTGAGCTTCCCTTCTGTGGTGAAAATATCAGCACCGATAGTGAAGGCCTCTGCTTGAAGCTCCCGAGCTAATTCACCAGCCTGCTTCGTCTCGTGGGTACGGACATCCTTTAGGTCGTAGCCAAAAGCAGACTCCATTTTTATCCGAGTCATTTCATCAAGATCCTCTCCGCGACTCAACAGGCTGCTGAGCCCTACGCCAACTCGGAAAAACTCATAAAGCTTTGTCTTGAGCTTAGCCCAATTCAAGGCATCCACTCCAGTTGTGCCTACCATATAGGTCATTAGCACCTCCTTCTTAGCGCATCATAGGTTTTGAGCCATCTCTGCCAGCTTCCTATTGATATCGGCAATTTGCTCTACCCAGTGCCGCCGCTCGGAATGTTCCAGCTCGAGAATCTCCGGGAGCGGCCAGTGAAAGTAATAGGCTATGTAGGCTACCTCCTCGTAGAGCTGATCGAGGGGGTACCCCACTATTCCCCCGGGTGACCTAACTCCACTCCGAAATTCTTATTGCACTCCGGACAAGTGGCTTCTATCATGGTGTGCCCATCCTCGTTTATCTGGCGATAAAAGTTCTGTAGATAGGCCAGGTCTGCTGAGAAAAGCCCCTCAATAACCTTGGTATTGATGTCGGATAAGTTGTCCAGCTTAGTGATAACCCTGGAGAGCAAGATGACTACCAGATAAGCCTGGTTAGCCCTTACTCTAGAGTCCCTTAGCGGCAGGATTTCATCCGCTGCCGTCGCCAGACGCATTACCCCATGTTTATGCAAATTACCCTCGCTATCCACATAACCTCGAGGTAAAGTGAATTCAAACTCGGTCTGCAGCATCAGTGTCTCACCTCCTTCGGCTATTCTTCGCGGACGATACCTTCATGGACAATCTCCAACTCCTCAACGCCGATTTCATTATTCTGAGCATTGAAAGTTGGCCCCGAGACCTTTCGTGGCCAGCCATCTTTGAAGTTCCATCGAGCGATTGTATTACCATTCTGGTCACACATATTTATGGAACCATTCTTCCGGGCATCTTTGACATTGCCCTGCTCCACCTCTTTGCGCCATTTCCAGATATCCATAGAATCGGTAATGCCGCGTTTGAGGACGATGTTCTCCCATTTGAGTGCCCCAGGTACCTTTATATATACGAGCTTTCCGTTATTTGACTCCTTGGTCTCGATAAGTTCCGTCTCAGAACCCATCCCGCTGCACTCCCGGAAAGAACCGACCACAGTTTGTCCAATATCGACCTTGAAATTAAAGGATGCTAACGGGTCTTTACGCATTCCTGTCAGTGGCATCTCTGTTTACCTCCTTTCCTTTTAGTTTTAACTCATTCCGCTACGGCCCCACCGCCAGCCCACTGGCTGATGCGGAAGATGACGAACTCTGCGGGCTTTACCGGGGCCAGGCCAATCTCAATGATGACCTGACCAGCGTCTCTTACCTCTACAGTATTGAGCTCATCATCGCACTTAACATAGAAAGCTTCGTCAGGCGTGGCTCCGAACAGAGCTCCGTCCCTCCAGACTCTGGTGAGGAAAGCGCTGATGTCTCGTCTGATGCTCGCCCACAGGTCACGGTCATTAGGCTCAAATATCACCCACTGAGTGCCCAGTTCGATGGACTCCTCAATGAAGTTGAACAGGCGGCGGACGTTGATGTAGCGCCACTGGGCATCACTGGCTAGAGTCCTTGCTCCCCAGACCCTGATGCCTCGCCCTGCAAACGGTCGGATACAATTGATGCCTACCGGGTTTAGAGAATCCTGCTCGCTCTTGGTGATTTTGGTTTCGAGCCCCAGTGCTCCCCGCACAATCTCATTAGCTGGTGCCTTATGGACTCCCCGCTCGGTATCGCTGCGAGCGTAGATGCCAGCCATGTGCCCTGAAGGTGGCACCAGAACTGTCTCTCCATCGCCCGAGACATTGGCTACTTTTATCCAAGGATAGTAAAGAGCGCCATATTTGGAGTCGTAGCCTGTCTCTTCCATCCGCCAGTCCTTAATCTGCTGGGGGCTCATCCCCGGAGGGCAGTCCAGAATAGCAAAGCGGTCTTTCATATTAGCGCAGTGGTCGAGCATAGCCTGCTGTACGGCTTTGACTCCCTCCATCGACAGATTGCCGGCTTGGTATAGAGCCATGAGGTCAGGGCAACAGATCATGGTCACATCCTCAGCTGCCTCGAAGCCAGCTACACCGGAGCGAGCCGCAGCATCCCCAACGATTATTTCTGGGGTAACGGCTACTACGGCTGTGGTTGAAACTGCCGTAAGCGGATAGGTTCCTGGGGCTGGCGTTCGCTCGCTTAGGTTCAGTGGTGATTCCTTCTCAGCTACCTGAACCAGCTTCGATTCCCTGTTGACTATGTCAACAACATTGCGTGCCCCTTTTGCCTTTCTCAAGGTAACATTCTCAAACAATTCTTGTGTTTCCCCGCGTTTAATAATTAGAGTGAACTGGTCTTCAGAGGCACCTTCTTCCGGCGGCGCTACTTCTACAGTTATCTCACCTGCTGGGACATCTGTCTCCAAGGCACTGATAACTAGAGACTCTATGGATGGCTGAGCTCTGGCGGGTAAAGAAGCTAGTACCGTTGGTACTTCAGCCTCTCCCTCAGCACCTGGTAGCCTGGTGACATAACAACTACCGCCACCGTTGTGAAAATAGCCATAGACAGCGTGAGCTAGATAGCCGCCGGGTACGAAGCCACCAAAAGTGGTGACAAATTGAGTCCAGTTGGCTATGAAAGTGGGTTGATTGACCGGGCCGCGCTCGGTAAATCCCACGAAAGCGGCAACTGCCGTGCCCACGCCCTCAATAGGCCTTGCCCCTTTTTCTACTTCTTCTACATAAACACCGGGAGAAAGATATTGTGGTGACATTTTCTCCTCCTTTCTTTTTGATATCGCCGGGTCTGCAAAAACAATCATTGGCTCGTGGTTAACTTGCACCCGACTTGGCAAGGTTAACCCTGGCCCTTATCTCAAGCCTTTTCGCCCATTCTCACCCCCTTTCCAGTTCAACATTGTAGTCATCACTCGGCACGACCATCCGAGTTTCCTTCGCTGTCCAGCCTGGCGCTGATATTTGAAAGGTGTATTGACCTTTCTCCAGCTTGGCAAAGGAATAGTGTCCTTCATCATTCGTTTTCGCCGTCCTTCCGGCTTCTTTGACAACCACCATGGCATTAGCAATGGCTGCCTCCAACTTACCTTTCTCGTGGACAATCCCACCGATTTGTACTACCTCCTCTACCTCATTTTTTCCTGTTTCTTTGACTTCAAGGGTCTTAGTCCAGACTACAGGTGCTGTCAAAGTTATATCCAGGTCTACAGGCAAAGTGACCACATAGTCGATATACGGCTTCAGCTGGTTATCCAGGGCACTCCAGAAATCCGCGGGGTTCTTAACCAGACCGTCGGGCTGAGCCGTCGAGGCATGAACAGGATACTCCAGCCCTTTTAACGCCCCCTGCAAAATCTCGTCAGGCAGGAAAGGGTGACGGCAGAGTACCGCCATGATATGTCCTAGAAGCCTGTGCTCATCCCCTATGTCCTTTGTCCATACGGTGACGAGGTAAGAAAAGGCAACCCGCAGTGGTGTTTTCTTCTTGGTAGCTGTCCTGTCGTTATTGCGTTCCACTGTCCACTCATAGCTGCGTAATTCGTGGTTCTCATGGATATCATAAAGATATATGTTTATTGCCGGCTTGGACTGGGTGTTTGCCCAGTCCCTGCTCGGAGCTTCAAAGCTGATATTCACCTCGGTTGAGTTCAAAGCCCCCTTCTCTATCAGCAACTGCTTTATTGATTCGTCCAGGTCATTTATCACAGAACCACCTCCTCAGGTGATTTTTCCAACTCTATAGTCTGGAGCCGGATGTCCTGGCTTGCCACCGCTATTATTTTTTTAATGTTTTCCAGCCACAAGGCCCAGCTCGCTATCCTCACTGTTTCTTTACTTTTCAGTAACAACGGGTTAAGCCCTCTGGCTGTGTAGCAACGCCACTGCTTCCAGATTTCCGGCCATGCCCCTGCCGGTACTTCTCTCCGGACCGTCTCCAGGCAGCTGTAAATATTCGCCAGGAAATCCAGAAAGGGCACAAAATTCAATTTTTCTAGCTCGGGCTGATTAATCGTCATTGTATTCCAGCTTCCGACTATAAAGGCGTAAATGGAGAACTCCATGTCATGGCGTCCCAATTCCGCTCGCCACTGAGCCAGGTCGAGTTGTTTAGTGTCCCAGACTTCTTCAGGACACAAAGCCCAGGGCTTGACCATTACTTCCTCTCCAACAAAGGCAAAAGGATAAGCCCGGCAGGCGATGGGACGGAATGGATAGATACCG
>SMTZ1_10003853_pt1 | contig 15082 bp, 10 predicted proteins | sample DeeMarSWOR136_30_FD_25667 | JGI IMG/M metagenome (IMG submission 25667)
GGAAATAGGTACCAGGGCGAGAAGGTCCATTGAAGAGTTTTTGAATAATGAAATATTCTTAGAATTACGGGTTAAAGTCAAAAAAGACTGGCGTAAAGATGATGCTCAAATAAAGAGATTTGGTTACTAAGAAAATTAAACAAGGTTTGTGTGGTTGAGTCCGATGAATCCAAAATTATTTCTTTTCGATATTGACGGTACGTTAATCTCGACACACGGAATTCCCAGGAAAGCGATGCGTACGGTTCTGCAAAGAAGATTTGCAGATTTCAATTATGACGATAACTTTAATTTTTCAGGACGCACTGACTGGGAAATCGTTGAACATTTGTTGCGCTTTGACAAAAAAGAAGTAAACACGGAATTAATACATGAAATTCTCCGTGAATTCTCAATTGAGCTGGAGCAGGAATTAAAAGATGGCAAAAAACCATATATCCATCCGGGAGTTGAAGTACTTCTGCAAAAATTAAGCGTGGAGAACGATGGGTATTTAGGCCTTGTGACCGGTAACATTGAAAAGGGAGCAAAGCTTAAATTGCATGCGGCAGGATTGTCACATTTCTTTCCAATTGGGGGGTATGGTAATGATTCGAAGAACAGAGATGATCTCGCACCAATTGCTATTCAACGTGCTGCAGCATATTATAAGATAAAAGCAGATAAGAAAAATATCTGGATTATCGGGGATAGTATTTATGATGTATTTTGTGCTCAAAATAATAAGTTACGCTGTTTAGCGGTGTGTACCGGCTGGACAAAATTTGAGGAATTGCAGGCGGTGAATCCTGAATATCTGGTGCAGGATTTATCTGACCTGCAGAATATCCTTAAAATCTTGCTCGATGAATAAAAATGACCGAAGAAAAAATACGTTGTTTCATTGCCGTTGAAGTACCTAAGGATATTTTGGCAGAAATTGAGAAATATCTGGAGCAATTGCGAGAAATTTCATCGCAAGTGCGTTGGGTGAAAGCACGCGGGATTCATATCACATTAAAGTTTCTGGGTGAAATCGAATCACCACTACTCGATCAGGTAAAAGAGTCTTTACGATCCGTCACAGGGATTGTAAGACCATTCACAGTTACGGTTCATGGTAGCGGTTGTTTTCCAAATCCCAGGAGACCACGTGTTTTTTGGCTGGGATTGGAACAGAGCATGGGAACGGAATTAAATGTGATTTACGATTGGATCGATGAGAAACTCATTGTACTTGGATTTGAGAAAGAAAAGAGGAAATTTTCAGCCCATTTGACGCTCGGGCGTGTCAGGACACCAGCCAATTTCGACTCTCTTCTAAATTATATGCAAAAGCATCCCTTTCCCAAACGCAGCTTTCAGGTTTATGAAATCGTCTTCATGCGCAGTGTATTAAAACCCTCGGGCGCAGAATACATTCCCTTAAGTACTTATCACTTATAGTTCTATACCAAAATTTTTGCGTTTAAATAGTATATACTCTCAGGTGCTACCAGGTGATCAAATATTTCCTCATTATGGGATATTAATAATAATCCTTTTCCTTCAAGCTGTTTTTCTCTTAGAATGGAAATGATCTTACGAATGCTATGAAAGTCCAAACCGTTTAGAGGCTCGTCCAGAATGATAATCTCGGTATCTAGTACCAAAGTGCGCAACAGGTTTAAACGCTGTTTTTGCCCCCCACTTAAATAGGCAATTTTTTTATTTAAAAATGCCTGGTCGATTTCACCGTCAAAAACCAGCTCTAACTTTGACAGTAATTCTTGTGAGCTCATCTTTCCTGATCCAGGCAGACCTTTAAAAACGTCTTTGACTTTAGAGTTTAGATTAAGTGCTTCATCGGCATGCTGGAACACCATTCCCGCTTTCTTTGCCCATATTCGCGCACGCCATTGTGTTAAAGCGCTGTGTTCATTTAATCTGATATCGGAAAATTCCAATATGAATTTATTAGCTTTGATTAAACCCATAATGATTTTTGCCAACGTTGTTTTTCCTACACCACTTCCCGCCTTTAAATACACTATCTCCCGTTCATGGATTTGTAAAGGACAAGATTCTCGTCCAAAAAGATCATTGCTTATCATTAATTGTCGATTAAAGACCTGTACATCACTGTTTACCCTCAATAATACCTTTAAATTTTCGCGGTTTAAATTTTTTTGAGGAACCACCTTATTTATCCAGTCTAAATATATATGAGCAGAAAAATCATTCTGCATAAGGCTGGTTTGGCTTCTGGATAGTTCTTTAAAAACAACATCTTTCATTATTAAAGCATGTCTTGTAGCAATCTCACTGATCATCGAATAATCGTGGGTTATTAATAATACAGTGCACTTTTTTTTAGTATACTTTTCGAAGAGTATTTTTAAAAATAGGTTTCGATATTCGTTATCCAGACTTCCTGTCGGTTCATCAAAAATGAATAAAGGATTGTCATTAGCTGTAGTAGAAGAGATAAAACGATCGATCTTTTTAAATGCCATGGCCAATAAAATGCGCTGTTTTTCACCCCCGCTGGGGCGATAAGGTTTGGGATAAATGGTGAGTAATTTCTTCAATGTCTGATCATCAGCATTGTGCCACAGTTGTTTCAGGATTTGTTGTTCTGAGGGGATTTTGGATAGGCTACCTTCATTCAGCTGATCGCTTAGCGGCATTAATGGATTTAGGTGTGAAGAGGGTTCCTGAAAAACGAAAAAACCGTTTTCAAGGATCTTTTTGGTTTGCAATTCTATTAAATAGCTTCGGTATGATAAATTATTTATGGTTATGTTAAAATCTCCAGGATTTAACAAACCATAAATCGCTCGTGCAATCATTGTCTTGCCAATACCCGATTCACCGAAGAGAAAGTTTATATGATTTTCAAGCAGCTCAAAATGATCAATTTTAACTATTTCCCGATATCTTGATCGGATGTTAATATTAAATATCATAGACGATGCCTCTTGGCATATCCTTTGGATATATGATAGATACAAAGCAGCGAAAAAACGATTAAAAATGCCACTGTTATACCCTGAAGATGTTCAAAAAAAATATTGCTTACATATGACCAGTGTGAGATCGCATATCCCAGGGCTAAAATGTCTTGTTTGCTGTCTATTTTCGCCAAAAGACTGCCTAAGGTAACCGGTAAATTAACAGGGCTGATTTCTGTCGACAGACCTACGGAAATAATAAAATCTATGCTACACTGTAAAAAAATTGCGATACCGAAGATAGCGATTTGTTTGTTAAGTAAATGTACAAAACTACTTCTTAGTATAATTTCTCGGTTTATTATACGCGATTCTCTGATACCGCATACGCGCATGGCATTGAAAAAATCTAGCTTTTTAAAATGTTCAATGCGCTCGCTGAGCAGATCATATAGTTCAAGGAAGATGAATAAGCTTAAGATAAAGGCCATTAAGAATATTATATAAACGGTATTGCTCACAATCTCTTGCTGGATTAATAAAGTAAGAAAAATATAACCAATTAATACACCAACTATCTGAGGTATTGAACGGATAATATTCAAAAAGAATGTTATTAGTACCCTGAAAATTTGGGTTTTCAATCCCTTTAAATAGTGCATAATGTGGGTAACAAACCAGGCTAAGAGCGTGGCAAGAATAATTACTAAAAACGATATAAAAATCGTGTTTAAAAAAGCATACTGCAGTTGAATTAATGCTGGTTCGTGTAGAAAGATTTTATTCCAAATCCATACTATAAGAAGTCCCACGATCCAGATAACTACCCAAAGCTTATCCTTATTATCTGTTTTCATATTTTCTTGTTTCAATCGTGAATATGTAATCACTTATCATTTCGGTTGCTTTAACGACCAGGAAAATAGCAAAAATGATTATCAAGACGATATGATAATTCTTGTATAACAAATTTTGAAGCAATTCATAGCATAAATGACCCTGAATGTTCAGCGCCATTTCAATGATAACCAAACCGGTTATTAGAAATGATGCTTGTTCTTTTATCGTGGCAAGGTACTGATAGCGGGCATTGATAAAAATATGCTGAAATACATGACCGGGAAATGATTTTTTTAATTGGAACAATATCTTATTTGAGATGGCGCCTTTTTTCGTTCTACCATAGTCATTACTTAAATTTTTTACAATAGCAGTCTGCACGTAACCCTTACGGCTTTCGGTAACTAATAGTGTAAAGAATTTGTGGGTATAGGTAATTAATAAACCATTAGATATAACACCAAGTAATATCATAAAAACAATTGAGTTTGTATCGAAACGGGTTTTGAAGGAATAGGCGATAACGTAGGCAGGAGAAAAAAGAATTAAAAAGAAAACACCTTTAATAAGCGCTTTTCCAAGCAAGGACAGTACACTTGCCATATATATAATCCATCCTTTTATTGTAGGTGAGGATGGTTTTTGCTGCAGCATACACCCTAATAATATTAAGTATGACGATCTCCCTTGTTTCATTTTTATAAACCGGAAGGATGCAAAAGTCTGTACACCATATGTTGTTAATATTAGAACCAATACGTAGACCAGGATAAATTTTATATACATCAGTATAAGTTGCACGATTTTTTTTTGCGATATGCTTGTACTTACCTGTGATCGCGAAATATCCCTGGTTAACTGCTGCGATCTGTGCCTCATTATTTCTCGTATAAGTGAATCATTTTTAGCTGGATTGCCGGGATAAAAGATGTTCAGAGCCTCTTTGAGAAGCGCGCGATCAAAAGGATCATCCAAATTAAGAAACTCAATTCGGCCATAGGCTTCAATTCGTTTTTCTTGTAAGCCTGACTTTGGGGCGTCATCACCGCTTAGAAAAATAAAGAATACTCCAAAAACCAGCCCTACGAATAAGATGCTGAGTATATGTTCTAACGGTTTCTTTTTCATACTAATATGATATGGTAATTTTATTTTGACCGGTTACCAGGTGCAATTTACTACCCAATAATATATATTCCAGTTTGTCTACTAAATAAGAAGTACTTTCCTTGAAATACTGAGGGGGGAAGTGATGGTTAAAAGTGCAAATAATCCGATCCTGAAACACTTCAACTTCCCATTGCGGGATGGGTAGGTTTTCGTTTGTTTCAGCATTTAAATATTTAAAGAGATTTTGTAAGGTTTGATTGGTATCAGTTATCTTTTTTTGTATGCTACCTGTTATCTCAGGCGGTATGGTTTCGGATGAAGATTGCGATGCGACAAGCAGCCGCCAACCTGCACTTACTGTAAAGGTAGACCACCCGTAGATACTCTCTGAATCCATAACCTGGCAGTAATATTTATTATTGGATTTAAAAATACGCCTCAAACGTATTCCCGGTGGAAGAAAACGTTTTTGATTTGATTTTGGATCGGGTGATTCGAGATAAACGGTCTTATCTTTTATTACTTCTATAGTATCGTTGACAAGTTTTGTTTTAGTATAAATCCTTAAATATCCTGCCCCATTACTATTTTTTATTTGATCATCTTGGTCAAGCAAAAGATAAAAAATATCATTCTTAATTTTTACTTTAACCGCGCTGCTAAAATTATCGCTCAGCGTTTCCCTTCTGTTTATGATCTCCAGGGCACAATTGGTCAAGAACAGCTTTTCTTCCTGGAAGGATATCTTTTGTTCATACTTATTCAGTATATGCAGCGCGGAAGGATTTTCCACGATAATGAAGTCAGTCGTCTGAGCAAAAGAGAAGTAGAGATTTAGACAGAAAAAAATAGGGAGTATTTTAGATAATAAATTACGTCTCATTTAAGTGCTACTCTTCCTTCTTCTCCTGCCATTTTTCAATTGTTGACAATTGTGATGCCACGCCATAAAGATCGATGCTTTTTTCATCAAATTGTGTAGTAAAATAGGCAAGGGATGGGAGAGAAAATAACCATACACCAAGAGACAGATTATACTCCTGTTCATCAATAAATCTGGCATAAGCCTGCTTATCGCCTATTTCTCGAGTAGACATGAAAGCATATATATATTCCAGCAATTGCAAATAATCTTGGCGCTCTTCAGATTCGTTCTGTGTATCAATTCGGAAAAAATTCTTATCGCTTTGAAATGAAGCCGCAGAGATCTGAGCGGCTTCGGTAATTAAATTTATTCTATAGATTTCTAAATCTGGCTCACGAAGGAAGATGTCATACAAATCAAAAAGAAAGGTACTGCGATAACCGGTAAAGGCCAGTAAAAGTGCGTCATAGTCACCGCTTTTAATAGTTTCATTTTGTACTGCTGTTACCCGTAGTTTTCCATAGAACAGATTGGGATCGTTCATTATCTCGATCAATTCTCTGTATTCTTCACGAAAACCATAATTCATGCAGGCCTTTATACGAATGGTATCAGGAAGCATTGTAAGATCGGGTGTACCTGTCACCTCTAGAGGTATGATGATTTGTTCGTCGACATAGTAGGTTGAGGAAGGGAAAACACTATAGTTAAGATAATCGTCGTAGTTGTCTCTATTGCCTTTATAGTCGGCAATATGTCTTTGTTGTTCACTACCAATTTTAAAGAAACGATTCAAAATGCGTTTTTTATCGATCAATTTACGAAGTTCGTAACGTTGTTCGCGATTGAAACGCTGGCAATTAAAAATAACGGCGAAGCATGCTGTGCTGATATTAGATTTATAAAAATAATCTTCTATATCACTTAAAATTGGGGAAAGACTGCCAAATGGTGTGCTCAGCAGAACATTAATATTGTTATTACTCAGTTCAGTTGTGAAGGTACTGTTATCGATAAATGGTTCTAAATTTAAATGGGGGATATACGCTTCAGCATCAGGATTTTTAAAATAATTTGACACTTCGGCGGCAGGATTCAGTGTTAAGTAAGGTCCACTTCCGATGGCAAACTTACCCGCATTCAAATCGGAATTGTGCGGTAGAATTTTAAATGAGAGTACTTCCTTAATATCGGTTTCTAACCAAATTCGGTCACCCTTGAACTTAAAGCGAATTTCATCGTTTATATCCGGTCCCTCGAATTCAAATCGGTCGATTGCTTGTGAGACCAAGATATAATCTGGAGAGAGACTACCCAGTCTTTGGATGCGTTTTAAAGTGAAATCAAGATCTTTGGCCGAAAAATACCTGGCATCTTTCTCTTTAATATCAATTTCATCATCATCCTGAGTGATAAAGAAGCTATCGTGCCATTTTTTATCGCTTTTCAGACGAATGGTTACGATATTATTCTGGTCAATTTCAATAAATTCACCAAGGCCATCTTCATAAGTTATTCCGGAGGGATTCGCTGAAATGTTAAAAAGACCATCAAAGAGTACCTCATCCAGCTTATCGGCTAACGGGTTATAGGTAGGTAAATGAGGATCAATGATCGGTTTCTGATGTGCGATGTAAGGAATTACAGTTTTACCTGATAGGTCTTTTTTCCATAAAAAAAAGTATACAGCAGCAGCAATTATTACAATAAGACCAGCGATTATCAAATATTTTTTCATCATATTCCCCTGATTAGTTCTTTTTTATGATCGGTTTTTGGGCCATAACGCTTACTTCAAACACTTTAAATGAGTTATAATTAAAACGGATCTCCAGGACGTTATCACCTGTTTTATTAACCTGTAAAGGTGTTATCTGTGCTTCGTAATCATTTTCTGCGGTGGGTGAGGTAATGCTAAAACGTCCTTCATTCTTTAATAACTTTTTATTGAAAGTAATTTGTTCATACCATTGTCTTTCGCCTGCATGACGGGCAATTTCCCTTGGTAACTTTACATTTATATCATAAACGGGGAACTGGGCCTCAGAGGGTATTTGTATATTCACTTTTACCAAATATTCATTGTTGCCCTTAACATTTGTCGTTGTAGGTAAGGCATAAATTTTACGATACTGTTTTGCTTTGGTGAGCCATTTGGATGCGGTGGGATCGCATTCGCCGATAAGATTTTTTATTTGAGTATTATTACCGTTGTAATGCTTACCATGGGCTACAATCGCACGCGCTTTATATACCCCATTGTCGTTAATATCCTGGGAAAAATTGCGGTAAAGCGTCTCGATAGCTGTTTCCGGAAATTTCTCATGTTTCAGAAAATTTATCCTGTTGTCCAGAACCTGATTCCGCCGTGCAAGATCGGATGGTGTACCTGTAGTAAATGTCAGTTTATATACCGCACTGAGTGAGGTGTCGGCATACAGTTCATCGACATTTTCAAAGTTATCCTTATTGGCTTCGATAAATTGAGTGGCATTTCTAATGGTTATACCTTCAATTCTTGACAGCAGAGTATCTTCAAATCCTCGGACCATCTGATTCTTTATGGGGCCAATTTTACCGTAGTTTAAGAAGTTTTCATCCTGATATAAAGACCTTATCCTGGCTTCGGCATTAGCCCAGGCACGGTTTTGCAAGGCCTGAGTGATTGCTGACTTTTGCTGTGTCAATGAGAGTTGATCAATATCCGAATACTGAGCCGTTAAAAATGATAAATCAGAATTCTGTTTCAGCATTCTTAGAATTTCTTTATAATTTCCCTGATTTCTTAAAAGATTTATCTGTGGTACGATTTGCTCAGCCCGGTTGTATTGCGACTCGAGTACATTGATCTCCCTCCTGGTATTGTTTATAGACTTGTTCAGTAAAGAAGTACAGGCATATGAACCGTATCTGCCGAAAGAATCACTGTCAGATTTAGGTAGGGCATATTTCAATTGTGACAGGCGTACACGTGTATCGATATAAAATGTATTTGAGGGCCAACTCGTGTTTTTCTGGACATCTGTTTTAATTTTATTTAAATCTTCTTCAACCTTCTGCAGTGCCTGCGATCTTTGATTGAAAGCATCGATGAACTTTGAGACACTTAAAAAATTATCATCAGGACTTATCGAACAGATGCTGTGGAGTTCCGATATATTTTTCGTATCGAGCAAGATCTTATCGGTAGTACTTTTTTTTCGTAATTCCGTTTCAAAAAAAGGAGTCACCTGCGGAAGGCGTTGAGCAACCATCTTTTGTGTCTCAGTTAAAAGATTAGCCGGATAACGCTCTTTTTGTTTTAAAAATTGAACATAGTCAGAAGCTTTGGTAACAAATTGCCGTATATCTGCACCGGGCTCAGCCAGCAATTTTAAAAGTGACATGGCAGTTTGATAATCATGCTGAAATTGTATTTCACTATCCAGATCAGTCTTTAATTTTACATACGTCAGATAAGCTTCATCATTACTATTTAAGATATCTGGCGGGAAAATATTTTCGATTTCACCCAATTGTGTTTTTATTTTTTCCAGATTTTGGAGTTTCAGGGTTATTCCAGCCTGTTCTCCAACATAATCAATATCTTGAGCAGAGATGGATACACCAACAGCTTCGTAAATAGCTCTGTCCTGGGTATTATCTTTGAGTATATTTTCATAATAGGCATGTTTATTTTCAAATTTAAAGCGCCAAATAGCTATATAGCGATATGTTAACTCTAACACCATATCCTGTCTGACATCTTCGATAACCCAATAAAATGTTGGTACGCTTCTATCTAACTTATACACACTTTGTTTGGTCGCATCTTCTGTTTCATCGGGCATTCTAATAATGGTACCTTTACCATCATCAAAAACACGCGTGAGATAAGAGGTGATAAGAGATTTATTACTTAATGTCAATACTAGATAAATGTTTTCATTCAGAGGTTGGGGAAATTTGAGAAAGTATTTTTTTCCTTCGTCCAGTTCAAAGAACTCATCATCATCCTTCAATTCAATATATCCACTTTCTACAAAAGAGATAGCGGGATCGGGTTTCAATTCTTTATAAGCTGCGCAACCAGCCCAAAAAATAAAACAAAGCCATAATAGTTTTTTAATTTTCATACCAATGCCTCATTTAATTATTTATAGATTATCAAAATTTACCAATAGTAAGGGATAAATAAAAATCAACAATCTCTTTACGCTTACGGACAATTTAGTTATTTTGTTCAATAAAGAAAATAGCATCAAATTTTAACTTTAATAAAAACTATCCTGGAAATTTGGGCATTAATTTGTTGAATATAAAATTAATCATCCTTAATATCATGTTTTTATTCAACGTCCAATATTCATTTCCGTAATCAAATATAGAATATACTTGTTGCTTTATTGAATTATAAGGAATATTAATGGAAGAATTTAAACCCCATGTTCCAAATGATACCCATTTAAGAGATTTTAGCATCAGGGCTTTACTGGTGGGGGGAGTATTTGGAATTCTATTTGGTAGTGCGAACGCCTATTTAGGTTTACGCGTTGGTTTGACCATTAGTACGGCAATCCCATTAGCTGTGATTTCGGTGGCTCTCTTTAAAGCATTGGAAGGAATATGGGGTAAGTCGTCTATTTTGGAAGCGAACATCGCTCAGACAACGGGCTCAGCAAGTTCATCACTGGCATCGGGAATCATATTTACTATACCGGCACTATTTCTCTGGGGATTTGAACCGCAGCTACTTCAGATTGCATTACTTGGTCTGTTGGGTGGAATGCTGGGAATCGTTTTTATGATCCCCCTACGCCGTTTTTTAATAGTCCGTGAGCATGGTAATTTACCCTACCCCGAGGGTACGGCCGCCGCTCAGGTTTTGATAGCTGCAGATACGGGTGGTAGTAAGGCAAGATATGTCTTTGAGGGTTTGGGTTTGGGAGCTGTGTATAAAGCAATTCTATCCTTTGCTCAGCTTTGGCCAACGGAAGTGTCCGTTCACGTTCCCGGATTAAAAAAGGGTGAATTGGGACTTGAAGCAACACCAGCTCTGCTGGGCGTTGGTTATATCTTGGGATTTCGTATTGCTGCCATTTTGGTCGCCGGGGGATTACTTTCCTGGTTAGGAATTATACCTGCAATTGCACATTTTGGTGAGTATTTGCAGGAACCATTGTACCCAGAAATGAAAAAGCTTATTACTGAAATGACACCCCAGGAAATATGGACCAGATATGTTCGCTATGTCGGAGCAGGTGCTGTGGCCGTGGGGGGCATTATTACGGTATTTAAATCTTTACCTACCATGATTAACTCGCTTAAAATCGGCCTGCGCGAGATATCCCCAAAAACTATATCCGAAACTGGGTTACGCAAACGCATCGATAGCGATTTGTCCTTTAAAATTGTCATCGCTATAGTCGCGATATTTCTAATTATTAGTATAGGGACACAATATGTTGTTGGTGTAAATCAAGGTACTATTACTCGTCTGGTGGGTTCGCTCTCCATCGTACTTTTTGCGTTTATTTTTGTGACTGTATCGTCGAGAATCGTTGGTCTGATAGGTGTTTCATCTAATCCAACTTCGGGAATGGCCATTGTTACGCTTCTTGGTACCAGTGCGGTCTTTTATCTGCTCGGTTGGACCGATGATCTAAGTAAAACAGCCGTATTGACTATCGGGACGGTAGTAGCGGTTGCCGCCTCAATTGCCGGGGATATATCCCAGGATTTAAAAGCCGGATTCTTATTAGGCGCGACACCAATGAAACAACAGGCCAGTGAATTGTTCGGTGCCTTTAGCTGTTCATTCTTCATAGCTCTGGCAGTCGTAACACTAGGAGAAGTATATGGATTTGGTACCAAAGACCTTGCCGCACCTCAGGCTACTTTAATGAAAACAGTCGTTGACGGCGTATTGCAGGCAAATTTGCCCTGGAATTTGGTCCTGATTGGTGCCAGTTTTGCCATTGTAGCGGAATTGCTTTCCATACCTTCATTACCTTTTGCGGTTGGAATTTATTTACCAGTGTCCACCATGACACCTGTGTTTTTTGGTGGTGTAATTAAATATTTTATCGAAAAAGGCCAACAAAATAAGACCAAAGATATCGCTGCCAAGCAAACAGATACGGGCGTCTTACTTGGTTCCGGCTTTATAGCCGGTGAAGGTATCATGGGGGTGTTAATTGCTGCTTATGCTGTCTGGCTTGGCGCCACACCGACGGGACTGCCCTGGCGCTTTGAAGGTTTTACAGGTCAATTGGTTTCTTTTTTGGTATTTTGTTCTTTAGGATTTTTCCTGTACAGGATGGCATCTCGTAAAAAAATTGCAGAATAATGCCTATCTTGAGTTTACCGCTTAATTGAGGATACTCGAATGAATGAAGAACCACAAGTAACTTTACAGCTGGCCCTTGAGCATGGACTCAGTGAAGAAGAGTATGATAAAATTCAGAAGATTTTAGGAAGAATACCTTCCTATACGGAATTAGGGATATTTTCGGTAATGTGGAGTGAGCATTGCAGCTATAAGAACTCACTCTTGCAGCTTAAAACTCTGCCTAGAGAAGGTCCCGCTCTGCTGGTAGGTGCCGGTGAAGAAAATGCTGGTTTGATTGATATTGGAGAAAATCTCGCCGTTGCTTTTAAAATTGAGAGCCATAACCATCCTTCAGCTGTTGAACCGTATCAGGGTGCAGCTACAGGCGTAGGGGGTATCATGCGTGATATATTTACCATGGGAGCACGCCCTATTGCGGCATTAAATTCTCTACGCTTTGGAGAATTGAATAAACAGCACAACCGCTATCTATTTGCCGGTGTGGTGAAGGGAATCGGGGATTATGGCAATTGTCTGGGTATACCCACGGTCGCTGGGGATGTCTATTTTGAGGATTGTTATAGCGATAACTGTCTGGTCAATGCCATGACAGTGGGGGTGGTCAAGAAAAATCTGATTGCTAAAGCTATCGCCAAAAGCCCAGGGGCACCGATCTATGCCATCGGCTCATCTACAGGCAGAGATGGGATTCACGGGGCGACTTTTGCCAGCGAAGAGTTAAGTGATGAATCAGAGGGAAAACGAAGTTCGGTTCAGGTGGGTGACCCCTTTACAGAAAAGCTTCTACTGGAAGCAACTTTGGAATTAATAAAAGAAGATGTTATAGAAGGAATTCAGGATATGGGTGCAGCTGGTTTAACCAGCTCCAGCTCTGAAATAAGTGCTAAAAGTGAACTTGGGATAGAATTAGATCTGAACAAGATGCATTTGCGTGAAGAAGACATGATACCTTATGAAATTTTACTTTCCGAATCTCAGGAACGCATGCTGGTTATCTGCCGCCGTGGTAAAGAGCAATTATTTGAAAGGATATGCAATAAGTGGGAGTTAGATTTTTCGCGTATCGGACAGGTTACCCGTGACAAAAACCTAAAGGTATATTCAAATGGTAAGCTGGTCGCGGATATACCGTCTTATTATCTTTCAGCCGGGGATGGAGCGCCTGTTTACCAAAGGGAAAGCAAGGAACCTGCTTATTTACACGAAATTCAGCAGCTAGATATAGAGCAAATTCCGCAACCACATGACTTGGCAAGTGCGTTTAAAAACGTATTCACTTCACCTAATATCATCAGTAAACGGTGGGTTTATGAACAATATGATTATATGGTACGCACGGATACCGCTGGCGAACCCGGAGGTGATGCCGCAGTAATGCGCATAAAGGGAAGCAACAAAGCCCTGGCAATGAAAACAGATTGTAATGCGCGCTATGTTTATTTATCCCCCAGAGGGGGAGCTGCTATTGCTGTGGCCGAATCAGCGCGAAATGTAGTCTGCACGGGAGCACGACCTGTTGCCATCACAAACTGCCTGAACTATGGTAATCCCTATAAACCTGAAGTATACTGGCAATTCTCAGAAAGCATTGCTGGTATGGGAGCAGCATGTCGTGCGCTTAATACACCGGTAACCGGTGGTAATGTGAGTTTTTATAATGAAAGTGAAACACTTCAGGTATATCCCACACCGGTCATCGGTATGTTGGGAATTATTGAAGATTTGAAGCATATAACCCAATCTGCTTTTAAAAATGAGGGGGACATGGTATACATCATTGGTGATACGTTAAATGAAATCGGGGGCAGTGAATATCTTAAACGCGTTCATGGCATGGTTAAAGGCATGCCACCCGTAATTAATTTAGAACTGGAAAAAAAGATCCAAAATGGTGTATTAACAGCAATTCAAAAAGGTCTTATTCAGTCTGCTCATGATGTATCAGACGGAGGTCTGGCCGTTGCACTTGCGGAATGTTGTATCATTAATCAAAGCCATCCCCTTGGTGTACATGCCAATATAGTTTCACAATTACGAGCAGATATAACCTGTTTTAGCGAAAGCCAATCACGCTTTATCATATCTGTGAAAAACAAAGATAAAAAAGCTTGCGAAGACCACTTTAATTCTTTACAAATTGCCATACAGTTAATAGGGCAGGTCGGTGGAGATCAATTTGCTTTTAATGACTTTTTTGTTTTTAATATAAATGAACTTTCTTCGTTGTATTACAATACCATTCCTGCTATAATGAGCAGTTAAATAATATTCTCCGGTTACAATTAATAACATCACTGCATCATCCCCCTTATAGATGAACCATATGGTACACTTATCTGTACTGTATAGTACAATTTGAATATAAACAGTCATATCAATTTTTGTTATAAGTATTTTATAATTAGTAAGTTATGTCATCATATAAAAGAACTGGCATAAAAATTGTTGTATATCTATCAGGAATATTGAGGTCTGTTATGACAATAAGGACATGCATAGCGCTTTTTACGATTTTTATAACTGTATTAGGGGCTGATATAAGTAATGCCCAAACAGATGATGCGAACGCCCGTTCCTTGATTAGTCAGGCGCGATCAGAATTGGAAAGAGCCAGGTATTTACTGTATACTTCACGGCCACCGCGGTTAGGTTTAGCACAAATCGCTATGGGCAAGGCATTACAACTGACAAATCAGGCTGCCAGGCTGGTTTTACGCAAACCCTTTGCTAATTTAAAATCACAGTTGGATAATATGATCAATCGAGCTGAGCAAGCGGTATCAAACTCAAAGGGTGATGAAGCATATTATTTATTAAACCAGGCGAAAAAATTCAGACGTTGGTCGTATGCAGCTTACAATGCAAATGAAGTAATAAAAGGTCAGGAATATTACCGCATTTCATACTTTTTTGCCAGGAAATGCCTTGACTTTGTATCCCATGAAGGTAAAAGTCTATCTGAGCAGCTGATCGATTTAGAATATTCCATACGCCAGTTATTAAGCCAGGCTGAAGAACTGATAG
>SMTZ1_10003854_pt1 | contig 15081 bp, 20 predicted proteins | sample DeeMarSWOR136_30_FD_25667 | JGI IMG/M metagenome (IMG submission 25667)
GTTAAAAAGATAATAATAAAAAGGAATTTACCGACAATTTCCTCTAAACTCTGTTTTATTCATGTGATATACTCAGAAAGAAGCCCAAAATCGGCTCCAAAACGATTCGTTCTTAAGATGTCAAAAAAAGGGATTAATCCAGAAGTATTTAAAAATGAATTCAGGACATATTTTTTGCTTTTCTGTGAGTTTAGAAGCACAATACTTACAATATAAGCAAACCTCGTTTTTACTCCATATCGAAAGAAAAAAATGTTCATGTTTAATCTTCATTAAAAATCTCATCGATCAACTTTTTAATGACAGGGTACTTATCGAGTTCGACCGTCTCACTGGTTTTAACTAACTCATTGAAGACTTGCCAAATTTCCGGATTTTCCTTAATTGCTTCTGTAAACCGCGTTAACTTCTGCAACGGGTGATAAGAATGACCCTTGAACAAATAACAAACGAAAAAGTCTTCCAACGGCTTCTATAACATCGTATATTCACCAATTTTAATACGATCGAGCCCTTTAGAAAAAAACTCATCGCTAAGGGAATTAAATGCGGTTAAAAAGCTACTAAAAAGCTCATCTTCGACTGCCAAGGTTTCAGAAAAAACGTTTTTTAGAAAGAAAATTAGTGAACCGTCTTTAGTATTGATTTGGATCATATTGATAACGTCTTAAGTTTTCATTCATTTTTAGTTTCTGCCTTATAATTCAATAGGATTTCAGACATTTTAAATGTAACTTGAATTAATACAAAAGAATAATAGAATTAATGTAATAATTTTTGGGCAGCTTCTAAGTCGCCTGTGATATGGACTTTCTCTTCTCCTTCGCGAATATAAAACTGTACATTCCCTGAAATATATTATTATAAGACAAAAAGACTCAACTTCAAAATATTTTTATCAAAATTTTACAGGAGTGATTGTGCCCGAAGAAATAATAAATAATTTTCTTCAATGCATACCAAGTACATCTTATTTGGAACCAATGACTAATTACTTAGAAAGATATCAAAATTAGTCGAGCTCATCTATAAAAAGCAGCATTTAACACCAATAAAAAAAGAGCAGGAAGGAAACAGAACAGATATGGAAACACATGACTCATAATCAAAATTGCGTAAGCTTTTTTGGTAAAAACACTATTCTAATAAGTTCTTCTTTCGTCTTTTGCTAACCTCATTTTCATGAATTTTAAGGCAATATCCTCGACTAATCCAGATCTTACGCGTTTTTTTTACTTACAGGTATATTTCAATAAAAAATTTTATTAAAAAATATATTATGACAACGACAATTATGATTGAAATCAACCAATATATTATTTCTTCCATTTTTATTATAATTATTTTATTTACATAAAAGTAAAATTTAGTCTTCAAGAAATAGTATAAATTTTGCCTTTATAATTTTATCAGTTAATGTGAGTATCGCCTACTGAATTATTCATCGCAGGAGGTCTTTCAGCGCTCTGCAAAGCAAGGAAAGAATCCCACTTAATATGCCAAAATTTGACATTTTGGCCACATTAGCAGAATCCATGGAAATAGTAGGTCTAAAAATCCCTTAGTAAACATAAAATTAATAATATTTAAGGGGGTAACCCTTTTTTTTGATTTTTTTTTTAAAGGAATGTGAAATTGATTTCATTTTAAAGTGTATTTGATGAGATTTGAAACTAATTGAAATTCAAGAACATTTCGTAGCATCTTTATATTTCTGAGCGAAGAACAGAATAAGCAAATAGAAAAAAACTACTCCAGAAAATTATTTTTCTTTATAAAAGACCTTTCAAATATGAGGATATGAGAATAAAAATCGTGTATTGTGAAATCTATTTCTTTGACCACGAGTGGCAAACTACCAGAAAAATCATAGGGGAAGTTGATACCCAACAACTCTTTTCGCCTTTAAATAGCTTTATCGAAGTCAAGAATTATGAGAATAAGATTATTTCGAAACATGATGTGGAACGCATAATTATCTATGAAAAGAAAAGTGGGATTGCTATTGCGAAAGATACTTTAGAAGTAAATACTGCTTTAAAGATTGAAAGCTAGATAGAATAAAACTAAATCTTAATAAGAGTGCGGGACTATTGTTAGGTGAACACGATAAGGTGAATCCATTATTCCTTGTTTTTTTAATAAGGTAAGAATTAAACGTTTGATGCTCTCATTTCCCAGGGTTTCTCAAGAAGAATTATGGAAAAGAATACCAAATTTATAGATAAGTATCCTGAATTAAACCCATCTTTTAGAAATAAGGAATAGAATAATAAGGAAAATACTTATCATATAGCTTTCTTTTATGAAACAATTAGACACTATTGTATATAAACCTAATAGGAAAGAAATAACAAATCTCTAATTTGACAAACTTTCGGAGTTTAAATAAATTTATAACCGAAATATTGAGCATTCCCTTGGAGAAATCTAGCCTCTAATTGAGAAATTTTCGTGCCTTTAAATTTCTTAAACATTTCAGTCATATTGTCCATTTTTCCTTTTTTCTGCTGCTGTTAATCACTTCAAATCTTAAATAATGGAAATCCTATATATTATGTAAAGAATTCCTAGTGATCAATGAATGAAGAAAAAAAAGAATATAGAGTGGTATCATCTACGTTATGAGGCGTATGAACGACGTGTTATAGAGCTTAAGAAGTTAATTAAGCAACAAGAAAACGAACTTGAGAAATTTAGAGAGGAAATCGATGTATTAATTGAAGATCAAATTCATAAAAAAAGATTGGAGGAAACAACTTTAAAAAGTAAAGAGAAGCTTTTCACAAAAGATGTAGAAGATGTTAAATATTGTCTTGTGAAATACCGCAATTTTTGGGAGCATGCTTTTTGGGAGGATCGCTTAAAATATTGTTTCGATAACAATATTAAATTGCGTCTAGGCAATGTAAAAAAATACTTAATTAATAGCCTTACAAGCATGAAAGGGCGCCATATATCTTTTCTTAAGACGAAAATTCAGAATGATGAGAAAAGGCTTACAAAGTCCTTAAAAGCTCAACAGAAATTTAAAAAAGAGATGGAAATTGAGGGGATTGAGACCCCTGTACTTAATCTTGCAGAAATTGAAAGTGAAGTCGAAAAACAACTTGAATCCGAAAAGATTAGTTCACCAATTAGGGTAGATAAGCCAAGTTTACCTAATATTCCTTTCTTTAAACAAAACTTAGAAAAATTTCTTAAAGCAACAGAATCACCTGAATCTATCAAAAATTTGATTGATGATGATGAGCAGGAAATTTCCGAAATTATAAATCTCCTATATCAAATCTTTGAAAATTTTAAGGAGTTTGTGTGCCCTAAATGCTACACTTTATATCCGGAAAAGATTAAAATATGTGAAAGATGTGGTTACGATTTCACAAAAATTGAGCTTTAATTGAACTAATGTAATTTTAGACTTTTGGTTCGAGCATCTCCCCGAGTCAATCGCAAAAATTAGAACACTCAAAAGATTAGTTTTAAAGAATAATCCATTAAAATTTGATTAAAGAATCCATTTTTTCTCGATTTATAGTAATAAAGTGATTAGAAGATTAAAACTAATTAAATTCATTTTTTTTCATTTCTGTTTTGGGTAGTTACAAAACCCAGTGATGCATTTTTCATTTAAATAGATCTAACAAAATAAATTCTTAATGTCTTTAAAGTATGAGAGATCGAGAAATTTAAAGTATGAGAGATCGAGAACTATTGAGATAAATGTGGAAAATTCCAGCATTAACTTAGATCTTATAGGTGTGTTTACTGTTCTTATTGCTGTATGGTCTCTATTTATACTTAAGAACTTGTACGACCTCTACGACTTCAGGAAAAACCGGATTTATTATGAAAATCTCCTCAGAACAAAAAACAAGGGATAACTTCTTAAATTTTCATTCATTTTTAGTTTCTGCCTTATAATTCAATAGTATTTCAGACATTATAAATGCAACTTGAAATTAATAAAAGAAAAGAACATTTCATGGAAATCAGATTATATTAGAAATATGAATAAAAAAGTCAGATATAAGTCATACTGAAGCATCTTTATATTTCTGAGCGAACAACAGAATAAGTAAATAGAATTCCGTAGGATAGATATATTTTGTCTTCCCCACTTTTATTCTTATAATTAACCCTATTTCTTCTAAATCGGATAGATGTTCTGAAGCTGTAGCTTTTGAAATTCTAAATTCTTTTTGAATGTCTTCAGAAGTAAGGGGTGGATCACGATACCAATTCCCCTCAATGTAGTTATAGATTTTTCCTTTCATGTTTAATAAATGCTTCCTTTTTTCTGTACTTAAATCTTCAAAAATTCTTTAACACCTACTTATTTTTGTCATCTTTTTATTTAACCTACATTTTTTTTTCTTTTCATGATTAATAGTTTGGTAGATATCGAACTAACTGAGTATATTTAAAGGAAAAATTGTCTTTGATACTATCTTAATGCCATCAAGTTTAAACCAAAAAAATCTAATACTGTTTTTGTTAAAATATTAATACTATTTTTTAAATAATCTTAGAACTTGATTTATTTAAACTCGATAGCAAAAGTGAATAATTATGTCTGACTCCATATCCGAACCCTTAATTATAACTATAGTTGGTGGAGTTATAGTTGGATTAATTTTATTAGCTATTAATAAGATTGACTTCAAAACTATATTTCTTAAAACACGAATAAGAAATCTACTCAAAAAATATGAGGAAATAAGACTTGATCTAGAAAAGGAAAGAAATGCAGTTAGAAAACTTGGGCAATTATTAAATAATGGAAAAACAAAATTTATCAATTCTGGTTTTGGTTTTGAAGATAATGATACCACTATTCAAAATGATTTATTCAAGATACATATTACTAGAATTGGAAATTCAATAATGATTAATAAATTCCTCTTAACCAGAATAGAAGATAATAGTGTATATTGTTCAGAAGATTATCCCGAATCTCAAAAAGAAAACAATGACTCAACAATATTGCTTGATTTTGTAGAAAATCTATAGGAGAAATTATTATGAAAAAAGAAGAATTTGAGAAGAAAAAATCCCTATTGGTTAAAAATGGATTAAATACAATAAAAGGATTAGAAGATACTTTTAAAGCAATCTTGAAACATGATTGGTATGGAGAATGGGAATATCCAGACGAAATTAGAGCAAAATTTAACTATCAAATTGATCCAGTCGAATTTAAATTCCTATTCAAAAAGTTAAGGACCCTAATTTCTGAATTGGCTAAATTCCCAGATAAATTTGAAGTATTATGGGAAAAAGGCTTGAAATAAGTTAAGGATTTACCTGCTTAGTATGGATAAAAATCTAAAAAGTTAGGATCAACATCAGCATACTGTCTTAGAGTTTTCCTGACATATCCTCTGACTTCATTATAATTAAAATAATATTTCATGATCTTAATGAAGGTATATGCAAAATAATGAAAACAATTTGTTATTAAGCCTGTTATATAATTTAAATCATGTGGGATCTCTTTTCCAAATTCCATTTCAGGCTTTAATATAATATTATTTTCAACCAAATCAATATATTCCTTATCTATCCTACTCCTATTATGAACGATTTTATTTCTTCTAACCAAATTTTCACAAAAATCATCCCATTGTGGAAATTCTTTTCTTATTTCGAGTTCTAATGAGTTTTGAAGGTAATTCTCAATCGAAGTAGGATTAGTTCTGGGGATTGAACCGGCTACTTGTCTGTAAAACTCTTCTTTATTTTTTCTTAGGATCGAAAAGAATTCACGATTGAAAGCTTCAACATATGAAATAATAAATATATGAACTGATTTTAGGAATAAACTATTTTTCCCCTTAATCAAATCTATAGTAAATTCTTTAAATATATCCTCGCTGGCATTTATTTTTTCTTTTTCAATACTTTCTATAGTGTCTTCAATGAAAAATGAAATATCCTCTAGTCCATAATTATATTTAATAAAAACATCAGTTAAATTCTTCAATAAATCCATTCAAATCAAATCTGTTTTATTTCTTAAGTCATCTTCTTATGTTTTTATGTTGGTGTTTTCTTAGTTCTTTAATAATAGAAAAAAGTATACCTATTCCAATAAAAGCTAAGACACTAAAAAAAGGGATGGGAATCATGACATCCACAGAAGGATCCTTTATCACGATTACAGATTTTTCAGCAATATTTCCTGCTCTGTCTTCAGCATAAAACGTTATAGAAACTTGTCTATTAGGAAGTATTAAATCCCATTCTTCTTGATTTATATTACCAGTATCTGAGCATAAATAAATCTCTTCTGAACTTACCATATACCATGTGGAAATTACTAAATCGTCATCACTTGCAGAAATAGAAAACCTTGGAGAAGATTCCCCAAATTTTTCGTTCTCTTTTGGATAATTAATAACTATTTCTGGAATATTTGCGTCTTTTCTAACAGTGACCTCATCGGAATCCACACGACCTACTCGATCTTTTGCATAAAAAGAAATTATAACAGATTCATTGCCAAATTTATTCCACTCGTACTGGTTAAAACGATTTTCTGAAGTAAAAGATATATTCTCACCATAATTAAATCGATACCATGTTTCTTGGAGATTGGGCTCAATGATATTAAGAGAAAAAGTGGGAGATGCTATTCCACATAATTGATTGGGAGAGGGTGTAAGTATTGTTATAGACGGAGGTAAAAGATCTACAATGGCTTTATAACAATTTGAACTACAATTACCATACTCGTTATATGACACCACTTTATAATAATAGTTACCATCTGTTAAGCCTGTTAGGTTGAAATATTGCTCTGTTATCCCCTCACCTAGTTTAGTCACACTAGAATTTATTTCAGTAATGGGGTTATTATGAAAATAAACTGAATAGTTGTTAGCATAATTAGATCTGGTCCAATTTAGTCGGAAAGAGCCATTATCACTAATGATGGGATTAGAGCTTAAAGTAAAACTCTCAGGATATTGATTATATTTTAAAAGTATTATATCTCCAATGATCCATCCCGTAACATATATATAGCCAGCTGAATCTAAAGCAATTCCTTCGCCTTCAGTCCTAGTAGAATGACTCCAAAATTTCTCCCATTGCAGGTTTCCAGTTGCATTGTATTTCAATAAGAAAATCCCAAGATTTGAATAACCTGTAATGTAAGAACTCTCCTGCTTATCTACAAAAAGTGAGTTAGCTCGTTGATCATATACATCACCCCATGTTTTATACCATTGTAAATCTCCTGAATTGTTATATTTCATAAGTAAAGAATCACCAGCATCTTCTCCTGAGATATATATGCTAGAATTTGAAAAAAATACAACATTAAGAGGAGTTTGAGTGTTTACTCCACTTCCCCATGAAGTGTTCCATTGCTGAGTTCCTTGTTTATTATATCTCGAAAGAAAAATATCTCCATTACCATCGTATATGCCTGATTGTCCAACAAGATATATATCATCTGTGCTATTATCTATTGATAATCCATAACCATAATCGGCTTGATTTACATCACCAAGAGTTCTATTCCATTGATAATTTCCTGCATTATCATATTTGAGAAGACAAATATCTTTAGATGTTAGAGTAGTATAAAGCCCAGCGACATAGACATTACTTTCTGAATCTAAAGCAACATCATATCCATGATCGAGATCAGGACCCCCCCAATATCGAGACCATTGTTCCAAACCCTCATTATTAAATTTAACTAAAAATATATCATACAGACTTGCACTCGGTCCAGATTTCCCGGTCACATAAATATTCCCAGAGGAATCAAGGGTTAATGCATAAGGTCTTTCATAATCATATCCGTCCCATGTTTTATTCCATAAAAGAGAACCAGATGAATTATACTTTAGCAATACAATATCATATACATTTCCCACATCCGTTTCCCCAACAATATATATATTATCTTCAGAATCAATGGCAATGTCAAAAGCCATATCCCCCTCACCATTATCCCATTGCGTCCACCAATCAAGTCCTAGCGAGAGCGATAAATCGGAAAAAGGCTGTGGTTCGGAAATGATTCTATTATTATTATGAATTAAAAAAGTGAACATTGTGAATGTTAGAATAATGAATAATAGACTTAATTTCCTTCTCATCTTTAATTTTCCCCCTAATAATAATATTATCTGGGTTAAATTTATAAATAGCTACCTGAGCAAATACTCAAGTAGCTTACAATAGAATCGAACATGTTGAAAAGCTCCTTTTTGAGTATCATAAGCAAATTTACCTATATAAATCATTATATAACCTTCTTTTATCAATTATTTTTCTTTAAATAGGTTCCTATTAATAGTTCAGTATGAAAAAAGACATTCTTTTCTGTAAAATTTACTTTTTTGATGCTGAGTGGAAAACGACTAAAAGTATTATTGGTGTAGTAGATAAACAACAGCTCTTTTCGCCATTGAATAACTTTATTGAAGTGCAGAATTATGGGAATAAAACCATCTCGAAGAATGACGTGGAGAGAGTAATTGTGTATGAAAAACAGAGTGAAATTGTAATTGCGAAAGGGACATTAGAAGTAAATACTGCCTTAAAGATTTAAAGTTAAAACTTCTGAGACTAAATCTTAATAAGAGTGATGGACTATTCTTATGTGAATAACGTAAGGTGAATCTATTCAATAATTATGAAATGGGAAGATATTGTAAACGTTTTAATTGAACTTCAGAGACAGTATTCGGGAGTAAAAGGTGCTACAATTGTATCTACTGAAGCTTTACCAAATGTGGAAGTAATCGGTTCTACTTTTTTTGAACGTGCGGAAGAGGAAAGTCTCGCTGCTATGATTACTTCACTTCTTTCTCTTGCTGAAAGGTCGGTTATTGAAATGAAAAAAGGATTATTGGACCATTTATATGTTAAAGGAACCGATGGTTCTTTATTAGTGTTACAAGCTGGTCCTAATGCTGTATTAGCTGTTTCTACAACGAAAGATGTAAGATATGGCTTAATCTTTTTAGATTGTAAAAGGATATGTGATAAAATTGCGGAGTTAATATAAAATCGAAAAGAAAAAGATGAGACGGGAAGTAAAACTAATCTATATTTAACCATTGAGTTGTAGGATTACCAATGATCATCTCAAAAGAAGATTATATTCCTGATAAAATTGTTGTATCTGTTATAGGACCTATTGAACTGAAACTAAGTGGTTCAACGAAACGGCAAGAAGGGGGTGCAAGAGATCGAATGAGACAGAAGGCAAAAGAAATGGGTGCTAACGCCATTATTAACTACGAGTGTTATACGTATTTGGGATTGTGGTTGGAAAACAAAAAAAGCCGTTATAAGGGAACTGCGGTGATTGTAGAAGATATCGGAACATTCTGGAAAGGGAAAGAGTGTCCTCATTGTGGTAGGCGGGTACGGACTGGTGAAAAGTTCTGTGGATCGTGCGGTACTGAATTATTCTGGAAAGGAAAAATATGTAGTCAGTGCGGGAAACGAGTATGGCTTGGTGATTCGTTCTGTGTGTCTTGTGGTACTAAACTCTAACATTTTATGATTTTATTATCCAGAAAGTATTCTACTTATATATAGGACTGTAGATTACCACATCCTATGTCTAGACAAATTTATCAAAAATCCGGTCTAATCGCAGCATTAATTATTGCGTCAGTATCTTTGCCATTCGGTATCCTCGGATTCACAAGAGAACCTACCGCAACAGATAACTATTATGATGAGAATTATTACAATTATTATAACCAAACTTACTATGGATTGAATGAAACTGAACCAGATTACAGCAAACCACTTGAAACCACGGAATATTATAACTTTAGTCAACATGAATGTTTTGTGAGAAACTTCACATTAAACAGTAATTATGCGTATTGGTTCTATTTTAATAAATCAACCTCATTTAACCTTCGACTTTTTGTTGTAAGAAGCATTTTTTATCAAAATGTCTTAGATCTTAACGGTACTGCACAATTAGTTCTTTTTCTTAGCAATGTGAAAACATATGAAACATCATTCGGTGAAGATTTTAAAACTTTCCAATATACACCTCTTTTTACTAGCAACTGGTTATTCATATATATGACAAATGATGCAATCGCAGGCTATAATATAACTCTATTAGATGAAATTATCCATATATAATTCACAAATATTTTTCTTTTTTTATTTTTAAATTGATACAAATTCGAAATTTTCTTACGTAATTCACAAAAAAGCAATGGTCGATACAATTAAATAGGAGAATTGTATTTTCTAGCTATGGTTCCTGTCATTCATCCTGGATTTTTGTCTTTTGGTAGTGTTAACTACTATAATCTGAACCTACTCTAATTTAGCTTCTGAATTGAAGCCGAGTGACGGGAATCATCCCTTTATTCAATTGGCTGAAAAAGAATTTTAAGGATTTAGACGTATTCTCATTTTATTTATATGACTAATACTAGGTAATTGGTCAAAATTTTCCTCAGTTTACTTATAGAGATTACAGCGATAACAAGTTTATAATTTTGATACATTTATCGATTCATAGTTAATTATGAATTATATTCTAAGTCGGTTAGGGTTGGAAAATTATTGCTCAACGAAAGAACGGGTATAATAATACAATCATTACAACCGCAATTATTATACAAAGACAACACCATTTATCATATTTACTTTTACTTTTTTTACGATTCGAAAGAATTTCTAAGAGATAACATAAAAATACAAATAGAAATATACCCACAAGTATCAATACTATTATTATTATCATTCTATATACCTCTCAATTTTTTTATTTAACCTCTCTTTTTTTTATTTGAAAGGTTTTCGCCAAAAGTGTATAGATAACTATATAAAAAAGTATGATGAGAACTATTTAAAATTATCCAACCTCACCGATTATTTGTCTTAGACCGACCTTTAATTAATGGAGATGTAAGATAAAGAAGGATTTTTTCATTTAAGCTAGATTTAAAAGAAGAGGGGCAGAATACCAATTTAATTATTTAAATGTATCTTCATCTTATTTACTTGGTCAATCTCCTTCATAAGAGAGTTCACACGGGAATCGCCAAATACCCCTTTAAGCCTTTGGAATGTTTGATTAGTTTTAATATCAAGTTCTCTTTTCATATGGTTGATTACCAAATGTAGTACCGCTATCTTCTGCTTTTTTATGGGAACCTTGATGACGAACACGTCAGGAATGGGAGTATTCATTTTTTCCCAAGGCTTCCCCCTTCGTAAAAAGCTCCGTAACTGGGCTTGGATAGTATTTCCTTTTTTTTGTCCTTTGGAATCATTTCTGGTAATCTTCTTCCTATACGATTGAAGATGAGCTAAAAGTTCGAAATCTGCGGGATTAGGACTAATGCTACTGGTAATTTTCGCGTTCATTACCACGAATAATTTTGCTAAGGTTTGGTTTAAATCGTGTTCTGAATAACTCATTATAGACCTATATACTATCTTCACCTATATAAACAAAAAAATAAACTTCCTATTTTTTGTTTAAATATTCTGGGTATACTACTAATAACAATAAAAAATAATCAATTCAAGAAAATGAAAAGGGATATATCGAAAGCATTTAAAGACACCATTTTGCCTTTTTTGTTAGCAATTGGGGGGCTATATTTCTATCTTTTTCACCCGATAGCATTTATAACAGTTATTCTGGTAGTCCTGACGCCTTTTATAATTTATAGTCTTATCATGCTCTGCGTAGAATTCCAAAGACAACTTAAAAACACATCTGACCTTGAGAAGAGGGAATTACTAAAAGATAATTTTGAAATGAAATTAATTCTCGGTGGTGGGTTACTTATCTTTTTATATTGGATGCTGTTCTCTGCGTTAAATGGAACCTTTTCTCTAACTCCTATTATCGAGATGCGTAATGATCTTATAGCCTTATTCTCTAATCTCGGTGAGCTGTTGTAGAAAAAGAAAGAGAGGAGTAACTTTTACATCACTCCTGAGGGGCGATAAGTTTATTCGCAATTATCGGAAAAAATTGTTGTACAAAGAAAAATAGTGATCATAATTCGGTTCTAAAATATCTATTTAAAGCCCATCTTTTTTTTGTGTTCAAATACTTTATCTAAACTTCTTAAGATTTATATTGATAGATTACTAAAATATAGGTAGAATTATAGAGAATCAATAGAAGGTAATGTTAAATAATTTCAAATCTCTAGAGAATATTTCTAGTGACAAAATTCCAGAAGAATTAGATTCAATTATTTCTGATATTTATCCCCCGATAAGAGATTTTCTGAATCTGGAACCCTCGTTTGGGCACTTCAAATTTAGTATTGAACCAGAAGTATCTGAAAGTAAGAATATTTTTAATATTGGGGTTAAAAGAGAAATTAAGGATAAGATCTTACAAATTAAAATAAGTGAAAAGAATTGTAAATATTTACCCTTCATTTTACTACGAGAAATATACAACCTTTTTACTCCTGTTCAATTAGTAGATCTCAGGAGTAATGCGGATCTGGAATAAGGATTTAGTTGCAGCAATCTGGGGGCTTACAATGATGAGTTTTGTTCTTTTAACTGCCATAATTGCAAATATCTTCCTTTATAGAGAGATGAGACTGTATAAGCCTAACGAATGGCTCTAATTTAATCCACAGTCATATCCACTTTATCTCTAATTTTATCTAATTGTTCTGGAGGAATCGGATTATTGAAAAAATAAACCTTACGACCATAAAGCACTTCCATCCCCTCAATACTAGAAATTTGGTTTTCTTGTAGGTCAATTTCTGTTAATTCCCTAAGGGAATCAAGTCCCTTTATTTTAGTTATTTTATTAGAACACAGATTCATATACCAGATTTTTCTAAGCTCGTTAAACCCCTGAATCTCCCTTATCTGGTTAAAACCAAGATCTAAAGAGCCTAATTCCTTAAGGTTGTCTAGTCCCTTTATCTCTGAAATAGAATTTGAAGATAGATCTAATTTAGATAATTTTCTCAAAGATTCAAGCCCTTTAATTTCAGATATCTGATTTTTTCCTAAGTTAAGGCGTCTTAAATCTTTAAGATTATCTAAACCTTTAATTTCTGAGATCCTATTATTTTCTAAATTCAAGTTAATTAATTTACTCAAATTGTCTAAGTTTTTTATTTCAGTTAGGTTGTTTAAACTTAAATCCAAATAGTGAAGCTCTCTAAGCTCTGAAAGCCCATCAATTTCATCAATACTGTTAATTTCCATACCTCGAAGATTTAGATTCTTTAATAGAGCTTTCTTAGATTCAGGGCGTTGAGGTAATGTAGTAACCTTAATTTTTTTACCCTTGTACATAACACTATTCATACATATTATATGGAAAACCACAAATTTAAACTTTTTCACTCTCTAGGTTTATTAATTTGCCCAAACCTTTTTAATTATTAAATTTTTTCTTTAAATAACCATAATGCAAATTCCTGTGACAAATGAAATTAGTTAAAAAATATTATTCACAATTTCAACGGTTAAATCTAATAAGAAAAATAAGCTTTGTTTTGCTTATCATTATCATCATTTGTGGTCCTATCGTTTCTATTCTTTGCACAATTGCTATTTTAAATTTTTCTCAACTTCTTTATAGCATAAATATTCCCTCAGGATTCATATATCTTGATTTAGATATATATTCACCAGAGACTATGACAATTCAAGTCCCATATGAAATTAAGAATCCAGGAATTTATGACCTTACTAATATTAAGATAAGCGTAGATCTTCGGCTAAATTATATTAATGAATCAAATGATGTTAATATCACATCCCTAGTGTTTTCTAGAATAGAGCTGATATGTAATTGTGTCGCGTTAAATACCTTAACAGGCATAATTAATGGAAGTTTTCTTGATTTTTTCATATCCCCTCTTATCGATTTTTATGATTATTCTGATGAATTTGAGACCGTATACTACTTGTTGGATATAGATTTTAAAGCAAAATATTTTTTTGGAACAATTATCTTTCAGTTTTCTCAAAACAATTTAAATTTATTTGAATTCTAAAGAAATTATAAGAATGTGATTGAAATGAATCTAAGGTGGAATAAGAAAGTTATTATACAGATTTCTTTAACTGTAATTACATTTATTATAACAATTTTGCTCCCCATTGTTAGTTATTTTCAATTTAACAGAATTTTAACAGATACCAGTTTATGTAGTCAGTGTCAAATGGATTTAGAGAATATCCAAGTCAGATATAATTTCATTTTCATTTTTCTTACTATATTTGGCATAGTTTTGACTATTTTAAGATACTCAATTTACAAATTTCCTCAGTATAGTATTAAACGAGGATTCCTAAACCTGTTAAATTCAATATTCTTTGTATTTTTTTTAAGTATTATTGCTCAACTTGGGATCATAAATGTTTCTCTTGAAGATTTCAGCTTACGCTTAAACTTAACAGGAGTTTTTTTGCTTATTATTGCTGTGTGGTCTCTCTTTATCATTAAACATGTGTTTGACTTCTATGATTTCAAAAAAAATCGAATTCATTACGAAAATCTCCTTAGGAATAAACAAAATGAGCAGAATAAAACTTAACACTTTTGAGAAAATTTTCCCTTCTTTTTTTCACTACACACCACTACACAACTTAATAAACTGTGATTAGAACACTCATTCTCATAGCCTACATCTTTTTGATATTGATCTCTACACAACAGAAAACACAACATTTAAATACTTGTGTAAATAATTGTGTATTAAGAAACAAAAAAATAAAAAAAAAGATGATAAAAAAAATGAACCAAAGAAAATTGGATTGGAAGGAAAGGATTATTATCAAAAATTTGTACTACACTCAAAGATATTAATTTACAAATTTTTTTCCATTTTTTATTTATATTCACGATAATCAACATTATGGAATTTTTACTCACAAAACAAACAAAAAAAAAACCAAAAAAAATACAACAAAAAAGAATAACAAAAAACCTAAAAAAGTTGGAGGGAAAATAGTATGAAAAAGAAAATAACGAATGATATTGAAAAAATAGAATATGTAAAAAGCAAGGTTGCTTCCCAATTATTATTTAGGGAGAAGTTCATATCTTTATATTAAAAATCAAAATAA
>SMTZ1_10003861_pt1 | contig 15071 bp, 12 predicted proteins | sample DeeMarSWOR136_30_FD_25667 | JGI IMG/M metagenome (IMG submission 25667)
TTCTTTCTTTTTAAATTACTTCTATTAAGAGTTAAAATAAACAGAAAGAAAAAGAAAAAGAAAAAAAATTAAAAATTATATCTTGTTTGAGCCCAAACTTTTTATCAGTTTATTTATATTTAATCGAAAGAAGTAAGTCGTTCTTCGTAATTTTCTTTCGATTCGCATGCATTGTGAATGCTCGTGCTTGTTCAGTCAATCCACTTGCAGTTTTTTCAAGATGGTCAATCAATAAATCTACTGCATTACGAGCAACGATACTAGCTCCTTGTTGTTTCATTAATCTTCGAATTGGGCTCCATGCGAATGAATGTTTCTTTTTTGCCATAATTTCATTCCTCCACTTTTTTGTTAAAAATTTTTTAGTTTATTCAGTTTTTATTTTTTTTTGATTTATTTTTAGAGTTTCTTAGATAATAATATACTCGAAGAGTTATTTAAATATTTTGGTGAATGTGAAGAAAGTGGGAAATTAAACGAAAGAAAAATTACGACAAAAAATCTTTATCATAATTAAAGGGTGACCATCGGTGATCATGCAATGGTTGATCATTCGAAAAATTTGAATTGACTTTCTCATGATCACTATTATTCAAATACTAAAATAGAAAAAAGTGTGTTTTAATTTGGTTTTAGTATCATAGAATGGGGAATTAAAAAATTTTAAAGTGAAAAAAATCATCCCCATTGGAAACCATATCATGGTTGATATGATCATAAACATTAAGTCATAATTGAATTAATGAGTAAACATTAATTTTAATCTATAAATCACATGATTGATTGTAGTATGAAAAATAATAGCAGTTATATGGGGATAAGACACATTAACTTTTTGAAGTACTTTGCAAAAAATTATAATTTAAAACAAAAATTTTAATTAATTCTCATTATTTTTATTATATCATACTATTTCATAATTCAATAAAATAAATTAAAAAAGGTAAAATATTTTGTCACAGCAGATTATGGTCCCTGGTGCAGCCTCAGTAGCAATTAAGTGCAAAGATGGGGTAGTGTTGGGAAGTGATCGAAGAGCAACTTGGGGTTATACTGTAACTAATAAGGCTACAAGAAAAGTCTTTAAAATCACAGAGAATATTGGCCTTTGTTCTTATGGTTTAATAGGAGATTTTCAGATTCTTGTAAGAATTATGAGAGCTCAGGCAAAATTATATGAATTAGATGCTGGTCAAAGAATTACAACTCAAAGTTTAGCAAAGTTAGTTTCAAACTTTTTGTATTCACGTAAAATGGCACCTCTTTATACGAATCTAATTGTAGCAGGTGTTGATAAAGATGGTCCTAAATTGTATACTTTAGATGCTCTTGGTTCATTAATACCTGAAGATTATGGTGCAACGGGAACGGGTATGTTACTTTCGATGGGAATTTTAGAAGCAGAGTATAAACCTGACTTGACAGTTGAACAAGGTGTTAAACTGGTAGAGAAGGCGATCAGGAATTCAATTAAAAGGGATGCAATGTCCGGTAATGGGATCGATTTGTTAATTATTACTAAGGACGGATCTAAAGAAAAGCAAATTGAAATAAAGGAATTAGGAGAATAATTTATTAATTCTTTTTTTGCCTATTATTCAATGTATAATATACTTTTATAATTAATTTCTCAATATTCAATATATTAAGTCTCTTTATGCAAGATATTAGGAAAAATTTTATTGAATGCAGATTTTTATTTTATGTGAATTAATCTAAATGAAAATGGTGCATCATTTTGTATTTATTTAGTAATACTTTTAATGAAATCCAAGAGATACATGGATATACAAAAGATGAAATATTAGAAATTAAGACTACTATTTCAAAACTGATATCAGAAAAGCCTGAATCAATAGAGCTAGAAGATTTTGTTAAGAGTAAAATTAATTATGAACTTATTTCGAAATATTCTGATTATATTAAGCAGATTAAAAATTTCATTAATCAAATGTTATTGTCACAACCGGTCTCTTACTTTTTCTTTCTAAAAACAGAAATACTTAATGAAATTAAACAAATTTTAAATAACCTTATAAATTTGAATTCAAATGGAAGAAATATTAAAAGATTATTAAAAAAAAATGAGTTTCTGGAAAGCTTTTTGTTAGAAACACAAGAATTGATTGAAGAAGTTAATGCAATAATATCTACATTAAAATATAATATAATAAAAACAGAGAAGGTATATGATGATGAGATCTTTTTATGGATCGAATCAAATAAGATTAAGAATCTAAATTTTAAGTTGGATGAAATATCAAAAGACTTACAAAGTTGGGAAGAGATTAGTGGGATCTTTACGTTTATCACCAGTTTAGTTGAAGTAAAAGGGGGAAAAAAGGTTAAATCGCATAAAGAGATAATATTAGATTTCCATTTTGATGAACTTTATCAATATTTTTTGAGTAAACCGCAAAAGAATATAGATGCATATAATGATTTGATATATCTTTTATATATTAATGAAGTCTTCAAGGAGTATGAAAGTGAAGAGGAATTCATTAATGTTCTTGAAAGAAAAGAAATAACTAAGAATTTAAAGAAAAAGTTGCGTCCAGTAATTATAACCTTGATTCAAGACAAAATAGAGGATAACATTAATGAAATTTTAGAATTAGATAAACAATATGACTTAGAAGGGAAAGGACAGAAGGGTAAATTAAATATAAAAACTCTTATGAAAGAGAAGTTTAGCGATTTTCTCCCCAAAATTATTGATCTCTATTTTAAAGGGCTTGATAAAAAATTTCAAAGTATTATGAATGATTTAAAAGATGATAGTGCTGAAGAATTTATTAAAACAGTTAACTCATATTATGAAAAGATAGATACCTTTTCTTTAAAACTTGATGAAATTGACAGCTGGATATTAAGATTTGATTATTTTATAAAACCCTATGAAAATATTACAAGTACATTAAAAAAAACGATAGCAAGTTTGAGTTCAGAAATAATTAGAAGAAAAAGTGAATACATGAGTTACCTCGAAAGTGTAAGAGACGAGGGCCTACGGGTTGATATAAGGAAGTATGTCGATGAGAAAATTTCTGAAGTAAATAATATGATAAGTAGCTATGAAGATCAAACATCTTTTCTCATTAGAGAGGAATTACCTCAGCTGAAACAGATTCGAGAACTTTTAAGTGAGTATAAAACTAAAATTGAAAACATTAAAAAAGAAGTATATGATAAACTCGATACATTTAAAGAAAATAATATCGAAATGTATCAAATAATCAAACATTGGGAAGATAATTTTAATCGGAAAAAGCAACAATTAACTTTTTTATTAACTGTATTATTAAATAAAATATTTAAGAGTTTTAAAGATTTAATTGATCAGGAGTCCATACTTTTTGCAGAAATTACGGAAATAACTAAACAAACTGAAAATTTCGAAGGAATGCCGATAAATTTCGCTCTCTCTGCATTTTTAGCTGAAAGACTAACGGAAGATGAATTAAGAGAAAGAATTTCAGAAATTAATGCAAAGATTAATCACTTAACTTCCAGTCTTGGATTATATCAAGTAGAACTTTCTAAAATGGAAGAGATTCTTTCAAATAAAGTTAAATTGAGAGAAGGTGTTTCAGTATCCAATGTACAATGCACTGTTTGTCACAATTTTATTAACTTTGCAAAAGATAAAGTAATAACTTGTCCATTTTGTGGAAGTACTTATCATTATTTATGTGTAGCTCACTGGCTTGAGAGATATAATTCTTGTCCTATGTGTCAGAACCAATTTTTGGATCCAAATCTTGGGTTATTTGAAACAGAATAAAGAGAGATTTACGAGAAGTCAATTTTAATAAATTCTGACACTTCGCTACTCCTTACGGAAAAATTAGAATCCAAGTATAAGGTTAATGCGTGGATGGGGTAGTTTTTATAGGAATGACAATGAACATACATTATAGGCCAATGTTCAATTTTGCACTTAAAAAGGGATGAGAGATCCAAATCTTTACCATAGATTACTCGATTGCATATAGGACATATAGTTAAGAGCTTTTTCATTAAAAATGCCCGATTTTTAACCTGAAAAGAATAATCATCCATAAAAGCTAATATTTGTTTTATCAATATCAATAGACATTGATATTATAATAGTTGTGTAAAAGTAGCGATTAAATAGTTAATATATTATAAACATAATATGGATCAAGCTTCCTCACAGAAGAAGAAGCATTTTTGCTATAGTATTAGAGAAATTCATTGATCTTCAAAAAGATTCTCAACGTATATTTTGATTTGTTTATTCGATTCAACGTTGTTATTAAATTTAGAATAAAGATAAGAACTAAGAAATGATTTTACTTCTGATTGAAGATCTCTGATATTTATAAATTCATAACCTTCATTTAATTTATTCGTAGTAACTAATGGTTTGATATGTTTATCGAAAAGATAAAAGACGAATTTAATTAAGATATTTCCAATAATTTCTTTTTCTTCATAAGTTAGGTCATAATCTCCTTGTATTATTTCATCTTTAATATGATTTAATTTTAACAAAGAAATTTCTACTTCTTTGGGAAGTTTCAGCTTCTTAATTTTTATCGACATATCTCTTTCGTTAGATAAACCCAATTTATTATTACAATAATTCTCTAAATTAGCAAAAAACCGAACAAGAAATTTGAAATTGTCATCAATCTTATAAAGGGTTTCCCATACCTCAATTCCTACATCTTGAAGTGTGGTTTCAATCTTATCTTCGACTTTTTTAGTTATCTCTTTAAGATATTGGGAATAATCTCCAAATGGGAATCCAAAGTAATAGTTATTATATTTTTCATTAACATCATTGAGGTTTTTATGTGAAGCTAATACTTTTTCTTTTCTTACAATTTCTTTTACAAACTTCAGAATATAATTACAATTAGGGCAATAAGTAATCCAGGATCCAAGAACTACCTCTGGAGGTTTTACTCCACAATAGCTCAAATAACCATTAAAACCCGAGGATGATTTTTTGCCATCAGGACTAGTAAAAATAGCCTCTTCTGGATAGAAGGTACGAGGAATAAATTTTGTTTCACATACTGGACAATTAATCATTTGTTTGTCTTTCATGATGGCTTCTTATTACATTTATTGTATTCTTATACCATTATTTCTATTATATAATTAATTTTTTAATATTTAAAAGTCTGAAAAACTATTTCATTCTAAACTCTCCAAATAAACAGTAATAAAAGAGGATGGTTAACTGGGAAGCGAAACACACACACTGGATAAACTCGAATATATTTTCTACCATTATTTTACCTCTTCATATAATTATTACGAATCTCCTAATTTCCAATAAATTTCGAAATTTATATTCTTATTTTTAGAAGATCACAGTGACTTATTATATCAATGTAATACTAGGATATTTCTTATTATCTTAAAAAGGAAAGTAATTTCAATGTTAACACTATAATTTTTATAGTACTGGTGGAAAAAGTAAAACATTAATAGCTAAATATACACCAAAAATAATCATAAAAACTCCGCAGATAAATAACACATATTTATAGATTTTAGGATTTAAAGATTTACCTCCAAGATATACAAAAGTTGATACTGGTAAATACCATACAATATCCCCTAATTCATGGCCAATAAAGAATAAAAGGATTCCTAAGGGATTTTCGAAGGAGATATTAAAACTAATCATAAGTCCTAACCCTATTACTGCCCACCAAAATTCCCAAAAAGGGTTCGATAAACTTACTATTATACCCCCTAAAAAACTATTTCCCTTAAATCCTTTAACATGGTCTTCATTAAGAGTAAAATTTATATCATAATTAGTTTTAAATACATCTCTCATAACCAAGAGACCAAAAACTACTAAAAATGATCCTCCTACAACACCAACAATTGTTAAGAAAACAAAATTTTGAAATATTAAATATGCTCCTGCTAAAAGAGCAATTATTAAAGCAAATTCTATTACTGCATGTCCTAATATAATATAAATCCCTGCTAAATAACCTCTTTTTTGTTTAAGAGATTTATAGATAGTAAAAGTTAATAATGGTCCTGGGGATAAAGCACCCGATAATGCTACCAAAAAGGATATAAGTAGAATTTCAAGCATAGTATTTCAAAAAAGAAAGAATTAATAAGTTAACCGCTTAAAGAACTCAATAACCAATTAATCAGCCATACAATTACGATAAACACAACTAAAATGGGAATCATAAAAACTAAGAACAAGTAAGAACCTTTTATCATTTCTCTACGCCAAGATTTTAATCCTTTTTCCCAGTCTTTCTTTGTATTCTCTTGCCATTTTTTAAAGTCTTCATTAATTTTACGAGTTCTCGCTTCCCATTGCTGCTTTGTTTCGGATTGTTTCTGTTGCAAATCAATAGTCCATTGATGAAATCGATTATCCCAATCATCTTTACTTTTTTTAAGAAAGGTATTTACATTTTCTTTATTTTTATCCCATAATTCTTTGTTCTCTACTTGCCAATTCTTTAATTCGCTATTCCATTCTCCAACCATATTATCCCAGTTACTTTTAGCATCGCTAAAGAATTTAGAAATCTTCTCTTTATTTTCATCCCATAATTCGTCATGAGTTTTAGATTGTTCTATAAACACCTTTTGAAAATTATTAAATCCTTCAGTGACAGTCGAAACAAAATCATTCCACCCTTTTTGAAAGATATTCTCTTTTGGTTTCTCTAAATTAGACTTTTCTAAGTTATTTCCTTCTTGATCTAAATTTTCAGAATTATTATTATTATTACTCATAGTTTTTTATTAGTTTTAAGATACTTAAATATTTATTCTATAAATGATTTTAAGTTAAAAAAAAGAAAAGGGTATTATTGTATGGAATTTAATACTATTAAGAAAACTCCTCTTTATAGGGCGTTTTCTGAATTAGGAAAACGAATATTTCTTCCAGAAGGAATTTTTTTTTGGTCAGGCAGAGCAAAAAAGGAAGCAGATTTGAATGGTACTATAGGAACTGCGTATGCTTATGAAAAAGATTTCATAGAGGGAGGAGCATCTGACTGGATGCCCTGTTATTTAGAAAGCTTAAAAGAATATTTTAAGAATTTGAATATTAATGATTTAGTCCCTTATGCCTCTGTCGCAGGAATAAAAGAGCTAAGAGAAACATGGAAAGCATGGATTATTGAAAAGTCTTTATTTGATATAAAATCTGAAAACTACAAAATAAACTGGTTAGAAAAATACATTACATTGCCTACAATAACTTCAGGGATAACAAATGGGCTATATCTTAGCTGTGCTCTCTTTTTAGATCCTGGAGAGATTATAATTTCCCCAAATAAGCGGTGGGGTAACTATGATAATATTGTTGAAAAATTCATAGGAGCAAAAATAAAGTCATTCGAATATTTTAAAGAAAAAAAAATTAATATTCAAGGATTAAAACAAGCAATTGATGACGTATCAAAACTACAGAATAAAATTTCAATTATTTTGAATTTTCCAAATAACCCTACCGGATATATTCCGACTTGGGAAGAGGGGCAAGAATTATTAGATTTGCTGAAGGAATGCCAAAAATCATTAGAAAAGTCATTTGTAATATTAGTGGATGATGCTTATGAGCCCTATATCTTTAATGATGGTGTTCTAAATAGATCATTTTTCTATGATTTGCAACAAATTGAACAAGATATAATTCCCCTGAAATTAGATGGGATTACGAAAGAATTACTTCTATATGGAGGGAGAATTGGGTTTGTTACTATAGGATTAAAACCAACTTGGATAAAAAGTGATGAAGAGTTACAATATTTAAAGAATCAGATACATAATAAGTTAGAAGGTATCAACCGGAGCACAATCTCAAACTCTAATATGTTTTATCAAGCAGTGACTCAAAAAATCTTCATCAATAAAGGAATTTCTAAAATTATCCAAATGCGTGATAAAGTAAAAGAAGTTTTAAAATACCGATATGAAAAAATTAATTCCGAGTTAATGAAAATTGAAGACCCAGATATAACAATTGACCCTAATTATGGAGGATTTTTTGTATTTGTTAATTTGGATCCAAAAAAGATTAAAGCAAACAAGTTCGCTGACTATCTATTAACAAAATATAAGGTAGGAGTAATTCCAATTGAAAAAGAAGAAGAACAAATTAATGGTATTAGAATCGCCTATTGTTCTATAGATGTTAAGAAGATACCTGAAATGGTTAATCGAATTAAACTTGCTTTAAAAGATTTTTAATTTAACTTTATATTTCTCCTGTATTATGTCTCCTTTTTTTTTTAAAAAAAATGCAAAGTTAAAAAGACTGAGTTTATATTTAATATAAAAAATTTTAAAAAAATTTTAATCGATTGAAGGTGTTCTTTTTGGCTAAACTTTTTTTAGTTAACCAAGGAAATTTAGATCAAATTAATAATCCTATATTCAGTAGTGGAGATGTGTATCTCCTTGATGATGAAAGGACAATCTATGTATGGATTGGAAATAAATGTTCTGTAGATGAAAAAACAGCTGGAGCAGCTCAAGCTCGCTCGCTTGACCAACAAAGGGGGGGAGCTGCAAAAATTATCACAGTTGATCAAGGATTAGAAACTAAAGAGTTTATGAAACTAATAAGCTCTATGGGAGCAATGAAGATAGTAGAAAAGAACGTAGCTAAAACAATGCTTAAAGATGTTGTTACGGGAGATTATGCTCAATTTGCTGAACATGTAAATGTGTTATATCGTGTTTCTTCTGAAGAATTTGAAGGCATAAATGCAATGAAAATGATTCAAGTCCCATATAATAACACTAGTTTAGACACTGAAGATTGTTTTGTATTAGATTTAGGAAATAAGGTTTATGTTTGGCAAGGTAACGCTTGTAATGTCAAAGAAAAAGTTAAAGCAGGTCAGTGGGCAAGAGAAATTGATTTAGAGCGAGCGGGTCTCCAAAATGAAACTATTTTTGAAGAAGGTGACGATGGAGAATTTCTCGCTGCCCTTGAGAAGGGGGAATATTATAAAGAGTCTGATGCAGTTCAATTAAGAGCTGAATCAATCCTTGAACCAGAAACGGAAGCTGACAGAATGATTGCAGCAATTCAGCCAGAACACAAAGCAGAAGTCAGAGATATCACTCCAGATGACATTAGGGCCGATATAAATAATCTAAAAACAGCTAGTGCGTCCAGTGCCGGTCCAGGTATACCAGGTAAGGTTGATGATTCTATCCTAACAATTGAAAAATCAGAGGGAAGAAGGAAATGCCCGAAATGTGGTAATGAAAATAAGTTATTAATCCATGAAAGCATTGATAAGAGTAATATCATCATGGATTATCCTAGGATGTATGGTAAGAAATATCGATGCGGTGAATGTGGCCTAGAGTGGCGCGAAAAGTAAATTTGAAATAATTTTATTTTTTAATTTTTTTATCTTTTTTTAAATTTTATTTGGTAGGATATTATAAATCACTGATTTAATCTTTTTTAATATCCCTACGTAATAGCTTTATTTTTTTCTTAAGATCAACTAATTCCTTTTCTTTATTTTCAAGGTTAGATTCTAATTTTATCTTTTCATCTTTAACTTTCTGTAAATCAGTTAAAATTCTATCTTCGATTTCTTCGGCTTCATATAACTTATTCTTCAGTAATTTTTCAGTATCCTTAAGTTCCTTGATCTCAACACCTCTCTCATTAATCATGTTTCTCAAGTTAGTGATTTCTAACTCAAATTTTCCAGTAATTATTCCTGATTTTTCCTGAGAATCTTCTAAATTTTTCTGTAAACGATTAATAAAATCCTCATTAGTACTAATTTTTTGATTTAATCTTTCAACTTCCAATACTAATTCCTTTAGTCGGTCCTCTTTTTTTTCTAGATCTTTCTTTACTAAACTAAATGTTTCTAAATTTTGCTGTAATTCTTTAATTTTTTCCTTATTACCATTTAATAAATTTTCTAACTCGAAAATTGCTTTTTCTTTTTCAGTGATTATTTCATCTTTCTTTTCAACTAATAACTGAACTTTTTCGAATTTAGATTTTTGAATTGTATCATTTTCAAGATATTGAATTTGCTCTTCCAATTGCTTGATTTTATCATCTTTTTTCTCAATTTTTTCCGCTATAGCTTCCATTTCAACTTGTTCTGATTTTAGTTGTTCAATTTGAGAATTTAAATTTTGAATTTGCTTAGAAAAATCATCAATTTGAGATTTTAATGCCAATATTTCATTGTTTTTGCTCTCAAGTTCTTTATTAAATTCAATTATTTTTTCTTCATTAGTCTCTTGATTAATAGATGATTCTGATAACAATTGTATTTCAGATTCCAAGTCTTTTATCTTATCATCCTTTTGTATTATCGATTGTAACAAATTTTCTATAGTGTCATTATTTTTTTCAATGGTTTGTAGGAGGTTTTCTTTCTCCTGAGACATTTCATTAGTATCTTCTTCTAATTTTGCCTTTTCTTCTAAAATTTTATTAATTTCGATGTTTAACCTACTATTTTGCTCTCTAAAATAATTTAGCTGCTCTTCTAAGTTTTCTTGTTCTTTTTTAGGAGGTTGTTCTTCTTGATCTTTTTCTTCAACCCATCCTAAACTGGAAAGTGCTTCTACTATAGATTCATCTTCATCTTTGTGATTCTCATGTTCATCCGGCATATTATAAAAAACACTTTTCAATCTATTAAATTTTTCTACTTAAAATTGATATCCATTCTTAATATGTATAAAGGCGATTACGAAAATGAAATAAAGGGTACTTTGCTTTGAGAAGCGCTGTATTATGTGTTATATCTTTTCAATTTGAGTTATTCTTCAATAATAAAAACATATTTTCGATCTAAAAAGAATTTAGTCAAATATCCAATCGATAATGATATAATAAAGCTAATTTCTAAAGGGGCTTTTAAAAAATTAGTAAGAAGAAATTGTATCCCTATATTTTCTAGAGTAGTTAGGAGAGCAAATCCAAAGTATTTTAAAAATTCCCTTGAAGTATCTTTAAAGGCAAATCTCTTATTTTTAAAGACGATAAATTTATCCAAAAAAAATTTAATTATATAAGTTATTACCACAGCAATAATGGATCCAATTAATTCAGGCATATTAAAAGGACTTGTTGAACAATAAAGTAAATGAATAAAAGCAATATCTCCCAGACTTTCACAAATTGAAGGTGCTAAAATAACTTGATTAATTTTTTGAATTAAATAATTCAAAATAATCATACAAATAGCAAAAAAAAAATATAAGACCATTTGTCTCTTTAAATTATTATTACTCATAGATTCTACCAATTTTATTGCTTTTTTTCCTCAGTTAAGATAAAAATTAGTGGATCTCAAATTGCGGTCTATAAATTATTCCTAATTCTTAATACGTTCTTTCCATGAATCTTTTCTTTTTGAATCCATAGAGTGATTATCTTGAATAACCTGTGGTTGAGAATAAGTTGATCCTGTTGATTGAAGAGTGCTTCCCCATTCTCCTGAAACCGGAGAAAGGATTCCTGTAATTTCTCTTGAAGCTCTTCTCATTGTATCTTCTTTACCTGTAAATTTTTTATATAGTTTCTTTACCCCCCAAATTATTAAAGAAAATGCTATAGAAAATAAGAAATATATCGCAACCCAACCATCCCCAAAAATTAAAATTGGAAAAGGTAACAAACCTGAAGAATAATCAGCATAAATAAATCCAATTATAGCGAAGATACCTAAAAAAATAATACATCTTATACAAGTAGGAACTAATTGTTTTTTCATCATCTCTTTGGTTATCTGCATTGACTCCCTCTGTATTTCAAGCATCTGTTGACGATCTCCCGTCAGTTGAATTGTTTTCATACGCTCTTGTACATTAAGAGCCTTTTCTCTCATTTCTTTAATCTTTTCAGCATTTAATCCAAAAATTTTATTTAATATCATACCTACAACAACCATACCAATGGTAATAAACATTATTTGGAGGATAATATCTTCATTAGCCATTAAATCATCACTAATATTAGAAAATTAGTATCCAAAATAAATTTTATTAAATTATCAAGAGAACCTTATAAAATGAATAAGTTCTCTATTAAAAAAGTGTTAAAATTATTTTAGATTCCCTTTGAGATATCCTAAGAGATATTTAGAAGCAAGTGTTTTCCATCGTGTAGGTAAGCTGGAAGCAATACTACAACCCAATCTACAGCCATCACAAAAATCAAAGGTGTCATGCCTTTTCATTATTTCTCTAACTTTCTTGGAATTATAAATCATAGAGATAGGATATTTTAACGCATTATAACTTATAATTGGATGGATTTTACAAGGATAATCCACAAATCCGTTATTTCTTATAAATAAGTACGCTTCTGCGACATGACAGCGTAATATATTTTGATAGAATGAAGGATAACCCCCAAATCCTCCTTTTTCAACTACTTCCACACTAATCGGATCTGTTAAAATGTTTTTAAATTTACTTCGGAGATATCTGATTAAATTTGCCCAGAGAGAGATATCTGGAATTAGATTTTCAACATGATTAATAAAATATCTTTTGTTTTGAAAATCTCTTATAATATCTTCACATGGAAACAATTCTATTGAACAATTTAAATCATCCGCTAATTGACAAATTTTTTCAAGTAGATGTAAATTATCTTTCATCACTACAGTACTTATGATAACTTTAATATCCCGGCTATTTGCTAAGTCAATTGTTTTTAATACTTTATCAAAAACTCTAATTCCCCTCATTTTATTATGCAATTCCGAATTGGGATAATCTAATGAAAGCAAAAGATAATCCAGGCCTTCTAATTTGCGGTTTTCCAAAAAAAGTTTCGGCATTAAAAATCCATTTGTAGCTACTCCATTCATTAAATCATGGACTACTCCAGAATGGTAGATAAGTTCTGGGAGATCTTTTCTTAAAGTGGGTTCTCCTCCTGTAAAAGAAAGAGCATTAACACCCAAGCTTGCTAATTGATCAATCAAGTTCTTAATTTGGTGGGTACTCATTTCATTGTTTTTTGAAGTAGAGGATAATAATGGAAATGAGCAGAAGGAGCATTTAGCATTACACCTTGATGTAACTTCTATTTGAGCAGAATAAGGAACTTTTTTATCAGTAAATTTATTCAAGGTGAAATTTCTTACATACCTAAGCCAATTTTTGACTCTCATTGGAGGAATCTATTTCACCTATTTGAATATTTAAATTTAGAGTTAAGAATAGCTAATTAGTTTTTAACAAACCATTCTGCTTAGAATAAAAAAACCTTCAAACTAATTTATTAATTCTTATTAGAAAAAAATTTTTCTTAAATGATAATTTTTTTCTACCATGGGAAAAAAAAAGAAGTATAGCTTTTTTGATAGGAGAGAAAGGCTTCTTACTCAAGGGTATAAAACTCCGTTAAGACAAATCCTTTCTTACTTATGGGAATATAAGAGAATTTTCATCTTAATTCAAATTATGGGCGTTATTCAATCTACATTATTTATGACCTTCCCACTTTTATTAGGACCTGCTATGGACATATTAGTTAACCCTGCGCTTCCTCTTCAAGATGTATTTCCTATCTTTTTTCTAATTGTATTTATTCAAAGTATTGTGGGGATTTTGTTCGGAATCCGTATCTATATCGATAGATGGATGGGAGCTAATGTAATATATAATTTAAGAAATGATCTTTTCGCAACAATACAAATGATGAGTTTCGAATGGCTCGATCAGAATAAAACCGGAGATCTTATATCTCGAACTACTAGTGATGTAAATTTACTTAAAGAGTTTCTAGGTAATAATTTAGGTACATTTATCAGGCAGACAATAACTTTCTCATTTAGTTTTATTATTCTTTTTATCATTAACCCTAAATTAGCCATTTTCGTAGTACTTGTTTCTCCTGCATTATTTTATGTATTATATATGTTTAGAAAAAAAATGCGACCGATATTTAAAAAATCAAGGGAGACTTACGCTGATTTAACTCATGCTATTCAAGAAAATGTGCAAGGTATCACCGTGGTTAAGTCTTTTGGAAGAGAACTACATGAAATAAAAAAATTTACTAAAGAAAATGATAAATACTATAAAGATTCAATTGGTATTATTAAACTTCAAGCAACATTTGATCCATTAATCTATCTTATTGATAATATAGCATTTTTAATTGTATTACTCTTAGGAGGTTTTTTTGTATTAGATGGTAGTATGACTTTTGGAGATTTGTTTGCCTTCATTTTAGTATTAAACTTTTCAATAGAACCTCTATATTTTATCTCAAGATTCCTAGGGAATATGCCACAAATAACTGAAACCTGTAAAAGAACAACTCATATTCTGAATTCTGAGATTATTGTTAAAGAAAAACCCGATGCAATTGAAATGCCTCTAATTAAAGGGGAAATTGAATTTAAAAATGTATATTTTACATTTGATCATGAAAGTGAATATTATGTTTTGAAAAATGTTAATTTTAAAGTGAAACCGGGAGAAAATATTGCTATTTTAGGAGCAACGGGGTCTGGGAAATCCGCGTTAGTTAAATTAATCCCAAGATTTTATGATATATCAAGAGGCGAAATTTTAATTGATGGCATTAATATTAAGGATGTAACATTTAAGTCGTTAAGGAAACAAATTGGATTTGTATCACAAGAACGTTTATTATTTTCACGAACCATAAAAGAAAATATTGCGTTCGGTAACAAAGATCTTAATATTGATGAGATTAAAAAAGTAGCTATTGCTTCAGATATACATGATTTTATCGAAAATGATTTACCTGAGAAGTATAATTCTAAAGTTAGTGAAGGTGGTACTTCAGTATCGGGAGGACAAAAGCAAAGAATTTCAATTGCTCGAGCGTTGGCGATAAAACCAAAAATTCTGATTCTTGATGATGCTACCTCCTCGGTTGATGTCGATACTGAATATCGTATCCAAAAGCATTTTAAAGAAGTATTTAAAGATTCAACTACGTTCCTGATAACTCAAAGATTATCAAGCGTTAGAAACGCAGACAGAATAATAGTATTAGACAATGGAACCATTTCACAGATTGGATCACATGAAGAATTGATGAATCA
>SMTZ1_10003951_pt1 | contig 15071 bp, 8 predicted proteins | sample DeeMarSWOR136_30_FD_25667 | JGI IMG/M metagenome (IMG submission 25667)
ACAATGTTTGCAATTGCTCTCTGGATATCTTCTGTCAGTATGCCGTCAATATCGTCATCTACATCCATGTCCCGGTACGTGTATCGGGATAAAACCTGAAAAGCAACAGTGATAACAACAGTTGTGCACCCAAGGACAAGTGGATGTACAGCCCGTATTTCTCTCAAAAATTCTGCTTCTTTCCCCGGTTCCGTCTCTTGAAGTTCTGATATGATTAAATCGAAGAGAAAATCAAAATACTCTTCTTCATCGGGAAACTCTTTCTCAACAATTTCCCGTGACGCTGTTTTTACCTCTTGAATAAATTGCTCATCCATCTTTCACACCAGTTGCCACGAGTACAACGGAGCTCAGTATACTGCAAAATCCCTCTCAGTGTCTGTATCAAGGTGAACAACACTTTCAGAGAATCCTTTCAAAATTGTCTTAACTGCTTCAGGTGCAGCTGCTGCCTTCAATAACACCTTGGAGAGATTTTCCTCAGATTTCAACTCTTTCAATACAATATCTTCCCAATTCATTGAATCCTCTCTGAAATTAATTCCTTCATTCTTATAACATTTGCTGCCTCTCAACCTCTGATGAAAAGAGTTAACATCTTCTTCTTTGTATACTCTGTCATACTCAATTATGTATAAAGAAGAATTTTTGTGAAGCAATAGAATCACTTGGAAAAAGTGAAAAATTGAGGATTTGAACATGCAGTGCGAATTGGTTGAAGTATATGGCTTGCTGGAAAAGCGTTACAAAAGGGACAATCAAAGGTAAGAACATTGCGAAGCTAAAAAGTACAAGTGAACCAGAGAGCTTTTATAGGGTAAGTTTTTCTTCCTATTATGAAAAAGGAGGGACAGTGTACATGAACGTTTTGCTTTCAGTTAACCCAAAGTATGTGGCCAAAATAGTAGATGGAGAGAAAAAATACGAATTTCGTAAGAGAATATTCAAGAGAAAAGATATCGAGCACATCTATATTTATTCCACCTCGCCAGTGAGTAAAATCATTGGAATAATAACTATCAAAGGAATATTGGAAGGATCTACTGAGGAAATATGGAAAAATTGCTCTTTGTATTCGGGAATGACAGAAGAAGAATATTTTTGTTATTTTAAAGGCAAAGAAAAGGCTTTCGCCATCGAAATCAAGGATGTAAAAGTTTTTACTGAGCCTGTAGATCCATATATTATTTTTGACAGATTTATACCACCCCAATCGTTTTGTTACCTGAATGAAGATTTTCTCCCTTTCCGAGAAAGAAAGGATCAACATCTATTACAATTAGTCAGATAATCCCTTGAAAGAAAAGATATTTCTATTAGTTTATTCTAGTTTATCGCCTTGAATCACAAAATTCATAAACTAAGGTGATTCATCAAAATTAATGTATTTTTTCTGTATAACCAATATTTGAATATATGTCATCTATAAGGGTGATCCGTAGTGGATGTAGGGTATCCAGTAGATCTGGGCTTTATATTTATTTTTCGACCAGGTTCGGGCTTTCTTTAGTGATTGTGATACAGAATGAGTATGTAAAAGATTATCATAAAAATGGAGTGCAAACTCCTTTGAAGGTTCATCAAAGATTGGGACCAGAGAAGATACAACAGAGTGGGCTCTATTCTTCAAAAATACTGCTGGAAGCCCCTGGTAATACCCACCAGCAGCGTACTTGTGCTGTCCTGTCTCGCATGCATTAAGGAATACAACAGCACCATCAGTTAAGGGTACATCAAATAAACCAAAATCTGTTACAGGGTGCCACTCTTCCATCATGTTAATTCTTTTTCCATCACTTCTTTCAGCTATCCGCAGATTTGAGAACTCTTCAGGTTCAAATTGAGGTGAAAATCCCTGTAAGGGACCAGATAAGAATAAAATCCTTCCCATACTTCCGTGTCCAGAAAAATGGATCAAAGAGTGTCGTGAAATCTCTGAAAGGAATCTTTCACCTGTAGCTTTTTCTCCTAAAAGAACTGTAGCTTCAGGAAGACTTCCCATGAGCGCATTTGCTTCTTCTTGTGCATTTTGAAGAGAAGGAATTCTGAAATACTCTGGCTTTGATGGCAAAGAATAAATCAACTTCTCTTCATCACATTGAGGCCATGGATTTCCTACAATCAAGCTCGAATCTAGTGAAGGCTTCTTCTTTAAGAGTTTTAAAAACTGATGTAAACTTGTGGCTCTTACCACAGTCTTCTCCATGCACAAGGGTTTTCCATCCACCTGTAATGCTTCTAAAGGAAGAAAAGAGCAATAAGAATCTGGCGAGAATACGATCTGATCATTCTCCTGGAATAACTCCTTTATTCCTTCAGGTAACATCTCAGACCATTTTTTAGAATACATTTCAAATTTATTTATGACAATCGATAAATCATCCGTTTTTTGTGCAGCTCCTTGCTGTATCCTCAGGTTACGAAGCAATTTGTCATCTGTTGTCAAAAATTCTTTCTTACATTTGTATTTTTTTGAACTATCACCTTCTATTACATAGAAAAGTACGTAATCTAGCAGTTCCTGGATATAGATAAACAGCGCATTTTCTGGAAGTTCTGCAGGAATATGCCCAAAGCACGGCACCTTATCTTTCAGTATTTTTTCTATCATCTGTTTTTGGAATCTCACATCACTCTGCGCTCTTTCAAGTTCTTGTTGAAGCAGGATTTTGTCCCACAGCAGTGACAGCAATTCAGGGTCTCTTAGAGCTTCTAAAACACCATAAGTACTTATACCTCTATGAAGCAGTGCCAAATATATATTTTCGAACCTCCCTTTTTGTACATATTTGTATCTTTTTTCCTTTGAAAGTAGAATTACCATTTTCAATAGTCTTCTTGAATTTTCCAGAGTTTTTTCATCAAATGTAACTGTAAAAAGATTGTAAGTTGATCTTGCTGTATCAAACCACAAGGTTGCTTGTGTGTATTTTTGTATAGCTTCACTAAAAGCTTTTTCTGCTTTATCAACTTTTTTTGTATCTTTGTAGATACTTCCAAGATTGGTCAAAATCATGGCAATGTCGGGGGTATGAACTTCTGGGTTTTTGTTTGCAAGGGTTCTTCTGATCTGTAAAGCTTCAATAAGAGCTTTTTCTGCTTTATCAACTTCTTTTGTATCACTATAAACACTTCCAAGATTGGTCAAAATCATGGCAATGTCGGGAGTATGAACTTCTGGGTTCTCTTCTGCGAGAGTTTTCCTGATTTGTAGGGCTTCAGTATATGCCTTCTTTGCCTCAAAAAACTTGCGTGTGAGAGTGTAGAGGTTTCCAAGATTATTCAACGTTAGAGCGACATCAGGATTGAAAACCTTTGGGTTCTTTTCTGCGAGAGTTTTCCTGATTTGTAGGGCTTCAATGTAAGCTTTTTCTGCCTCAGAGAACTTGCTGGTATGCGTGTAGAGACTTCCAAGGTTATCCAACGTTGCAGCAACATCAGGAGTATAGACTTCCGGGGTTTTCTCTGCAACCGCCTTATACTTTTGCAAAGCTTCAGTGTATACCTTTTCTGCTCTATCAAATTGAGTTGTATCACTGTAGAGGCTTCCCATACTATTCAGTGTTGCAGCAACAAAAGGGGCATAAACGTCAGGATTCTGTTCTTCAAGGGCTCTTCTGATCTGTAAAGCTTCGCTGTATACCTTTTCTGCTTCTGAGAATCTTTGAGTATTGATGTAGAGAATTCCAAGATTTTTCAAGATCATAGCAACATGAGGAGCATGAACTTCTGGGTTCTCTTCTTCAAGGGCTCTTCTGATCTGTAAAGCTTCAATAAGAGCTTTTTCTGCTTTATCAACTTCTTGTGTATAAATGTAAAGAGCTCCCAAGTTATTCAATGTTAAAGCAATATCAGCGTATACACCATTGTTCTCCTTTGTACGTTCTCTATATATCTGTAAAGCTTGTTTGTATGCCTTTTCAGCTTCTGAGAACCTTTGAGTATCGTTGTAGAGAGCTCCTAAATTCAACAAAATCATGGCAATATCAAGGTCAGCACCTTCTGGATGTTTTATGAGGGCTTTCTTGATCTTTAAAGCCTTTTTATATGTTTTTTCTGCCTCAAAGAATCGTTGTGTATCATTGTAGAGGATTCCAAAATTATTCAACGTTACAACAACATCATGAGTATAATCGTTGGGATTCTTTTCTGCAAGGCCCCTTCTGATCTGTAGAGCTTCGCTGTATACCTTTTCTGCTTCTGAGAACCTTTGAGTATCGCTGTAGAACACTCCTAAATCATTCAGAATAGAAGCGACACGGGGTGTGTAGACTTCTGGATTTTGACTGGCAAGGTTTCTGCATTCATCTAAAGCTTCTTTGTAGGCTTTCTCTATTTTATCAGTTGTTGTGTTCCAGTTCATTAGATCTCCTCTCAGAGTTATAATGGTGGTCCATAGTGGATGTAGGGTATCCAGTAGATTTGGGCTTTGTAGGTGTCTTTGGCCCAGGTTCGTGCTTCTTTTAATGATTCTGCTGCAGAATGAGTGCGTAAGAGAGTGTCATAGAAATGAAGAGCAAACTCTTTTGAGTGTTTATCAAAGATAGGAACCAAAGAAGATACTACAGAATGTGCTCCATTTTTTAAGAATACTGCAGGTAACCCTTGATAGTATCCCCCACCAGCGTACTTATGTTTTCCTGTTTCACATGCATTAAGGAACACAAAAGCACCCTCTGTTAGTGGTACATCAAAAAGATCTAGATCTGTTACTGGATGCCACTCCTCCATCATATTAATTCTTTTTCCCTCAACTCGTTCTGCTATCCGCAAATTTGAGAACTCCTCAGGTTCAAATTGCGGCGGGAATCCTTTGAAAGGTCCAGACAGAAACAGAATGCGTCCCATACTCCCATGACCCGAAAAATGAATCAAGGAATGCTTCGAAATCTCTGATAAAAACTTATCACCTCCAGCGTGTTGCCCCGAAAGAACAGTAGCTTCAGGTAGATTTCTCATGAGCGCTCTTGCTTCCTCTTCTGAACCATCGAGAAATGAAATCTTGAATGGATTTGCATCCTTTGGCAAAGAATAAATCAACTTCTCTTCATTACATTGGGGCCATGGATTTCCCACAATCAAACTTGAATCAAATGAAGGCTTCTTCTTGGAAAGATCTAAAAACTGATGCAAACTTGTAGCCCGTACTACAGTCTTCTCCATGCACAAAGGCAGCCTATCCACCTGTAATGCTTCTAAAGGAAGAAAAGAGCAGTATGGATCAGGAGAGAACATGATGTAATTATTTTCCTGGATCAACTTCTTGATCTCTCCAGGCAGTGTTTCAGACCATTTCTTAGAATAATTATCAAACTTATCTATAACAAACGTCAAATTATCTGTTTTTTTTGCTGCCCATTGTTGCATTTTCAGGTTATAAAGTAGTTTATCACCAATTGTTAAAAATTCCTTCTTACATTCAATCCTTTGTACCCCAAAACTTCCTATGGCAAAGAAAAGGACATAATCTTGAAGGTTCTGGACATAGATAAAAAGTGAGCTTTTGGGAAGCCCTTCAAGAATCATAATAGAGGGAATATCCTCTTTCAATGCTGTATCTACCACTTCTTTCTGAAATTCCACATCTTCTTGTGCTCTCTCAAGCTCTCTGTCTGACAGCATGCGATCCCACGGCAATGACAACAACTCAGGGTCTCTTAATGTCTCAAGCACACTAAAACTGCTCACATCCTCATGAAGCAGTCCCCAATATATTGTCTCATATGTCCCCTTTTGGGCATACTTGTATTTCTCTTCTCTTGAGAACAAAATAGCCATTTCAATTAGTTTTCTTGACTTATCAAGAATTTTTTTATCAGATTTTACCTGTGATAGGTCATAACATGTACTTGCAGCATCAAACCATAACCCCAACACCTTATACCTTTCGAGAGCTTCTTTGTAATATCTCTCTGCCTCATCCATTTTGCCTGTTTTCTCATATAAAATTCCAAGACTGGTTAAACTGTCAGCAACTTCACGAGCAAACACCTCCGGGTTCTCTTGTGCCAGGCTCATTCTCAATTCCAGAGCCTTCTTATGAGCTTCTTCTGCTTGTGGAAACCGGTTTGTATCTTTGTACAGAGCACCCAGATTATTCAACATTCCTGCCACATATGGTGTAAAAACCTCTGGATATTCTTTTTCAAACTTTTTAAAAGTCTCCAGTGCTTTCTTGTACACGTTCTCTGCCTCATCAAACCTTGGTGTACCATACAGATGCGCATCATTGTACAAAATACCTAAGTTGTTCAAAGTCCCAGCAAATTCCACAGCATACGTTTCTGGATTTTCGCGAGCAAGATCCATTCTCCTCTTTAAAGCTCCCTTGTATGCCTTTTCCGCCTCGTACACCCTCCGGGTGTCCTGATAAAAAAGACCAATATCGTTCAAAAGAGAAGCAACGTTCGACTTAAAGGCCTCTGGATCTTCTTTCTCAAGCCTTCTGTATAATTCCAAAGATCGATTGTACATTGTTTCTGCCTTATCAAACCGCTTTGTATCCCTGTAAAAGCTCCCCAGATTCCTCAATGTCCCAGCAGTATCCAGGACATATGCTCTTTCGTCCTCTTTTTCAAGGTTTTCGTACATTTCTAAAGCTTTTTTGTACATTTTTTCCGATAAATGGAATTCCTGCATGTCCTTGTAGAGAATCCCCAGATTATTCAAGATTCTGGCAATGTCAGGTAGATAAGCTGTCCCTTCTCCACGGTTGTAATATTCCAAAGCCTCCTTGTACGCTTGTTCTGCTTCAGAATATCTCCCCACATTCCTGTAAAAGAGTCCCGCATTACTCAATGTCATTGCAACATCAAAAATATGTACTGGATTTCTATCAGCAAGCCTTCTCCTGATTGTTAAAGCTTCAGTATACGCTTTCTCTGCTTTATCCACCTTTTTTGCCGCATTGTACAAAACCCCCAGATTATTCAAAATCAAGGCAACATACGGAGTATACGCTTCTGGATTCTGTTCTGCCAACTTCCTGCACATTTCTAAAGCCTCTCTGTAAACATTTTCAGCCTCTGAAAACTTACGTGTATCCTTGTACAAATTCCCCAAATTAGTTAAAGCAAGCACCACATCAAGTGCATAACCGCCAGTTTTTTCAGCAAGCTCTCTTCTCATTTCCAAAGATTTTGAAAAGGCTTTCTCTGCTTTTGAGAACTGTTTTGTGGTCCAGTACAAATTTCCCAGGTTAGCACACGTATCAGCAAGACCAACACACGCATCTAAAGTTTTTTCTTGGTTCTGGTATATTTCCAAGGCTTCGTTGAGAACATTTTCTGCTTCTGTGAATCGTTTTGTATTCCAGTACAGCAACCCTAAATTCATTAAAATGAGAGCAACATCAGCAGTGTACTCTGGGGTTCTTTTGGCCCATTTTCTTAATGTCTCTAAAGCTTTTTTTAGCACCTTTTCTGCTTTTGTGAACTGCTGCGTATTCTGGTACAGCAATCCCAAATTTATTGAAATGAGGGCAGTGTCAAGCTCTTGCATTTCTGAAGTTCCTTGTATTTTTACCGTGTCTAAAGCTTTCTTGAAGGAATTCTCTGCTTCTGAAAATCGCTGTGTAGTACTGTAAAGGATTCCAAGATTGGTCAGAACGCTTATAATGTGCTTTCTGTGAATTGGTGTCTGGCTGGCAAGACGCTGGCACATTTCTAAAGCTTTTTTAAAGGCTTTTTCTGCCAAAGAAAATTCTTGTGTATTGTAGCAGAAAATCCCGAGTTCATGTAAAAATGCAGTACTATTCACCAGGTAATCCTGGTCATCCTGTGGGAGACTTTCTAACAGCGAGAACAATTCTTCAGGGTCAGCTTTCGCTGCCGTTTTCAAAGCCAATTCTGGACTTCCTTTTCGCTTGAGAGCAGAAATGACTATTTCTTTCCAGTTCATTGCCTCACCTCCGAGGACACTTTTAACTCTTAGGGGAGTAAGTGCTTAAAGCTTTTGCCACAGAAAGTGAGGTAGTATGTCATAGTAATCTTCCGGAAACAATTCTGGTATCATTGATATTGCACATCTGGGACCTTATTCCCCGGTTGGCTAAACAAGTAATATCACTTTGATAGTAACCCCCTGGGATCGGTTCTAACCTCCAAGGGAAAAATCCTCTTCCAAAATTGGTGGAGGAAAAGGGAGGATTACTCCCCTTTCTCAAAACTGGGAAAGCCCGCTTAATCCCTTCAGTCGAACTCACTTCGAAACGAGGTCCCACAGTCTTTTTGACTGCATGATAGACTTGAAGAGTAAGTTCATCAATTTTTTGGAAGGGATACAGGGCAGAATTTGGAGAAATTGAGGATCTTTAATAGCTTTTCAAAATTTGAAAAAGCTCTCAAAGGAAATAAAGTATATAAAAACGAAAAAATCAATGGAATAGGATGATAATTGTCAATTATAGTTTTCAAAAATTCTATTTTACAATATAAATACATAATATCTATAAAAATATTAAAAAAAGAATTAATTACTGAAAAAATACAAAAAATTGTGAGAATTGGACATAATATATCTATGTTACACTGTAAATGGAGGAGCACTAGACTGAACCAAATCTATAATCTATGCGGATATAAATTCAACACCTGGAGTGTAACTTCATGCTCAAAATAAAGAAGTGGGACAAATTCCCACCCGATAAAACCAATTTAGTTTATTCCAATACTTTCCTAACTCGTTCTATAGCCCAGTCAATTTCATCTCTCGTAATCACCAGTGGAGGAGCGAATCGTATAGTCTTTTCGTGAGTATCCTTGGCCAGTACACCTAGGTTCAGCAATTCCTCACACAGTGGACGAACTGTTTCATCTGGTTTCAATTTGATCTCCACGCCTATCAATAGTCCTTTTCCCCTTATTTCTTTTATCTCACTGCTTTCTATAGTGTTTAACTGCTCCAAGAAGTACTTTCCCATTTTGGCAGCGTTCTCATCTAACTTCTCATTCACCAAGACATCGAGCGCAGCATCTGCAGCAGCACACGCGAGAGGATTACCACCAAAAGTGCTCCCATGAGTCCCGGGCGTAAAAGCACCCATTATTTCTTTCGATGAAAGAGCAGCAGAAACAGGGATGACTCCCCCACCAAGCGCTTTTCCAACACAGATAATGTCTGGTTTAATACCTTCGTGCTGGAACGCAAACATCTTACCTGTTCGTGCAAGACCTGTTTGGATCTCATCTAAAATCAGGAGGATACCGTTCTCGTTGCATATCTCTCTTAAATTCTTCAGATACCCTTTATCAGGAATCAGAATGCCTGCTTCAGCCTGGATTGGTTCAACCAATATACCAATCGTATTATCATTGATTGCATTCTCAAAGCTTTCAATGTCATTGAATGGTATAGTCACGAATCCAGGTGTAAAGGGACCAAAGCCTTCCTTTGTTGTCTCATCAGATGAAAACCCAATAATGGTGGTTGTTCGTCCGTGAAAGTTGTTCTCACATGCTATGATTTCACCTTTTCCGTACGGAATGTCCCTGTTCTCGTAAGACCATTTCCGTGCCAGTTTAATAGCAGTCTCCACAGCTTCTGCTCCAGTATTCATGGGCAACCCCATTTCCATGCCTGCAACCTGACACAAGTGCTTCAAAAATGGTCCTAATCTGTCATTGTAGAATGCTCTCGACGTTAACGTCAGTGTGTTGAGCTGTTCTGTCACTTTGGATACAATATAGGGGTGGAGATGTCCCTGGCTGACTGCAGAATATGAACTGAGCATATCCATGTATTTTTTGCCTTCTGCATCCCATACCCATACTCCTTTCGCCTTAGAAATTACCACCGGTAGAGGGTGGTAGTTGTGGGCACCCCACTGCGTTTCAAGTTCCATATATTCTTTTGAATTCATGTTCATTATCCCTCCTTTACATGATCAATGCTATCAACCCTTTTTGGGCATGCAGCCTGTTGTGTGCTTCAGGATAGATTAACGATCTGGGGCCATCAATAACTTCAGAAGTGACCTCAAAATCTCTGTAAGCTGGAAGACAGTGCATGAAGTAATACTCCTTTTTTGCATGCCTGACGAGTTCTGCATTCACTTGATACGGGTTGAATTTAGCAATTTTTTCCTTTCTCAATTTTTCATTCTGGTATTCCGGATCACCCATGCTTATCCAGGTATCAGTAACTACGACATCTGCATTATCAACAGCTTCTTGTGCATTGGGTGTCCAGAAAATGTCTGATTTCTTATACTTCTTTATGTCATTCCATACAACCCATGAAGGTTTATACTCTTCTGGGGTAGCTATTGCTAAATCTACATTCAACTTTGCACACATATATATGAAACTGTGACACACATTGTTCCCATCACCGCACCAGGCCACCTTCATGTCATCAAAATGCCCTCTGTGCTCTTTTATAGTCAGAAAATCAGCTAATATCTGACAGGGATGATTGAAATTCGTTAACCCATTAATCACTGGAATATCTGTATAGTGCGAAAGTTCTGTAACTGTGGAATGCTCGAACGTACGGGCCATAATCCCATCACAGTACCCTGATACAACTCCAGCAAAGTCCTTTATGGGTTCTCCTTTACCTATGTGAGTATCTTCTCTGGACAAGAATATAGCGTGACCACCCAGTTGTGTCATTCCCACTTCAAAACTGATTCGAGTTCTCGTAGATCTCTTTTCGAACACCATGGCCAGGGTTTTTCCTTCCAGTTCTCTGTGTTCTTCTCTCCTTTTCAGCTTCTCTTTTAATTCTTCTGACTTTTCAAAAATCTTTTGTATGTCTTGTTCAGTCAAATCGTTTATGGATACAAGGTCTTTCACTGATAGCTTTCCCATTTTTTTCCCTCCATTGGTTTTTTTTCCTTTGTATTTTTAAGCTCATGAATTTTTCTACTCACTATTGGGTATGAAATCGGGAATCTTTTTTGTTGAAAAATCTTGTATGGCAAAATTACAATGATAATATAAAATAAAACATTAAATAATTCATAAATTAAATATTAAAACATGGGAAAAGTAAAAAAATTGTAAATATATTATAATATGTAAATATATGTATCGTATCTCCAAAAATAGAGATTTTTTCTGAATACAAAAGAATGAGGATATAAAAAATACAGCAAGATCTACATCTTCTCTGGCACCGAGATTCCAAGTAGGTGAAGAGAATTTTTCAACGTTTGTCGAGAAGCATTCACAAGCGCAAGTCGCGCTTTCATCTTGGCTCTGGTACCAGCTTTTAAGACAGGACAGTTATGATAAAACCGTGTAAAAGTTTTGGCAAGATCATATGCATAGTTAGCGAGAATATGGGGTTGATACAGTTCTGCTGCCTTATTCATTACCTCTGGAAACTGAGCTATATCCTCTATGAGATCCAATTCATCCTTTTTCAGGTTTTCAAATTTTAAGCTGTCCAGATCTGATGTAACTCTGTTATTATTAGCTTTTTCCAAAATTCTCTCTGCTCTCACACAGGCATATTGGATGTATGGTCCTGTATCTCCATGAAAGTTGACAGATTCTTGTGGGTCAAAAACGATAACCTTGTCATTATCCCTGATAAGAGAATAAAGAAGAGAAGCAACACAGATGTCCTCGGCAATTTCAGTTTTCTCCTCCTCACTGATTCCTGCAAGATGAGCTCCAGTTGTCCTTTCTGCATTCTTTACCTGATCAAAAGCTAGCCCAAATACAGCATCCTTCAATTCTCTGTACAAAATGACATCTCCTCTCCTTGAGGACATCTCACCTTCAGGGAGACGAACACGCTCGTAAGAGAGATGGTAGCATTTCTGGGCTTGTGGAAATCCCCATATTTCCAGAGTTTTGAATAGTTGTTGGAAGTACATCTTTTGCTCAGAACCCACTACATATATTGACCTATCTATACCATGCTTTTCAAATTTCACTTTTGCCAGAGCTAAATCTTTTGTTGAATAAAGAGCTGTACCATCTCTTCGTAACACTAAAAATACTCCGAGATCAGCCTCTGCTAAATCAACTACTAAGGCTCCTTCGCTTTCTATTGCTATTTCATCTTCTTTCATTGAGAGAGCTATTCTCTTCCCTTCATCTTCTACTTCACTTTCATAAAAGAGTACATCAAATTTTATCCCCAGCTCATTGTAGATTCTCTCAAATTCTTCTAGGCTCCACTGTCTCGTTTTTAACCATAGATTGTAGTACTTCCCCTTTCGAGTCTCTAATAGCCTCAAAACACCTTCAACTTCTTTTTTATAGTTCCACAAATAAAAATCCTTTGCAAGGGTTTGATAATTTTCCAATTTTTCTTTGACAAATGGTTTTTTTTCATTTTCAACTTCTCTCTCAAGAACCATGTACAAAAACTCTCTCAGTTCGATGAGAAGAGCATCATCTATTTGCTCTGGATCCCAGGGTTGGTGATAGGTTTCTCTGAGAAGAACAGCGCAGTCTTCGATTTTGGAGGAATCTGCTCTCATGAGTCTCACCACGTGCGACGTAAATTCCTCACAAATATCTTCATCTTCCCGGATAATACTCTGCATCCAGTCAACCACACTCTGGCGAAACTTTTCAGCATCATCGAGTTTTTTCACTGCTTCAGCATAGATTCCCCCAAGCCATTCCCCTTTAAACCCGGTGGGCTGTTCATTTCTGTGGAATTTATAGTAGCACCACAAACACTTTGCCACATGTGAGCCTGTGTCACCGAAGTAGTTTGCTGCAACAGTGTCATATCCAGCAAATCGCAGAATATTGACGAGAGCATTTCCGATTGCTGCATTTCTTAGGTGGCCAACGTGGAACCCTTTGTGTGTGTTAGGCTGGGAATATTCCACCATGATCCTCTCTTTCTGGGGAGATCCCCTGCCAAAATCATTTTCTTTATCGAAAACCTCTGTGAGAAGCTTTTTAGTGAAACTGTTCAAATCCAAATAGAAATTCAAATATCCCTTGATTGCCCTCACTTCTTGAAATTCTTCTGGTACATCCATTTTATCCTTGATCAGCAGTGCAATTTTCTGTGCCTCTTTTTCTATTATTTTGTTCCACTGCTTTTCAAGTTCTTTCTTTTTTCTTTTTTTCTTAGATTTGGAGATTTTTAAATTATTGATTTCCTCTTTTTTCTTCGAAAGCGTTTCTTGTTCATCCTGTAGTTTGGTGTTTAACTTCGTGACTATTGAATAGGATACTGCAGTAGAATAACCCCATGCTCCTGAAAGGGGAATAGGTGTTAGCTCTATTTTGGGCTCAACTCCCCATTCTGAAAGCGTATCAGAGAGTGCATCTGTCAGCCTTTTCTCCAGTTGTGGATCCATGGGTTCACCCTGTTTCTACTATTTTCACGCAGATTCCAGCTCCTATGGTTTGGCGCATGTCACGAATGACAAATCTACTCATTCTTGCTGATTCTGAAGATTCTTCAATAATTATGGGCCTCACTGGTTTCATTCTGACGATTGCAGTTTCTCCGTTTCTGATTTCTGTGGGATTTTTAGTGATTTCACCTGTATGTGGGTCAGTCTTCTGTACAACCTCTGTGAGAGTACATGCGACATGGTCTGTGTTGACGTGTAACGTGGGTGTGTACCCTGTATAAACTGAGGTGGGATGGCCGAAAATGGTCAAATTTGCCATGAATTCTTTCACATTAGCAGGAGGATTTTCCATACAGCAGAGTACATCTCCTTTGTGTATATCTCTCACAGCAATGCCTCTCAGGTTGATACCAATGTCATTTCCTGCCTGTGCTGTTTGGATTCTCTGGTGGTACTGCTCTATTGTTCTGACTTCTGATTTGATGCCAGAAGGTACGATCAAAACAGGATCATTGACGCTGATTTTTCCGCAATTGACAACTCCTGCAACCACTGTTCCTGCTCCAGTGACGTGGAAAACATCGTCGATAGGCATTCTGAAGGGCCTGTCCAGTTCTCTTGTTTCAGGAATGAGTGTGTCCAGTGCTTCTAAAAAAGTAGGTCCTTTGTACCACGTCAGGTTTTCACTTTTTTCTACAACATTATCGCCATGAAAGGCAGAAACAGGAATGAAGGGAACTTCTTCAACATCCCACCTGAGCAGCTTCAACAATTTTTTGACCTGTTCTTCAAGCTGTATGTAGCGCTTTTCATCGTAATTAACCAGATCAATTTTGTTTACAGCCACAATCAATTGATTAAGCCCCATGGTTCTTGCTAGTAGGGCATGTTCCTTGGTTTGAGGCATGACACCATCGTCAGCTGCCACAACGAGGATTGCTGCATCTGCTTCTGAAGCACCAGTGATCATGTTCTTCACAAAATCTGAATGACCTGGAGCATCGATGATGAAGATTTTGTTCTTCTTCGTTTCAAAGTCCTGGTGAGTAACTTCAATGGTGAGTCCTCGTTCTCGCTCCTGTTGAGTCTTATCCATGACCCATGCGAACTTGAAGGTTTTCCCCTTCTCACCCATTTTCTCATATTTTTCAATGGTTCTTTTGTCAATTCTCCCAGTTTCAAGTAAGGTTCTCCCCACTAATGTGGATTTCCCATGGTCTACATGACCTATGAACACCACGTTGATGTTTGCTTTTTCTTCCATGATATCCCCTTTTTCATTTTCATGCTTCTATTCTATTATTTTGGTGCATTTTCCAAATCCTTCAATTCCTATTCCAGAACGTATTACGAATCTACTGAGCCAAGGAAGATTTTCACTTTCTTCTACTGCAACCGGTCTGAGGAGACTGAATTCAACTCTCGCTTGTTCCCCTGATCGAATAGATTTTACATCTGCAGGGTCCCAATCGCCATCTCCTTTTCTCTTTTCGAAAATGTCTGAAAGTGTTGCAGGAGCTTGGTCTACATGAACATTCAACGAAGGACTGTGCCCTCGTAATATGGGGGTTGGATGCTCAATCAAGAAAATTTCTGCTTCAAATTTTGTAGCTGTTTGTGGAGGATTTTTCAAAGTACCAGCAACATTTCCATAATGCTCGAGCAAAGAATGAAGATCAAACTTCGGGTGCTCTGTAATCAAAGCCCCCACTATGTTTCTTGGCACTGCTCTTTCAATGGGAATACCTGGAGTTGCCTGAGCTTTTGTGAGTTGCAGTGACCTCACTCGAGT
>SMTZ1_10012558_pt1 | contig 15070 bp, 12 predicted proteins | sample DeeMarSWOR136_30_FD_25667 | JGI IMG/M metagenome (IMG submission 25667)
AGAGAGCGCCTCCTTTACAGGAGAATTCGGAGATGACATCCACTACTCTCTGCTTAGAAGAAACTGGGGCATGTTTTAGTAGACAGTATACTGAATGTTCACAGAAAGACAGAGAGGAATATTCTCTCTCTGTAAATTCTGTTTAATACATATGTTTCTCTTGTCCGATTGGTAGATATTCATAGCCGAATATCCCCTGAATAATGATGATTTGTGGATCGACTCGATTCAGTCCTTCGTTCGGAAACTAGTTAAGGCATGACAGAAAATGTACTGGGAGTATTGCGAGGGAGAAAGAAGACATTAGCACGCGCCAGTTCTTGAGGTGCAAGAGGAAACCTCGATTACTGCCATCGCAACTGAGGAGAGAGTGTTAATGCAAAGAAAGGATGGAGTATGTTTCGTAGTCTTATCACTGATGTTCATCCTGGTCCTAGGGAGTGTGCTCACAGTCGCTGACCTTGAAGGTAGTGACTTACAACCAAGTGTGATGGTTTCAGATCCCGAGAAAGGACAGCTGCAGGTTGCTAACACACCGCACACTTCGATAGTCATCGATGGAGATGCAAATTTCTCGGCCACAGCTCTGCTAGAGGGATGGCCTGGTGATGGCTCATTTGAGAATCCTTATGTCATCGATAAACTGGACATAGACCGCGGTGGTGGCACAGGTCACTGCATATACATCAGCAATACTCGGGTCAACTTCACCATCAGCAACTGCATTCTCACAGGTGCTAATTTATCTACGAACGCTGGTATCTATCTTGAAAATGTCACCTATAGCAAACTGATTGGAAACATTCTCTACAACAATGCCTTCATCATCTACCTCAAAGACTCTCACTCTGTTTTGATAAAGAACAATACCTGTACAAGTAACAGCCTGAGCATCAAGCTAGAAGCGTCCAATTCCAACACAGTAGTGAATAACAACTGTACTGGCAACAGCGATGGCATCTATCTCAATAATTCGAATTCCAGCACAGTGATGAACAACACCCTCAACAGCAACGACAACTATGGCATCTACCTCGAATATTCATATTCCAACACCGTAGTCAACAACACCTGCACCAGCAGTCCTCTCTATGGCATCGTCCTCATGGAGTCCAATTCCAACATACTGGCGAATAACACCTGCGCCAACAATGACTATGGTATCTATCTCTATTTTAGTGATCTCAATGTCATTCAGTGGAACGTCCTAGACCAGAATGGCGGTTCAGGCTGGTGTTCGGGGACTGGCAATGTCTTCGACTATAACTACTGGTCAGACTACTCAGGTACTGATGCAAACGGAGATGGTTTTGGTGATGCTCCCCACACGTTCCCTGGTAACTCTGATCCGCATCCATTGATGTATCTTCCATACGCACCTGACTGGCTGCACCTCCCTGTGGACCAGGTCATTGAGTATGGTAATATATTCGAATATCGTCTCGAGTTCATAGCCACAGCACTGACCGCACCCTATGAGCTGTCTGTAGATGATCATGTGAACTTCGCGGTGGGCTATGATGACACAATCATAAGTAGAATTCCACTCCCCGTTGGAGTCTACCCACTATGGGTTGTAGCGACTAACATCTACGGATACGCGACTGAGGGCACCTTCATGTTAACGGTTGAAGACACGACCCCACCTCTGATAACGAGTCCTGAAGACATCACTCACACACAAGGAGAGGGTTATTATGAGATAGCTTGGACAATGTCGGATCTAAGCACTATTAGTTTCAGAGTTCTCCTAGACGGAACAGAGCTAACTTCAGGCGGAGTGACTACGACCTCAGTTTATTTCACGATGACTCTCGAGGATAAGGACCCTGGCGTCTACAACTATACTATGGTCGCGGAAGATATCTGGGGCAACATAGCTATCGACACGGTCATTGTCATGGTACTACCGATTCCGTTCATTGAAGTAATGTTTCCATGGATGGTTGGAGGTGCAGTGATTGTAATATCGATTGTTGTAATAGTCTTCTTTTTAAAAAGGCGAAAATCCTCGTAACTGAATCATTCCATAGTGTTTCTCTCGATAGAATATTGAATCTACCTCTGTGTGACTTATCTGTACGACTGGTAATCAGGTCTGAATGTTTCCTGTGCATTGACAAACTGGGTGGTTCCATCCATAAGAAATGATGAGAAGCAAATCCATCTGCCTATTTACTCATTTTGTGACAAGATTGAAGTAGAGGTTGAAGTATCTTCATTATGGGACCATAATTTCCATGATAGATGTTATTCCAAAGTATCTGAGATGAGAGTCCTAATAGGTGGTTGTAAATTATGAAGATCGAAGAAATAAGGAGAACTCATGAGAAGCGTCTGCTGAGAATCGCTAATGTAGTAGGAGTGATGATCGGATACAAGGTAACAGCGGGTGAAAAGACCGATAAATTAAGCATTATTTGTCTAGTAGAGAAGAAAGTCAAGGAAAAGGACTTGAAAAAGCAAGACATCATCCCCGCCGAAATAGACGAAGAACTCATTGATGTGATTCAGGTAGGGAAATTGAGGGCTTTTCAAATAGATAAAAAGACTCGACACAGACCTTGCCCAATGGGTACATCAGGAGGTCACTATCTAATAACTGCAGGCACGAATGGGGAGTTGCTCAGAGATAAGAGAACAGGCAAGACTTGCATAGGGACCAATAATCATGTTGGAGCAAACTCAAATAATGCTCAGATTGGAGATCCCTATCTTCAGCCTGCAGCTTATGATGGCGGTACTGTTCAAAACGACACAATAGGACATCTCTTGAGATTCATCCCAATAAGCTTCGGTTTGGACCAGAGCGAATGTGCGGCAGCAAGGTTCTGGAGCGGGATTTATAATATTCCTGCAAGGGCATTTGGAAGGATGACAAGGCTGCAACCAGTGGTTGCGTACCCTGAGTATAATCTAGTTGACGCAGCCATGATTGAAGTAGCTGAGAGTGATGTTTCAAGTAATATCGTAGAACTTGGAGTCCCACGAGGCGTCAGACAGCCTCAATTAGATATGCTTGTACAGAAGTCGGGAAGAACATCATGTCACACAATTGACGGAGTAATAACTGGTATAGATGCTACGCTAGGTCCTATCGACTATGGAGGGAGATACGCGTATTTCAGAGATCAGATAGTCATAAGCAAGGAGGGTTTCAGTGCTGGGGGTGACTCAGGAAGCCTGATCCTAGACAACGAGGGATATGCTGTGGGCAAGCTCTTCGCAGGTAGTGAGGAGCAGAATATTACAATAGCAAACTCAGTGCAGACCTATCTGGACATGCTTGACGCAGAATTAATCACTGAATGAGGTCGCTCAATGGTCACGTTAGAACAAGTGAAACGGGTAAAGGCTGAATATGAAGAGGAACTCATGAAAAAGTCCGGAGTTGTAGGTGTAGCAATTGGTCACAAGCACATCAATGGTGGAAAGACCAAGCAGCTCTGCATAATCTGCTATGTTATAGAAAAGAAACGAATAGGAGAACTTGAAGAACACGATATCATCCCGGAGGAGATTGAAGGAGTTCCAATAGACGTTGTTGAGTCAGGAACGATTCGAGCTTTGTGAAAGGAGGGGGATAGGTCGTACAGTCCCTGATTTAGGGAAGGTACTGAGGAGAGAGGAAGATCCTCTCAATTGAACATTGAAACAACATCTGTTTCTCTTGCTTGTACGGCAGACAGTCAGAGATAATGATCTCACGAGCCATGACTATGAATGAATTGCATTCCACGCAATCTCACATGCCTTCTCAATATTATTCTCATCCATCTTGACTATCCCCGCATAATGGAAATTCAGAAGGGTGATGATGGGGAAATAGGCAAATGCAGTCAAGATTGGTGGAGGTAGAGCTTTGATTGTCATCTCATTGATGCCCCGCTTGAGTAGACGGTCGACTGTCTGGAAAAGCTCGAAGTCCTCTGCCCTGATGTTCCTCATCATTGTTGTCCGTTCAAACTGCTCTCGATAGGCGAGATACTCTGGATGCCTGAGGTTGTATGTGAAAGAGTGATGCCAGATGGACTTGAATGCCTCTTCTGTTGTCATTCCTTCCTCAAATCCCTCCAATGCACCCCGACTCATCTTTTCCCGAATATCGATATAGAGCTTGGTGAAGAGGTCCTCCTTATTGTCGAAATAAATGTAGATAGTTGCTGGTGAAACCTTCGCCTTCTTCGCAATCTTTGAGATAGAGATTCCATCAAAGCCTAGATCATTAATCAGGTTGATAGAAGCATCAACAATCGAATCATATTTTGCTTGGTCGCGTGTTCTCATGGCGAGTTATTGCATGGCACGAAAGATATATAAATGAATGGTCATTCACTTTATTATTAGTGAATGAACGTTCACTTATGAGAGTGTAAACATGACCGACACTTACATCACCAGGATTGAGTCCGGTGGAGTCAATTGTTACCTGCTTAAGGTGAAAGACGGATTTGTTCTCATTGACACCGGTTATGCAAATTATCGCGATATCATTGATGCGGCTCTAGCTAAGGCTGGGTGTAATACCCTCAACCTCATAATACTCACACATGGTGACTTCGACCATGTGGGTAACTGCGTCTATCTAAGAAGGAAGTTCGGTTGCAAAGTGGGAATGCATGCTGATGATGTAGGTATGGTCGAGAAAGGGGATATGTTCTGGAATAGAGATATGGGTCGGGTAAAGCGAACCATTGGGAGACTTTTCACTCTCATCATGCGAATTAGGCTTGATGAGGTAGACATGTTCTCACCAGACATCTTGCTGAAGGATGGACAGAGTCTTACTGAGTTTGGATTCGATGCAACTGTACATCATCTCCCAGGGCATTCCAAGGGCTCCATTGGACTTCTGACTGCAGATGGTGACCTCTTCTGTGGTGATGTCTTCACCAATGTGTCAATGCCAAAGGGATCCGACTTACTTTCGAATCGCAATGAATACATCAAGAGTCTAGAGAGAATACAGAGGCTCGATATCCAGACTGTTTATCCTGGCCATGGTCAACCTTTCTCCAGAAGCGCATTCTCAAATATCTTTCAGGAGGTTTTTTGATATTTGACAAATTCGAATAGCGAAACAAGGAAATCTGAACACAATCAGAGAAACCAACAATTGCGTCGCATTGCACTTGCGAGTTTTATATTCTTGATATGCGCCGCGACGCTAGTAATCATCCTGTTGCAGATGTCAGGATACGCTGGGACAATGGAGGACACTCAGCTTGGATTCAATGCTGAGGTCATCAGAAACTACTTCTCTCTCATGAGCCAAACAGATATGGGACTCTTCATTGCTGCAAATCTTGCAGACTATCTCTTCATGTTGTTCTACGGCATCTTCTTTTTCAGTGCCGCCAGACTCATTTCATGGAACTATAAGAGAGGTCTCCCAAAGAGGATTGGTCTATCGCTTGCATGGGTAGGTGTCATAGCTGCTTTTCTAGACGGGATTGAGAATGTGTTCCTGCTCTCGATGACTGCTGACCCAATTGGGTTCGCTGGATGGCTCGCGATTGCTCACTCAAGCTTTGCCCTTGCTAAGTTTCTCTTCATGTATGTGGCAATGGCTTGGACCATGGTGGGTTTTGTGATGAACAGGACCCCTCTATCTACACATCTGATGGCAAGTCAGCTTGTTTGAGATGAAAAGAATATTGAGGGAGCTTGAAGCTCCCTCTGTGAATATAGACTCAGAATTGTTTCTCTTGTCCGTATAGTATATAGTCAGATCCGAAAATCACCCGCGCCATGACAATCTGTGTCACTTATTTTAGGAATAATCAAAGAGGTATGACAAACTCAAGAGTTGGATTAAGGACATCTTGAATTCCACAAGCACAAAAATACCAATTATTTGCTCAAGAATGCCATCACCCTTTCAATCAGATAACATGGTGTCCTACTCAATGTCTTGCTAATATTTCCTTTTGATGTCTTCATTACTTTTGCAATCTCGGAAACACGCTTCTTTTCCCATATGTAATAATAACAGTGCTCACGCTGAGTTGTGCTTAGACCAAGTAAAGTCGTGAAAAACAGAATGGAATTTATCACAGCATTGTTCTTGCTGTCTGAGGCATTCTCGTCTAGCTTAAAACCAGCCGACCTCTTCATGTATTTCATATTCTTTATCTCATCTAAAGCCTCTCTTGCGTTCCAGAAGGCCGGTCCATCACACTCATCAGCCTTTTCTTTGTATATCATAATCTCTCCTGTTCCAAGTCCCACACGAAACTCCAACTCCTCGATCAGAAGCTTGTGGAATAGGAACACAATTGGATGCCAACTATTCACCAACAGCTCCATGCTGTCACCTTGGGTCAAGACTGGGATAGCCACACAGTGCTCTCTGTAACGATTGTGTGTCAGGTCTAGTAAACCTTGTAACTTTTCGTACAAATTCCTCCGCTCACGAGTATCGACATCTCTCGACGCTACGATATCAACGATGACCGCAATCATCGCTTTCTCACCCAACCAACAGAAATCTGAAGATTCCCCACGCCAATGCCAAAGCCATAGTAATACTCATGAGTGTACCTAGAATATACCAATCTGCACATGCACGATTATTGGTTTCTTTGCTCGAGTACCGGAAAATGGCTTTGCCAGCAACAATGACTGACAGAAAACTGAGAATTGCTGTATATGACAAGGCAGTGTCAAAATAAGCTATTACAATTGCTAAATATATCAGACTCCTCTCTGTATATCCTATTAACATTTTAAGGCAATGTCTTCTTCAAGCCCTCTTCCCAACCAACCAAAAACCAAGTCAATTATCAAACCAGGCATAAACAGAGTCAATAGATAACTAAAAAGAATAGTGAAGAATTCTGTATCTACTACAAGCATTGGAAATGCAGCAATTAGATACAGCGCTATACTACTTATGATTGATATTAGTAAACCAAGAATCCGTTGAACGATCTTCATATGAGCACCACATAATCATGTTAAATCCATATTGCCTTGCTCTGTAATAAGTTTACCTTTTTTATTAACAATATATTATGTTAATCATATAAGGAAACATAAATTAATGTTAACCTATATAGTTACAAATAGGACTGACTAATGATTCGCCTTATCCTGGTGTAAAAGGGGGAGGAAGACCCTCTCTTGAAGAATATTAGAAACTACATCTGTTTCTCTTGCCTGTATGGCAGAAAGTCGGGTCCGAAAATCTCGCTTGTCATGTAAGAATGATTAGTTGTTAGAAGGCTCTAATGTTTGTGTTGCGACACAAGTCTACCTCAAGTTCGATTAAAATATATATCATTAATACTCAAGTTGGGTCATACTGTCGAATGTCAAACAGTCAAAATGAGCTGAAAAAAGTATGAATCAAAGTAGGAAGATCATTCTTGGAGTAATCTTGATCGGAATTGTTGCCTTTGCGAGCATTGGGATTGTGCTTTTCCTAGATCATCCAATTACGCTTGATTCCAAGATTCAGCAATTAATGGACGATGGTGATATCCCTTCTTTTGCAGCCGGTATTGTCATTAATGACACCTTAGTCTGGTCAAAAGGTTACGGTGATCAACCAAGCTTAGATACAGTCTATATGATTGGATCGGTAACTAAAATCTTTACAGCAACCGCCATTATGCAACTCTATGATGATGGTACGCTTGACCTTGACGCAGATGTTAACGATTACATCCCTTTTAGCGTTCGGCATCCTATGTATCCAAGCACTCCAATAACACCCCGTTTGCTCTTGACCCATAAGTCAGGAATCGCAAGTGATGTTTCAAACCAGACCCTCTGGGACTTCGATACAGTCATGATTACCTGGGCAAATGATAACTTAGGCGCTGGTCTTCCCTTATGGTCATCACGTCCTACACTAGCAGAATTCTTGAATGGCTCTCTAAACCCTGGTGGTCCTTATTATTCACCAGAAAATTGGGTTTCACAACCTGGGGGACCAATAAGGCACTACTCTAACACAGGATTTCTTCTACTTGCATATATCGTAGAACAACTCACGAACACATCATATATGGAGTACCTGCAGGAGAATGTCTTGGAACCATTGGATATGACTAACACAGGGTTCAACTACACTGATTTTGTGGGTAGAAATGCCATCCCATACGCATTCAGAGATGGTCAAAACTCTGTGTATCCTCATTATAACCAGTATAACTATGGTGGCGGGGCTGTAAGAACTACAGTCCCAGACTTGGCTAATCTCCTAATTGCTCACATGAACCAAGGGCACTATGATGACTCACAGATTCTTTCACCTCAAACTATTGATCTGATGCAAACATCGCAATTCAGCATGTCTGGTGTCGAGTTTGGCGGTTTTACATACGTTGGACAGGGTCTGGGATGGTTTCTCTTCACGAATAATACTATAGCACATGGTGGGGCAACACCCGGTTTTCTAGCACAAATCGCATTTAAAACAGTCAGCAACGGCAAATATGGAATTCTGTTCATGGTCAATAGGGGTGCTAGCTTGGTAGAAGACAATTATCTGGTAAACACCTTCTTCCCATCTATGATTAGCACACTCTTCGATGAAGCTGCTCGATTGTTCAATATGTAGTGTGTGAAAATCCCCAAAGTGAAATGCAAACTAGGATTGTACCTTGCGTGAGACAAAAAAGAAAGGGGAGAGGAGAACCCTCTCTCCATTTGAAACTTGAAACTACGATTGTTTCTCTTGACTTTGCAGCAGATAATCAGGTCCAAAGATCTTTTGTGATTCGACGATGCAAAGACTCATTTTCAACTCAAGAAATAAGTGAAGCTTGGAAAGAAAGTACATGAAAGTTGAATTAAATGTCAGTGTTCAGAATGTGATAGATGGACTAGTTGCATCAGGTGAAGAAATAGGTTTACAGGTCGCAGTCTATGTTAATGGCGAACTTGTCGTCGATGCATGGACTGGGGTTGTGGATGAGGTCAATAGGAAACCAGTCAATGGTGATACACTCTTCACATCGTGGTCGACGACCAAAGGGTTTGTTTCAACGTGTATTCACATTCTTGCTGACCGTGGTCTTATAGACTACGACACTCCAGTGGATACTTACTGGCCTGAGTTTGCAGCACATGGCAAAGACAAGATCACGGTTCGTAATGTCCTCACTCATTCCTCCGGGATACCACAGATGCCTGAGGATGTAACTCCAGAGATGCTGACAGACTGGGATGCAATGTGCACGGCAATAGCTAACCTTAAGCCACTATGGACTCCAGGGACTAAATCTGTCTATCATTTTTGGACATTCGGGTGGATTATTGGTGAGGTCATCCGTCGAGTCGATGGTCGCCCCGTTTCACAGTTTGTACAGGAAGAACTCTGTCAACCTCTGGGTATCAATGACTTCTATCTGGGCATTCCTGATACTGTGGAGCATCGTGTCGCACCACTTAGAGAAGAATCAACTCCTGATGCTGTAGCATCTGAACTGGACGATTTGGTTTTCCGAGTGACACCACCACAGATTACATGCGCTGAAGCTCTCAATCGACATGATGTCCGACGGGCTTGCATCCCTGCCTGTGGTGGAATCATGAATGCTCGTGCTATTGCTCGACACTACGCAATGCTTGCTGGCTTCGGAGAGTTAGATGGAATCCGAATCTTGTCAAAAGAACGAGTCGAGCTGATTCGCACTCTTCAGAAAGTTGATCCGGACGAGGTCCACATAGGGCAGATTCCCAAAGGTCTTGGATATCTCCTTGGGGGAAATCCCTATCATGACTGGAGTATCGCAATGGGTGAGACTGGTGGAGAATTTGGCCATCCCGGTCATGGTGGTTCACTAGGGTTTGCTGACCCAAACCGAAACCTTGGCTTTGGTCTGACCAAGAATCTCATGAAAGAAGGGGATGAAACCGTACGCATGGTGGCTGAAACAATCAGAAATCATCTCGATAATACTCTCTAATCGAATTTCTTTAATGGAGAAAAGAAGAAGATGAAAGAGGTGATTTAAACCTCTTTCAGTGGGTGAAACTACATCTGCTTCTCTTGCCTGTATGGTAGATGGTCAGGTCCAAAGAACTCATGAGCTATGACGATGAATGAGATGAAATTGGCTCTGATTTTTACCTGCGGGACTTTCTCAAAGTTTATATGGTTTCAATATCAATACCGATATCGCAAGCGATATCAATAGTGATAAAGTTGTTACAATACCTGAATGGAGGTGAAAGAAAAAACATGCGTAGATCACATATACACAGACACTGGGATAGACGAACCTCATCAGTCCCGAAGGGATACCTTCGAGGCAAAGTCCTACGACTACTCAATAAGAAACCTATGTCGGGTGCTGAGATTATGAGTGATATTGAGGAAAACACTGGTCACAGATGGAGACCAAGTCCTGGATCTGTCTATCCGCTACTCTCATGGCTCTTAGACTCGGGTTATACGAAGGAACTGGCTGACACCGAGGCAGGTGTCCGACGATACGAGTTGACCGAGGAAGGTAGGAAACTTCTGGAAGAGCATGAGGAACGAAGAGCACAAGATAAAGGCGCTAGATTCTTCGGACCCCAGTTCGATGAATGGGATGGTGCCTTACCTGAAGGGGTTAGAGAACTAGCTGAAAGCTGGCATAAGATGCGGAGAGCCAGTTATGCCCTCCGGAGAAAGCTAATGAAGGAATACTCCGAAACACTAGTATTGGAGGCTAAGAAACTGGTGGATGAATTCACGGAGAAGATCTCCAGAATAGCTGAATTTGATAAGGCATAAACTGCATCTACGATGGAGTGGATTCCTTCACTCCATCACACTCTTTTTTTCATACCATGTATTAACTAGAAAGAGAGAGTGAGAGCGAAAGACCCCCTCTCTAATTAATTAATGAATCTACATCTAGAGTACCATCTAAGTTAAGTGATAAGATATACTATTGAATTTCAATTCACGTTGTTGCGAAAGGAAAGGGAGATCGCATGAAATGGTCGATTTTCGTATTTGTTCTTTCAATGATTTTAGTATTTACATGGACACCAATAATCTCAGACCCTACTGGACCATTAGAACATAGGTCAATTTCGTTTAGGCATGGTTTTCAACAATCCTATGATGTTCATAGTCCAATTGTTATTGCTAATAATACAGACTTCGAATATCAGGCACAGCTTGAAGGATGGGTTGGAAATGGTACTCAGTCTAATCCCTACATTATTGAGGGCCTTTTGATAGATAGAAGCGGCTTAGCAGGTTATTGTATCGACATCCGGTCCACCACTATATATTTTGAGATACGAAATTGCCATCTCACTGGAGCAACAGTGAATGGGTATGCAGCTATATACCTGGGTGCAGTATCAAATGGAAAACTAACAAACAACAACTGCTCGGTCAATTACTATGGAATTTATGCTAATGGTGGGGGATACAATACGCTATACAACAACACTTGCAGGAATAACTACAATGGAATTTATGTTCGAGCTTCTGCCTCACCCACTGTATCAAACAACAATTGTAGTGACAACTCTCTTTATGGCATTTACTTGTGGGGCTCTGCTACAACAAATGGTGTAATTCAGGATAATCTATGTTTAGATAATGGTGGAAACGGCATCGATTCATACTACACTCATGATACAAGTTATATAAACAACACATGCGTAATAAACTCAGGTTCAGGTATTCATATCAATATCGGGAACAATCCTTTCTTATTGAATAATACATGTAATTGGAATGGCGGGCATGGAATTCACCTGGATCAGGGAGGTTATACATATCACTACGTTAGAAACAATACCTGTAGCAATAATAGTGTTATAGGAATCTATGCTCAAGATTGGACAGATGGTGAAATCATCAAGAATTTGTGTTGGGACAACTCCTATGGTATCAGACTCACTGCATCGGACTCAGTCATAATAAGGAACAACACGCTCAATGTACACAATATTGGCATCTCGATAGACGGGTCATCAGATGGAAACACGTTCAACTGGAACGCAGTCAGAGATTGTGTTACCAACTACGCCATAGATGATGGTACTAGTAACAATTTCAACTACAACTTTTGGTCAAACTACACAGGAACTGACAGTGATATGGATGGTTATGGTGACACGCCTTATTCTATCGATGGAACCTCTATGACGCAGGATTCGTATCCTTTAATATTCCCTCCTGATTTACCACCAATCGCTTGGATTGAGACGCCAATCAATCAAGTAATTTCTGAATTCGATGTATTCTATTATGACCTGAATGCGACTTTACATGCATCTTTAGACACTTGGCATGTAAACGACACGAATCATTTCACTGTGGACTCACTGGGAGTTGTGAGAAACTCATCTATTCTTGACCCAGGCATGTATGGAATCCAGATTGTAGTTAATGACTCATATGGCAACTATCTCATCGGAACCTTCTCACTGCTAGTTCTTGATTTCACACAGCCCAGTTGGATTGAGGAACCAACTAATAGATACTTCAGAGCTACCGATGCAATAATAGTCGACTTGGATGCATTTGATATTTCAGGCATCGACACGTGGTGGATTAGTGATGAAACAAATTTCATTATAGATGAAAATGGTGTGATAACGAATGTCAAGTCCTTACCTGATGCGATTTACCCAATCCAAGTCTGGGTCAATGACACATCAGGGAACACACTCTCCGCCCAATTCAACATCAGTGTGGACCATAGTGCACCATATAGGCATGCCGCAATCTATATCAATGGTGATGCTGATTTCTTGGTTCAAAACTGGTCTGGTGCAGGCACCCTCGAAGACCCCTATATCATTGAGTATCTTGAGATAAGTCCTGATGGAGATTTTGAGTTTTGTATAGAGATTCTAAATACGCAATCATACTTCATCATTCGAGATTGCTTGTTGATTCATGCATGCATTGGGATCCGTCTCTACAATGTAACTAATGCACTGATTGAGAATAATCTACTTTTAAACAATGAAGCTGGGATTGAATTGTCCTATTCATCCAACAATGATTTCCTTGATAATCTCTTTGACAGCTCTGAATTTGGTCTCTACTTGTGGAATTCGAATGAAAACAGAATAGATGGCTGTTCATTTAGTGGTGGTCAAGCTGGAATGTATTTCTATGAATCTGATTGGAACGAAGTGACTGCATGTATCTTCAATCAGAGCTACAATGGACTTTATTTCAACACTTCCTCTTCCAACACAATCCTCATGAACACATTTCTTGACTTCTCAATGTATCAAATTGTATTCTGCTCGCCATCAAACACTAACAACATTACTTGGAACATTTTCAATAATACACTAGGCTTCTACTTTAGCGGATTTATTGTTAACATCTATGACTACAACTTCTGGCTTGCATATGCTGGTGTGGATGATAATGCTGATGGATATGGTGACACTCCATATTATATTCCTGGGGGAATTGGACATGAGGATTCACACCCTCTCATGTACAGACCTTATCATCCAAGCTTTACAGACTTCCCAGAAGACCAGATCATTGAGATAGGGACAGCGTTCCAATTCGATTGTAATGTCTACTCTCAGGCACCTATTTGGAGATGGTGGATTGATGATGAACTGCATTTTAATATCGATACCGAAGGAATCTTGACAAATACAACATTTCTGGAAGCAGGTGAATATGTTATTAGAATTGGTGTTGAAAACATCTACAAGTTTGGTATCTCATCCATTTTTGTTCTGACCATTCAGGATACTACCTCACCAATATTCGTTCCCTCCCTGACTAATCAGATGGTTGAATTTGGAAGCGTCTTATATTACGATATCAATGCACACGATTGGGGAGGTATTGACCAATGGTGGATCAATGACACCATCCATTTCTCAATAGATAGTAATGGACATGTTACATCCGTTGGACCCCTTCCTGTTGGCGTTTACGGTCTTCGTGTCTGGGTAAATGACACACATGGAAACTTGTTAAGTGACACGTTTTCCATCGAAGTTCAGGATACATTGTCCCCAGAGTGGATAGAAACTCCAACTGACCAATTCGTTGAGTATGGCACCACATTTGTGTGTATGCTCAATGCTACCGACCTATCAGGTATTGATGACTGGTGGATTGATGACATAATTCGATTCACAATAGATTGGACTGGAACAATCAGGACAATATCGATTCTACCCCCGGGTTCCTATGGCATTCAAGTCTGGGTCAGTGATATTTATGGCAATGAACTGAGTGCGGCGTTTGTTGTGGATGTTGCAGACACAACACCTCCAGAGTGGGTTGTTGAACCAGTCGACCAGTTCTTGGAATATGGTGAACCCTTAAGTTATCAGCTCAATGTATTTGACCTATCAACTATTGATGCATGGAGTCTTAATGATACAGAGAATTTTCATATCAATACTAGCGGATTGATTACAAACATTGTGCTACTTGATCCTGGACAATATAGCCTACAGGTCAGTGTATCTGATGAATATGGAAACACACTCAGTTCTATCTTCACTATCCACGTTGTTGACATAACAACAACCCCTCCACCCCCTATACTTACTCCAGAAGTAATCTATCTTTTAGTTGGTGTAGTTGCAACAGTGGCAATCACAATCACACTATTCATCATCTTGAGAAAGCGTTCTGGAAGATAATCCAGTCGGAATATCTCTCTTTACTTGAATTGGTAAATCAATAATCACTCAAATCTGCTAAATGAACACATTCTCTCCATTTTTAGATTTAAATATCCGACATTCTGTAAATACGCTGTGTCAATAGTATCTATTGTAAAGGGAGAACGTGGCGTTAAACCCGTATTTCGAGCAATTGAATTAATACCGTTCAGGCAGGCCCTTGCACCCCATGAAACTATCTTAGTGAAACCAAATCTGATAACAGGTCACCCCTTCCAGACAGGGATAACAACCGATCCTATTGTTGTGGAAGCGGTGATTATGAAAATTATGGAACTTGACAAGAAAGCTATAGTGGTTGAAACAGAGGGCGGGATAACATCACCAGACGAAGCAATCATTGAAACAGGCATGATGGAAGTGATTGATCGATTGGGTTCTGAGTACGTCAACATGGGGAAGCTTGATGATAAGGTCGAATTGG
>SMTZ1_10032319_pt1 | contig 15065 bp, 11 predicted proteins | sample DeeMarSWOR136_30_FD_25667 | JGI IMG/M metagenome (IMG submission 25667)
ATAGTCAAATGACTACGAGCTTATTCACACTCCGGTCGGTGAAAGGTTGGGAAACGAACCATAGTCAAATGACTACGGGCTTTTTCATGCTCCGTAGGGTGAAAGGTTGGGAAACGAAACATAGTCAAATGACTACGAGCTTATTGTCATCCAGATGTATAGGAACGTAACAGTAGAGTTAAAAACGGTATATACCAATATGGATCAGAGAGATTAAAATTGTTAAATATGCGTGAGAAAAACGCCGTATATTATCATAATGCTGTTATGGTATTTAGCCGGGTACAGTGGGAATATATTAAGAAGTGCTATCGATTTCCCGAGAGGAAAATGCAGATACTCAAGCTTCTGTTTGAGGGGCTGGAAAACGACGAAATAGCTAAAAAGCTGAAGATTCAGTATAATACCGTAAAAGCTCACTTCGGCAATATATACAAACGTGTAAAGTCCAGTTGGTCATCCAATTATTCACAATCTTGCAGACCTATAACAGAAGCAAAATGTTTAAGCGGGGAAAGTTGGGAAACGAAACATAGTCAAATGACTACGGGTATTTGGGGGTTGTGATCTACAGAAGTATTTTATTATTCCAACAGCTTAAACCGACTTATATTAAGCAGCAACAAAGTGACAGGTCGATAGTCAAATGACTACGAGCTTTTTCATGCTCCGTCGTTTGACAGGTTGGGAAACAAACCATACTCAAATGACTACGAGCTTATTCATGATCCGGCCGGTGAAAGGTTGGGAAACGAAACATAGTCAAATGACTACGGGTATTTGGGGGTTTTGATCTACAGAAGTATCTTATTAATCCAACAGCTTAAACCGACTTATATTAAGCAGCAACAAAGTGTCAGGTGAATAGTCAAATGACTACGAGCTTTTTCATGCTACATCGGGTGACAGGTTGGGAAACAAACCATAGTCAAATAACTGCGGGTATTTGGGGGTTGTGATCTACAGAAGTATCTTATTAATCCAACAGCTTAAACCGACTTATATTAAGCAGCAACAAAGTTACAGGTGGATAGTCAAATGACTACGAGCTTATTCATGCTCCGGAGGGTGAAAGGTTGGGAAACGAAGCATAGTCGAATGACTACGAGCTTTTTTATGCTACAAAGCTGGATGCTGGATACTCGTTAGTGAGGAGTGAGCTAAAATGAATGAAAGTGCTTAAAGTGAGCTAAAGTGCCTAAAGTGAGCTAAAGTTGGAATCTCGATGCTTGTAAAAGGTTCACAGTTCATAGTTCATAGTTCACGGTTCATTGGTTAATGGTAATTATTTCATGGTTTATAGTTCATGGTTCATTGAATGGGCCGGTTGGCTCTAAGTCCTTGTGGCTTAGCCACTTACGACATGCAAACTGAAATGTCATCTTCGCCTACTGGCGGTTTATGTTTGCTTGCTGGCCAACATAGGGGTATTTTTACGTATTTTCAAACAATGTCAACAAAAAAACGAATAAAAAAGCAATTTTTTTGGGCTCTTCCGAATAATGGGTAGGTGTATTGGGCGTTTCGGACGATCGAGAAAAATCGTTCGGGGCCCCAGAGGCACAAATTTCCCCCCCACCTGCCCCAAATTTGAGCCTCTGCCCAAACGATTTTTCTCTCCAAACAGCTCCAAGGCCCTGATCTGTTTGGTCCACCTACGCATTGACCGGATGAACCTTTTTTTGTCATCCTGAGCCGGTCTAACCTGATTAGTGTCAGACTTAGAGTTTACTTGTTGCTTCTACAGTTGATTCAAACGGTAGTAGAACTTTAAGGTGTTACGGCCCGGTTATAGAACCTGTCCTGAGCGCAGACGAATGGATGCGACCATCATCAATCAGGCCGGACCAGAAGATTTTTTACGTCAACCTTTCAGGATGCATACTATTCAGCCGGCGGAATTTCCTCAAATAGATGCTCAGCTAAGACAATCAGGTCCTGGACATCTACGATGCCATCGCCCCAGGGCATCGGGCCAATATCACAGAGTGGCTCGTCCGTCCCCCAGTGGTCAACCATGATGCACATGTCTGCAGAGTCGACAATGCCATCAGTGTTGAGGTCAACGAGAGGGATGATCGGTGCTTGCCATAGATCCCAATTGCCAGACCCGCCAGCCCGACTGGAAAGGAAGTATAGGGTCTTGCAATCCCAGGAAAGAGCCGGTGAGGATTCCATATGTGGTGTATTAATCGAGGGGCCGAGTTTAACTGGTTCTTGCCACGGATCATTCTGTGTTTTGCGTCTTGCGACCCATATGTCATCGTGAGGATATCCAACATCCCAATCAGAGCTAAAAAAGAGCATAAGACCATCGGCTGAAATATATGGAGTCATATCGAAACCAGAGCTGTTGATCGTGGTCCCGAGATTCTGGGGCGGACTCCATGGTCCATCTTTGGTTGGACGCGTTGTGACCCACAAGTCAGCTCCTCCGTACCCGCCGGGACAGGCGTTAGCGACGTCCCCAACCCATATGGTATCGTTGAAGTAAAGGCTAAGCCCATCTGCCGAGATACACGGGTGGGCTTCGCTGGCTGTAGTATTAACCGAGGGGCCCAGATTAACCGGCGGTCCCCAAGGGGCGCTCTTTGTTGCCCTTGTCGATCTCCAAAGGTCGCAGTTCCCTGAACCACCTGGAAGCCCGTCAGAAGAGAAATAGAGTTCGAGACTGTGAGCCGATAGACTGGGACTACCCTCAAAACCCGAGGTGTTGAAATTTGACCCCAGATTCACTGGTTCTCCCCACGGATCGTTTATCGTACCCCGCGTTGTAACGTAGAGGTCGCAGTTGCCGTAGCCACCAGGGCGGTCTAAAGACTGAAAATAAAGTTCCAGGCCATCTGCTGAAATGCGCGGGGCATAATCCGTGCCCGAGCTGTTGACCGTCGGCCCCAGATTCGTGGGTTCCCCGAAAGTGAAGTCCGCCTTCGCACTTCCACCGCCAAGGACAATGGCAGTCACAATTCCAACTACTACTAATCTCATTCTGTTACCATTTAACCGTTCCATTTTGCACCTACCTTTCTGTTTGTCGGTCATTCCGATCCCTTCGGCTTCGCTCAGGGCGGGCTGTGTGGAGGAATCTGGCTGCGATTGCAGAACAAGTCCCTTTCGTGACCAGATGTCTCGACTGCGCTCGACATGACAAAGAGACAATTTCATTTTCGCCGCACACTCTGCGTACTCTTAGCGGCTTAGGTTTGTCTTTACGAAAATCTCTTTGACTTAACGCCATTTTGGATTCACTCCTCCAAAGCGTTTTTGATATGCAAGCATTATAACATCACAAAAGCGGTTGTCAATGGAAAAAGGTGAAATCGTGTGGAATATTTACCTCATTTTGAACAGGCATAAGATTCCTACCAGTGTCTAAACGTACTGGCTTTGGTTTGACAACTAAGAGCCTTGCCCACCTATGAAGAGCGAGAACAACTAAACAACTGAATATCCGACGCTTTGAGCGAAGTTCATTCTGCGTACAACAGATATTTCTTTCGGATTTTCAGAAATGATTTCAGTTCCGCCTGCCAGTCTTTTCTGAGCTGTTCCAGCGATGAGCCGGTTATAATGGCCTGGCGTATTGACGAAGTCCCGGATAAACGGTCGAAGTGTTTCGCCTTCCATTGGAAATCATCCGGATGCATCCTGAAAAGCTCGTTAACAATCAGAATCCCACTATAATATGGTTCAAGCAAATCGCGGTCGGTTATAATGATTTTAACGCCGTGACATTTTTGGCCCTGGTATTTGGAGCTTGTTGGTGTGAAGCTGGCCGGCGTAAATCTCAATCCCGGCAGATTCAACCGGTTAAGTCGCGTAGTGAGACTTTTTGAATGAATCCAGGGTGCACCAAACTGTCTAAATGGCATTTCGGTACCTCTGCCCTCCGAGATATTTGTACCCTCCAGAAGACATAGGCCGGGATAAACAGCGGCAGTCTGAAGGCCACTTATGTTAGGGGAGGGTTTTATAAACGCAAGGCCCGTCTGGTCGTACCATAAACAACGGCGCCAATCCGTCATAGGTACCACGACAAGGTCGGCCGTGACCCCATTTTTCAGCCAACCTTGCTCATTGAACATAGTTGCCAGCTCTCCAATGGTCATGCCATGTCTTACAGGGACAGGATGCATTCCGACAAAGCTAACAAAGTTCGGTTCGAGAACATTGCCCTGGACTTTTAGGCCATTGATAGGATTTGGGCGATCCAAAATGACAAAGCGTTTGCCGCATTCGGCTGCAGCTTCCATAGCGAGGGACATAGTGGAAATGTAAGTGTAGAAGCGAGCTCCGACATCCTGAACATCGAAGACAAGAATATCGACATTCTTCAGCATCTCTTCGGTGGGCTTCTGTGTCTTTCCATACAGACTGTAAACAGGAAGATTGTAGCGCGTATTTGTCCCGTCCCCGATTGCCTCTCCTGCTTCCTGGTTACCATAGATACCATGTTCCGGACTAAAAAGTGCCGTGACCTTTGTGCTATGGATATTGCGAAATATATCCAGTATATATTGTCCGTTGCTGTTGTAAGCGGTGTGGTTGGTTATGATTCCGATGCGCCTGGCGTCAAATAATCGCTCATATTGGGGGATATTGTCTAATCCGGTCTTAACTAAATTTCCTGCCGGAGCTAACATTGCTAAAGTAATTGTAAGTGTCAGCCTTACAAATTCCATCATTTGTCTCCTGCCGGTAGATGCCGGCATATACTATCCTAATAAACTATCCTGAACTGGCGGGTTTTATTATACTTGAAAAAAGCATGATTTGGAAGCATAGTTGACCATCCTGGATGAGCCTTGGCCCGGAAAAATATGAAACGACCGGCCTCTTGACCTGACAATGGTTGTTTTATATCGGTTTATAGTGACACCAATTCTTCATAAAAACCTCATCAACTATTGACGCTTATAGCCAAAACAGCCAAAATGGATAGTGGTTAAATAGAATGTGGTTCTTCCTATGAAGATTTATGTGAAGCTATTATTGACAGCGTTATTCTGGGGAGGCACTTTTGTTGCAGGCAGGATTGTCTCCCAAAACGTAGGACCTTTCTCAATCGCATTCCTAAGGTTTGCAATTGCCTCGATATTTCTCGTATTGTTGACTTTGAAAATTGAAGGTAAGCTGCCTGCATTGAAGAAGTTTCAAATTGTACCTGTTATTCTGCTCGGGATGACGGGCATTTTCACGTACAACGTTATGTGCAACATCCCCGGTATTTATCACAATCTTCTCGGCATTTTTCCTGAAAGAGAAGCTCAATCTGGTAAAAGGTCTTGGAATTGTCACCTCGGTATGCGGAGCAATAGTTGTCATCTCAAAAGGAAATATAAATCAGATATTCGAGACAGGCCTGGGCTTGGGGGAACTTTACATTTTTTGTTGTGTCCTGAGCTGGACAGCTTACTCCCTGATAGGCAAAGCCGTTATGAGTAACCTCTCTCCACTTGTTTCCGTGTCGTATTCGGTCATAGTTGGGGCTATCGCTTTGTCTATTCCTGCTTACTTTGAAGGACTGTTCCAAAACATCGAGAACCAATCCTTACTCGACTGGTCATGTATTTCTTACCTTGGCATTTTTGGAACTGTCATCGGATTTGTCTGGTATTATCAAGGCGTTGAACGTCTTGGCCCAACGAAAGCCGGTTTGTTCATAAATTTCGTTCCTATATTCGCTATTTTATGCGCTTTTTTTATCCTCAAGGAACAAATCACTCCCTCACTTGTAGTCGGCACCGTGCTGGTTATCTCTGGTGTCTACCTAACGAACAGGACCTCCAAAGTTAGCGCGACATAATGTGCGCAAACAGGATAGTAGAGCATCTTTGGAGCATTCTTCTTTGACTTCCGGTTTTCTCTTTATTATCATCTTCTTAAACTTAAAAACTATGAGTTCTGCAAAATTGAGGTTAGGCATACTTTGAAAAGAAAAAAATCGCTTTTTGTTTTTTTCTTTTCAAACAGTAAGTTATTGTTTAATAAGCAGTTAGATGATTATTTAAGAAAATCAAAAAAAACAGATTTTCTTAAATAATATATGCCTAACCTCAATTTTGCAGGAGAATTTTAAAAATATATAACCAGGAATACCAATGAAATTTCTCAAACTTCAATTGTACACGAAGGTTTTGATAGGGTTGTTGGTGGGAGTGCTTTTTGGTGTGCTCGCCAATCGGCTGGGATTTTCGGCCTTTGTCTTCAGCTATATCAAACCCATTGGTTCGGCTTTTATTAGATTAATTAGTATGGTTGTTGTACCTCTGGTCTTTGCTTCTCTATTAGTGGGAACAGCCGGTCTCAATGACATCCGGAAGTTAGGGCGCATAGGTGCCAAGACCGTGGCTTATTATCTGTGTACAACAATAATTGCAATTAGCATCGGCCTACTCCTGGCGAACACTTTGAAACCCGGCGTTGGTCTTTCAGAAGAAACACGTACCAAGCTGATACAAAGCCAGAGTGAACAAGCTGAAGCGCAAATTGACACCGACCGCGAAAAGCCGACAATTACCGATATCCTCTTGAACATTGTGCCGACAAATCCAGTTCGAGCATTCGTTGAAGGCAATATGCTGCAGATTATCTTCCTTGCATTGATGGCAGGGATTTGTCTTAGCTTAATTCCATCCGAACGGAACCGATAATTCAAATGGTCCATATTATTATGAAGCTCGCTCCTTACGGTGTATTTGCCCTGATTTCAGCAGTGGTTGCCGATTTTGGATTAGGCATTTTATTTATTCTATTTAAGTACTCCTTAGTAGTGATTGCAGGACTGATTCTACACGTTACGATTGTTTACTCTTCGGCAATAAAGATTTTCAGCAAACAAAAAATCGGAACTTTTTTCAGAGGTATTCGTCCGGCACAGTTGATTGCCTTTAGCTCTGCATCGAGCTCAGCCACCTTACCTGTAACTATGGAATGTACTGAAAAAAATTTAGGTGTCCCCGCGCAAATTGCCAGCTTTGCACTGCCCTTGGGAGCTACCATAAATATGGACGGTACGGCTCTTTACCAGGGAGTGTCCGCTGTTTTTATTGCCCAGTTTTATTATATGGATCTGACCGTAGCACAGCAGCTGACTATAGTTCTCACTGCTGTCCTGGCTTCCATTGGTACCGCCGGAACACCAATGGCAGGAGTAATTACTTTGGCAATCGTACTAAAAAGTATTGGCGTGCCATTGGAGGGCATAGCCATCATCATGGGTGTGGAACGCATATTGGATATGTGCCGCAGCGTCGTAAACGTTACGGGTGATGCCTCCTGCGCCGTGGTTGTAGCTTCAAGCGAAAGTGAATTGTAAAAGCCATAACTTATTGAAATAGTTTGTTGATTTGAAAAGGAAATGAAAATGATTGTAAAGAAAACATTCGACAGAATCATGTCGGTTGCTGCTGTGTTTGTGATGTGCTTGACAATATTCGCAGGGACTCCGCTTTGCGGGAACCCAGCACGATGTGAGGGATGTTTTTCGATAGTAGCTGGTAAGGAGGCCTCAGCCGACGGATATGTGATTATAGCTCACAACGAAGATGATTTCCCACCTCAAATTGTAAATCATCACAAAATCCCACGCAAAAAACATTCCCCTGGAGAAAAAGTAAATCTCCTAAACGGTGGCCGATTAGCTCAGGTTGAGCAAACTGCCCTTCACGAGAGGATAAGCCCCAAATCACTAATGGCGGGATAGGCTATATGCTGCGGCGCCTGGTAGCTGAGCGAGCTAAGACTGCTCGCGAAGGTGTCTTATTGGCTGGAAGTCTGGTGGAACGCTTCGGCTACATCGACTCCGGCCGGACATACATCATCTGCGACCCTGACGAAGGATGGCTCTTCTGCGTCGTCAACGGCAAGCACTGGCTGGCTCAACGGGTCGGTGATGACCAAGTGGCAATGGTAGCCAACACATATACGGTACACCAGGTTGACCTCTCTGATAGTGACAACTTCCTGGCCTCGAAAGATATTATCAAATATGCCGTTTCGAGAGGCTGGTATAATCCCAAAGAGGACGGGCCGTTCGACTTTGCTGCCGTCTATTCAAATCCTGACTCCGCTTCAAGTTTTTCCAACTTCGGGCGACAGTGGAGCGGCCTCAGATATGTTGCTGCCGAACCGATTCCGCCCGGTCCGGAACTGCCCTTTTCGGTCGTACCGCGACGAAAGGTAGGCGTAGCTGAAATTATGCAGATTCTACGCCACGATTATAAGGGAACAGAAATTCAATCCTTATCGCCACTAAAAAGTCCACAGGAAAGTGGTTGCCCCATCTGCAGCGGTGCAACCCAGACCAGCTTCGTTGCTCAGTTGCGAAGGAATATGCCTGGGTTCCCGCAAGGCGGGGTCCCTCTGGATATCGGCATTGTTTACTGGGCCTGCCTTGCTTCACCTCGGACTTCATTCTACATCCCTTTTCATTTTGGTATTCCTGAATTCCCCACAGGATTTTGCCTGGAGTCACAAAGACCGTCGAAAATCTTCTATGATGAAAAGGTCAGTAGTCCTTTCCAGACCGACCCACTCCAGGCCTTTTGGATGTTCTCCAATTTTTACAACAAGGTTTATGGCGCTTCTGCTAATACAATTAGCTGGGTAAAAACTCTCGCTGAGGCAAACGAGAAGAATGCTTTTACTCTACAGAAGCCGGTTGAAGAAGCTGCCTGTCGGCTATACACGAAAGATAAAGCAGCAGCGACGCAAATGCTGACCAACTATTCCAATGGAATCTACTTATCCTCTGTGGAGGCGATGCATAGAGTATTGTCAGAAAAGTAATGTAGTCACTAAGCAGGTATTGTCGCTATTACAGACCATACTATGAAAGATTGTTATTCGTATTGCAGATAAGTTATGAACAAGAACAAAAAGATAATTCTGTGGATAGGAATTGTTGTACCGGCAGTACTGGTTATCGGTTGTCAACAACAAGCAAAAATTATGATGGATGCCGAACTCAGGAAAAAGGCTAATCAGTTAGCTCAGAAATATATCATTGTTGATACTCACCAGGATGTACCCTATCGTCTGCTAAAAAAGATGGAGGATATTTCAAAGAGAACCGAAGACGGTGAATTTGACTATCAAAGAGCACAACAAGGAGGTCTTAATGTGGTATTTATGGCTGTCTATGTTCCTCCCGAATATGAAAAAGAAGGCGGAGCCAAGGCTCTTGCCGACAAAATAACTGATATGACAGAAGGTTTTGCTGAGACCTGGCCTGACAAGTTTGTTATGGCCAGGTCAGTCGAAGATGTGAAAGAACAGTTTGGTGACGGGAAAATATCTATTGCTATGGGAATGGAAAACGGCTCACCTATTGAAGGTAATCTTGACAACCTAAAATACTTCTATGACCGAGGCATCCGTTATATTACCCTTGTACATTCAAAGAACAATCATATTTGTGATTCATCTTTTGACGAAGAACGGAAATGGAACGGCTTAAGTCCTTTTGGTATGGAAGTGGTTTCTCAAATGAATCGTTTGGGGATTTCAAAAGCACCTGTGGTAGCCACGCATTCATCTTGCCGTTATTTTACTCCAGGGTGGGAACGCAATATGGACGATGAAATGATAAGACTATTGGCGGAAAAAGGAGGAGTAATTCAAATCAATTTTGGTTCTATGTTCGTTAATGAGCAAATCAACAGGGAATATGCAGACCGCAGAAAAAAAATATTAGAATATATAGAAACCAATAATTTGGAAGGTGACGAAAGGGAGAATTACTTCAAAGAATATGCTCAGGAACATCCACTTAGCGACGCTGACATCTCAGATGTTGTTGCAAATATTGACCACGTCGTAAAATTAGTTGGAATTGAACACGTTGGTTTAGGGTCCGACTTTGATGGTGTTGGAGGCAACCTGCCTGCTGGCTTAAAAGATGTTTCCTGCTATCCGAACCTGATATATGAGCTTATGAAGAAGGGTTACACCGAAGAAGATATCAAGAAGATTTGTTCCGACAACTTCCTCCGAGTCTGGTCGGATGCCGAAAGAACTGCCCTTGAGCTACAGTCAAGTAAACAGCTTTAGAGCATGTCTGTTTTCGCTCAAGCTTTCAAACCATCCAGGTCCACTTCCAGCCTTTTATTCTCTCGAATTACCTCATCCCAGGTAAGTTTGGTGTTTCTGATTGCGGCTTCCCGTCCCAGAATAGTCGTCAGGGTAGCATTTACACTTGGTTCAACCGTTGGATTCTCATAGATACCGTTCGAGACACATTTGTAAAAAGTATCAATATTCCGCTCTGCGCCGCGGGGATAGAGATTTATCACTTCGCCTCCACGGTATCCGCCTCGATTGCCCAGTATCCGGACGCGTCCCGTATAGCCGGTTTCAAGATATCCATCCTGGCCCTGCGTAAAGCAATCGCAGCGAAACTCGGAGCGGTTCTTCAGATGCTCCCCTCGATGGTTGAGGATAAGCCCATCTGCAAACTCAAAAGTAACCGAATAGACATCATGAGAATCCCCATGCGGCTCACCCCATGGCACTGACGGGTCTCCGACCGGCAATCCACAGGGCAACGTCAATCGCATGGATACCGGCATTCACAAGATAACTGCCGCCCAATTCATTGTCATTGACCCATATCAGATGCTGGAGCCGACTTTCGATATTTGCCGTTTTTGGTGGATCGCGAAAACTCTCATCATTATATTCCGAACTTAGCATTCCAACCCTGCCAATCACGCCCTCTTGCACTCGCTTGATGGCCTCAATGTAAAATGGATCGGTTCGGGTTTGGAAATCCACCAGAAAGACTCTTTTATCTGCTGTAGCTTTTCGAGCCATCTCGGCTATCTTTAGACACCCGGGTACATCACACCCCAGCGGCTTAGCAATGTACACATGGCTGCCTGCTTCCACGGCTGCCTCCACATGCTCGCCAAAACAATAAGGTGGTGTCTCCAGAAACACTGCATCCACTTTACTGCTGATAAGTTTTTTGTAGCCGGACAGTCCAGAAAACCGACGAGCTTTGGGAACCTTAAGCTGTTCCCCGGCGGCCTCGGCTACGTGAGCAAAATAATCCGCAACAGCCGTAATTTGATACCCTCCATGCTTTTCTAACATTCCGGCAATCATTTTCCCGCGATTACCCAGGCCTATACAACCGACCTCGATGCGAGAGTTGGTTCCTGTTCCTCTGACACCACCGGCTTTGACAATCGTAAAGGAAAGAGCAGCCGCGCCCGCACCAGAAATGAAACTACGACGAGTCATATACTTAGTCTGTGTAATTTCCACCTTACTCATACTATGGTCCCTTTCAACGGTTAGGATTCCTCGATTACTGTGCTTAACCACATAGCAAGCTCTTCTGACTATGCTCTATGCCACAATATCACATATATAATGAAATTATAATGTTTTTGATTCTTTTCTTAAAGATTGCCCTTTCATTTTCCTCGAAGTGTCAATTCCTGCTTTACACCATTCTCTACAAAAACATTTAGCACAAATTTTACCAGAAGGATTTCGTCTAACTCAAGCACCATAGCCTACACTGTAGATTAAATTCCTCGGATAGGATTTGTTGATATGATACTGTCGACTGCTTGTTTTGCAATTGCTCATAACACAGTTTTGAGGTAAATAATATCGGTCCTTATATTTCTTTCGGGTCTTATTTTGGCTGGCTGTGTATCCGGACCAGGTCGCTATTAGCGCCTATTTTATCCCACGGACTGGCTAATGCTTGCTATCTCGTGATGGCACCTGTGTTTACGTAATTCCACGATTCTGGTGATGATTCATGTTACCCAGCAATGGCTGCATAGTCCTATAAAATTGCTTGTTATGTTACTGAGAGCAACTTTTTGGGCATGTCTTCTGATGTAAATTTTTATTTTTTCTCCTTGACGCACACTTCAGATTTCTGTGAAAATATAAAATATGGAAGGAATAGTGAGTTAAAAAGGATTGAAGAAAGAAGAAAGGAGTCTGTCTTAAATGCGGGGGGGCAACAAGCCGATAGATTCTTAAGCGAAGTGGGTCTGTTTAGATAAAGAAAGGTGGCCAAATGTATAAACACAAGGCCTTATTTTTTATTAAGTTAGCGCTGGTTTTGATTCTGGGTTACGTAGTCATCACAACAGCGCTGATGCCGGAGCACATGGGTGAAATTTTCGTGCCGAACTCGGCGGTTAGTAACGAAAATATAACCACAGTTGAACCGACAAGCTTCCCGAACACTCCGCTTAAAGACTATTCAGCCATTGTCAAGCATGATATATTTGGCAACCCCGCTTCATCATTAAAGACAAACACATCTTTGCAGGGTAATAATGGCATTGGCCAAGTGTTATCAGCCGAGGATGAACTCGGCATAGTATTGCTTGGCACTGTGGCCGGCAGTCCGGAGATTTCCCGGGCAATTATAAAAAATATTAAGACCAATGAACTCAGTCTATACAAGACCGGCGATACCGTTGCAACTGCCCATATCGAGAGTATCGAGAAGGATTTAGTAGTATTGCTTCATCAGGGTCAGAGAAAAATATTAGAACTGGGTACCAGAGAATCCAAACAGCAGGATGCTGACAACGCTCAGGCAGCCTTATTAAATAATTCCGCCCAAGCAGTTGAGACTAATCCACCAGCTAATTTTCATACCTCTGCTGGAGATAAGCTCAGGGACATAGAGATAATGTTAACGAATGCGGTTATCGAACCTTATGCCGTCGACGGCCAAGTAGAAGGACTTAAAATAACAGGCTTAGAGAACATAAAGGGAGCAGAAGACCTTGGCTTGAAAAACGGCGACATCATTCGTTCAGTTAATGGACAACGATTGACCAGCAAGCAGAAGGCTTATCAGATTTTCAAGAAGGCAAGGTCACAGGCGGCTGCGAATATCGAGCTATGGCGGGGTAACGAAAACAAGACGTTATCATTCTCGTTAAGGTAGATAGTAGAAAACTCAAAAGCGATCAGTGAGTAGGTAAAACAAATGGAGTTAAAGAGCTCAAAGACAAATAGGCGAAAGAAGCACGTCCTGCTGGATGGTTTCTTTTACCTTATGTGCATATTTTGCTTAGGTTTTATAGGCTGTCAGACTGAATCAGAAGTCGTAACTGTTACACCCGGGCAAGAGATTGGGCCGAAGCCAACTGACAGCCCTGGCGCCAAAGGCCTTACTGTAGAAAAGATTGAGCACATCGATGAAATAGGTGGAAATTTGGCCGAGAAAAGCGAACCTATGGCCTTAACAGTCTTTCCTCAGCCTGAAAAGACCGAGAATAACCGTACGGCTTTAAAACATGAGTCAAAGGTCAATGCAGCCCAAGAGGGAACAATTCCTGCGCCCGCGAAAACGCGGGTTTATTCTCTTGGTGGAATCTCAACCCCAAGCGATAGCACAATCCCGATTACCGAGCAATCATATTCAGAGACTCCTGTAAATCTGCCTGTGCTTGATGAGCCGGGTAAGGCTGACGAGCTTATATATGTAAACTTTGACCAGGTTGATATTCGAGTAATGCTCAAGACTATTGGCGATATAACCGGTATTAACTTTATCATAGATGACAGTATACGTGGAACTGTCACGGTGATGTCACCTACAAAAATACGTCTTGGTGAAATCTACGAGGTTTTGGAGTCTATTCTGGATGTTCAGGGGTACGCTGCTGTGCCGGGCGGTGCCGGAGACCTCGTAAAAATAGTCCCGAGAGCAGAAGCTGTAAAACGAAACTTACAGGTTCGCATTGGCAGTAATCCTCTGGAAATCCCAAAGAATGATTCTATTGTCACCCAGATTATTCCGTTGAGGTACGCTGATGTTTCAGAAGTAAGTCAGATTATCAGGCCTCTTTTAGCTACAGGCTTACACATGGCAACCTACCCCCGAACAAATTCGATTATGGTTACGGATACTTCTTCAAATATACATCATATTGCCAAAATCATCCATAACCTTGACGTGCCGGGTTCGCAAGAGCAGGTTACCCTCATCGGATTGAGTTATGCTTCCGCAGAGGTGCTCAGCGAGCAAATAACCCGCATAATGGACAAAAGCAAGGTCGTTTCTTCACAGCCCGGGCGTAGTCGCACCACGCCAGCAATTGAAACGGACATAAAAATTCTGCCTGATACAAGAACAAATTCTCTTATCATTGTAGCGAATGCTCAGGACACTGATACGATAGAGAAATTAGCAAAGCAGCTTGATACTGAGCGGCCTCGCGGGACAAACAATGTTCATGTGGTCTACCTCAGGAACGCACAGGCAACGGATACTGCTCAATCCCTTACAGGGGCCCTTGCAAACCTGCGAATCGCCGGTGCAATCGAAGGAGTCCAGAACGTTCAGGTTACTGCCGATGAAGGTACAAACGCATTGATCATTACCGCTTCAGCGCAGGACTTTGAGGTTATTGCCGAGATTATACAAAAGCTGGATATAGTACGCGAGCAGGTTTTAGTTGAGATGCTCATTATGGAGGTTAGTGAAGACAGCTTACAGGAAATAGGTATCGACTGGGCTACACTCGATGAGGCTGTAGCAGATAGTGTTCGATATTTTGGGGTAACAAATTTCGGCCCACGAGTGGATTTTGTCAGTGGAGACCTCGAAGGGCTGGCCGTTGGTATGTGGAAAGGAGCCGGAACAGACGTGAGTATCGGAGCAATTTTGCATGCCTTGCAGAAACAGAGCAACGTCAATATTCTTTCGACGCCACATATCACAACCTCCAACCACAACAAAGCGAAAATAATTGTAGGGGAAAACAGGGCGTTCACGATGCAATCGCGAATTACAGAGACTACAGATTTTATTACTCCCACAGTGATAAAAACGTTCGAATATAAAGACGTTGGAATTAGCTTGGAGATAACCCCCCACATCAGCCAGGGCGGCTTCGTCAGACTTGAAATCAACAGCGAGTTTACAAAACTTATTGAGGACGTCACCGCCCCTTCTATAGATACGCCCACGACAGCCAAAAGACAGGCGGAGACTATTGTTTCTATGAACAGCGGTTCAACAGTCGTAATCGGCGGTCTTATTCGAGATGACAAAACCACTATCGAGAAGA
>SMTZ1_10009338_pt1 | contig 15064 bp, 12 predicted proteins | sample DeeMarSWOR136_30_FD_25667 | JGI IMG/M metagenome (IMG submission 25667)
TCCTTCGAGAGCGGGTTTCTTCATATTCTGGTAGATATTACCACTTGAAAGAGGTAGCAATGTATCCTCCCCCTGTTCAAGAACCGAGACCTCCCATCACTGTAGGAGGTATTCGTCCTAAAATGCTCAAAATTGCAGCACAATACGCTGATACGTGGAACACTTTTGGTGGAATAAACTTGAACCCTGAAGAAATGTTTGCATCAATTAAGAACCAATATAAACTAGTTGATAAATACTGCAAAGAAGGAGGTCGTAACCCATCTACACTGAAAAGATCAATTCTGGTGTACGGTCAAGAAGCTTTCACACTCTATGATTCTGAAGACAACTTTTTAGAATACGTTGAAAAATACAGAAAAATTGGGTTCTCTGAGTTCATCATTTATTATCCCTTGAAAAAAGAACAGATTGAACCTTTCAGGAAAATAACAAAAGAAATAATTCCTGATCTAAAACGTGGTTGATTTCCCCTGGGGAGCACCTTTGAACCTCTCTCCTCTTTCAAGGGTTATGTGCTTTTTTTCACTTTTGTCATCCTCATGTTCTGTAATCTGAAGAGCTTTTGCATGCAACCTTTCGGTTGTGTCACAGTCTCTACAGTTCTGTGCTGGATAACATCTCAAAGAGTCCTCAATGCACTTTGTACCAGGTTAAGGACGTCTTACTATACTGAAAAGATTAATTGTTCACTCTCAATTTTTTCTTTGATCTTCTCTTCATAAACATGGTAAGGGTACTGCATTGTTTGCTTTTCGAAGTCAAAATATTTAAATTCAAGGGGACGGGTATAAAAGTACCTTTTAGAAGGAAATGAGCGCATCAAATAGATTTCCTTTTCTCCAATCCCGTCTATTTCATCCAGTTTATGCATCAAATCTTTTAAAAACAGAGGATGAGATATGCAGCTCGTACTTCCCCAGATACAGTCAGTGGTTCCCCACTCCTCAAAGAGTGCATACTGTTTGAATACCCTTTCTCCTCGAGCAAAGTTGTAGATGATTTGGGGAGCCAGAGCTGTGTCTTCAATTTTTAAAAACATCTGGAACTCGACACATTGATCTACTGGAAGTGGATTGAAAATATATTTCTTTTCTATCAGTCCGTTCTTGACCATTTTTCTGCGAGAGTACTTGATCTTTTCGTATGTCAAATTCTCATGCAGGTCATTCTCTTTTCTGAGGATTTCAACCAATTTTGCATCTTTCATTAGATGGGGAAGGATACTCATGTCGCACCTGTTCCACTCAGTATCATGGTAGGCTAAAGACATATCAGGGATGTCACAGGAGTCTAACAAGTTATCCAGAGGAGGATTTAAATCTCCAAATAAATTAGGATTTTCTATCATTCTCTTGGTGCAGAAGGCACGAATAACATAGTCTGTAACGATGTTATTGTCTTTGAGTATCTGTAAGATACTGGCTAGTGCTGCATCATCTGTGGAGAAGAATCCAGCATTTAACACCCTCTTATGGGAGGAAAGTACAGGAAATGTCCATAGAATGGGCCCAATCACCTTTAAATATGAAATGACTGTTTCTAAACTCCGGTTGGATTCAAAAATGCACAGTACCTTGTGAAGAGGGTTTCTGCATAATTTGCTGTAATTGAGATCGTAAAGGGATCCTGATAGGATATGCTGTTCTCTCAATTGCTTGAGCTTTCTTGACACTGTTCTTTTCCACTTGTGCGTGGTGTAACTGAGCAGTTCTTTCACAGACATCTCCGGGTGTCTTCCTCTCGCATGTAACAGCTCTTTTTCATTTTCGGTGATTCTGTTGTTTCTCCCCATACTCACTATTTACACTTTCAAAGATTATAAATCTATGCTCGAGAAAGATTATTTGGGAGATTTCAAGATTATAGTTAATTTAAGAAAACCTCATATAGTGTATCCAACCCTAGATTCTTATCGTGAACTCTCCAACAACCTTTTCATGAGGCTCTTTCACCTTTTTGGGTCTTTTTAACCCAAGAATTCTTTTATGATTTGACCTGCCAGCATTTTCTGCTTCAGGAACCTGTGAACCCTTTTCACCTGTGTCATTATTCAGCTCTTTTTTGAAGTCCTGCAGAAGTATTGTGGTTTCCTGGAATTTACTACCTCTGTCTAACCTGAAAAATGCTTTTTTCTTACTGTTACACAGAAGGCCAAAATCAAAGTTGATCAGTTCTTTAGCTCTTGTATTGCGGTACTGCATCAGCCACTGAAATTCATCAATAGTTACTACGATCTCCTCCAGTAATGCCACTTTTTTTAATTCAGTAGTGAAGTAAGAATCGCGTATCTGTATTGGTATGGGTCTTCCCCATTCCTGTATTTCATCTACCAGCACCAGAAGGAATGCTAAAGGATTGTCCTCAAAAATGAAGTCTTTGAGTCTGTCTTTGAAATTGTGCAGTGCTATAGCTTTAGCTGCTGTAATGTAGCCGCAGTACTCATCACTGGCTTTGATTTCTTCAGGAGTTCCAAGACTCTTCAGCAGAGTAAGAGCACCAATCACCCCATGATCCAGTGCAATCTCGCTGGTAAAGGTGTATTCGGGATGTCCATTGTCTCCACCTAAAAAGGTTTTGCGTTGAGGAACAGGTCTGACCTCACAAAACCCTGCTCCCATCCGGATCAATTCCCTCGCTTTCTTTGAGAGACCTCCTTCCAGTAATTTTAGATACTCCTTTTGAGCTCCCTTTTGTGATAAGGTAACCTCCATGGGGACTACTTCCAGGTCTAACTGAGGATAACACTTTAGAATTTGGTTCAAAAGCGACCAGTTAACAGCAGTAGTCATTTTTGAGAGTGGATATCCAATATCGTGGATCAGTCCTGCAATCCACCAGAGCTTCTCTTTGATCACTAATTCATCCAGTTCCAGTAATTCTGCAATAATACCTAAGAGGGTCCCCTGTTCTGTGTCCTGCTCCAAGAGGAAATCGCCTAAAACTGCTACACGCAACTGGTGCTCAGTGTGGTCTCTGTAGTGCTTTTTGACGCTGGTACTGTACAAGAAGCTTTCCAGATCAGGGAGTGACTCAACCAGGTACAGTATTCCCTCGTAGTTGATTCCTCTCTCTTTTGTTACATCGTAAAGTGCAGAAGAGAGAGTCTTTCTTTTCCCTGTGAGAAAATCTACATCTATGTCCACTTCAGTCCCCAGTGATTTCTCAAGACTCATTTTGACAATATTCGAGGTAAGATCTGAAACAAAATTCCCAATAGAACCCAATCTTAAAAGTTTATCTCTGTCTTTGGCCAATTTTTCGTCTAATTTTCTGAATTTTTCATCCATGTCTCTCAATTTTGCGAGATCTCTACTTTTCCTTATTTCTTCAGCAGCTTCTGGACGAGTAGCTTCCGCACTTTTCTCTATAATGCTTATAAGTTCTCGAAACCACTGGCTAAAGCTGCTGCTTTGTCCCATTACTCTGGTGAGAATCCATTCGTCATTTATATGGTAATCTGTCAACGTTCTCTCCTCAATTGGTAGGTACCTTCATACAATGTGGTGCAGTTGCAGAAACGAGAACTAAGCAGCGAGCGTGACAGGCTCGAGTGCTCAGCCTCTTCACTACAACTTTTATTCTAGGATTTAAATCTAATATAAGGGTTTCCTTTCTCTAGGGCTATCAATCTTTTGGTGTCTGTCTCAGTTTTGTTACACCTGTAACAATATATTGCCTTTTATTAATTATGGATTAGATCTCGTAATATTTAGAGAGATCCAGAATTTTGAGACCACACTTTTGACAATCTCCACTTTTCGGTTGAATTAGATATGCTATTATCACCTATTGAGATTTTGTCTTTCCCCATGGATGGGAAAACACTGCCATTTCCAGTATCTCTAACATTTCCGAGGCTATCCTGGTCAGACTTTTTGACAGCTTTCAATCTTCAATCGAAACCTATTTATAGAACTAGCATCAATAGTAATTACTACATATTGTAGTATATGCTGCAGTAATGAACCTGAAAAAGGAAGTGATCGACTGAAAAAAAGAAGATATTATACTAAGGAAGTTGTGCTTATTCTGGTCATGAGTATTCTAATATTTCAACCCCCTCTGACAGGTTCAACACCAGACCTCGGGGTTTTTTCTACTGTTGTGCACATGCAGGAGAGGGATTTGATAGTGACTGTCTATTACTACGAGGGTGAGAAAGAGTGGGGACAGCACATTTTTGATACAACAGCAGAAGCTCTACCTATTCTGGAAGAGTTGGTTGGATTTTCTTATCCCCATGATTTTGATGTCGTGATCTATCCAAAAAGAAGTGAAGAAACGAGCATGTGGAATGCACAGAACCTGTTGTACCGGGGAATCTGGATAAACAGGGACAGGTTCACCCCTGAAAATATAACATCCTGGAGTATTACAGCTGTCATAATACATGAAAATGTGCACTACTGGTCTCATGATGCAATTTATGAAAAACCGTGGTTGAAAGAAGGATTCTGTGAACTCTTCGCCTATTTGACTTTAGAGAAGATGGGCAGGGAAAAAGAAGCAGCACATAGAAAAGGAGACTGGGTCCATGACTTTGAAGAGAACAGGTACTATAATATTCCCCTGGATATGTTTGAATATGAAACAGCTGGACCTGGGAATGAAACAACGCTTTTGGCTTACAGTAAATCAGCACTTTTTTGCTACGAACTCTATGCAAAATATGGACTTGATGAAATCCAGGAAATCAATAGATTCCTTCACCAGAATAACACTGCAGCAGATAGCTTCATGTACATGAACCTTCTAGAAGAATATACTGGGGAAGATCAAAAAGAACTCTTCATGGAATGGGTATTTCCCAAAAGAATTGATCTTGAAACATGGCAGAATACTGAAGACAAAATTTCCGAATTAAAAGAGCTGGCAGATTCATCATTGGATTATATTCAAGAAATGTATGGGTTTCATAAGATTCTGGATTTTATTGAATTTCAAATGCACATCGACACTCAGATTAGTGTGGCTAAATCGTCTATAGAAGAATATAATTTTGAAAAAGCTCTGCAGATCATCAATGGGGAAATAGAAGAAATAACTAAAATAATGTCTGAATTCGATGATTACGCTTTGCAGTACTTTGAAGCAGAAGAATATTACAACTCCTTGGAAGTGGGGGAAGTTCCTGAAGACAAGCTTTTGGCTGCAAGAGACAGGTTGCTCTCTTTTGAATATGGTCTTTTTTCTGACCAGCTGGCAGAGTTCTATGAGGAGATGGAGAAGCTGGAGATGTATCAGGTTCTATACAGTGAATGGTGCATAGAAGGTTGCACCTCTTTGGACCCTCTTGATGAATTGCTTTTAAACAACCCCTATGAAGAGGCTATATCAAGAGTGGATAATGTAGTGACTGTTATTTCAGAATACAAGGCAGCAGAGAAAGAACTGGCAAACAGTGACTGGTTCAAAACGTTAGGTCTTGCCCTACTGGGGAAAAGCGAAGAGGATTTTGAACTTGATTTGGAGAATGCACAAAAAGAGATCAAAAACGGAAATTCTGAGAGTGCATTCCATATTTTGACCCAGGTACGTGGGGAGTTTCTGAAAGCCAGAAGATATGGAATTGGAATAGTCTCTGGTGGAGTTTTTGTGATTGTTTCTATTTCAGTTCTTGTGATGAGGCAGAAGAGAAAAAAGAAGATTTTACAATGGTGAAAAGTCCGGATCACAGGAGTTTTTATGGGTTCAGTATTCCACAACTTTCTCCATGGTCGTTTCGTTTTAATTGTTGTACATGCCATATTACAGTCATGGTTTCTAAATCCCTCTAGAACATAATTTTACAGACTGCTTTATACTGTTATTAGCTTTTTTTGGTTATTCTAAATTGCATTTTCCAGGTTACTTTCTCCTTCTACCCAGAAGTATTCTCACAACAGGAATAGCAATGAGTATCACACCTATCAAGATCATTAGTATGAGAGGACTATATGCGTTCATGAACTCGTATACGCTTGCTGCCTTAAAAAGTTATCCATTTTTCTTAATATCCAGATTTTCTCTTGTAAAGAACCTCTAGTTAAAGATTTAAATAACAGCCAATAAAGCTCCTGACAGTAAGACAGTAAGGGATCACAGTAACTTTGATGGGGATTGCACCCGAATGTGCTATTTTTTAGTGAATGTGCTACTTTTTAGTCTTTTCTGCAGTAACCAGCACGATGAAGACCAAGACCAGAGCCACAGCTAATGCTAACTGCCACTGAACACTATTTTTCGGGAGCTTATCAGCAAAGGCTAAAACCTGGCCAAACGTGTTGGATGTCATGTGGAGAACAATAGCAGAATACAAAGACCCAGTTCTCACCACGAGGTAGCCTGCAAATAATCCGAGTAGTACAGCACTTGGGATTCTCCAGGGGTCTAAGTGAAATACTCCAAAGAGGAGGGCAGTTACTACCACCGCTTTGAGAGGCCCCCAGTAGTTGTGCAGCCCCTTCTGGATAAACCCTCTGAACAGAATTTCCTCACAGACTCCAGCAGAAAATCCTAGTGCCAGAATCCAGGGGATGAAGCTGAGCCACGTTGTTGGAAATGCTTCCTCAATAATATCCACTTCTGGATAAGGACCGAGGAGGCCTTCCATTACGTAGGAGAGTCCAAGTACGACAAAGTATATTCCTAAACCGCCTACAACGCCCAGAAGAACAGGGTTGACATTGAAGTGCTGTAACCCCAGAGATTTTTTGATTGAAACTTTGCTCCTCCATAGTAAAACAAGAGGTGGTCCTAAGATTAAAAGCCACTCAGTCACGTACAATCCTGGGAGAAAAGCATAGAATTGCAGTACACTCCCTATGATCACCACAAGAACCAAACTCAAAGTGAAAGCTGCAAAAGAAGCTCTTGGCGTGGGATATTCCTGCAGTATTTCTTCATCTTCCTTGTTCATTTATTCACCTCTTCTCATCAATCGTATTGAACTCTTATTATACTTTTGCATGCATTCAGGTCGATTTTCCTCTACAGTTCCGTATTACTTTGTGGGTTCAGAACATCAGAAGGTTAATCGATTCTTTCTACAGCTATTACAGCACCAAATTGTGCAAAAAATTTTGATACTTTTTCTGACGCATCGTGTTTAAAGGTAATAGTTAGTAGCTGCTTCTTTTATTTTGAATCGTAACTCTCTCACAGGAATCAATTCACGGGCAGGGTTCTTGAGTTTTTTGATTTTTCTATGCTATAGTACTCGTAAAGGGGACGAGAACAGCGCCTCGTTCCGAACGCACAGCCTTCATCTTCAATCCCTACAGAACAACCCTCTCATCCTCTCACCCCTTCACCCCTCACCCCAGAAACCTTTTATATCCTGCAGAATGAGGGAAGATGTATGAAGCAACCGATTCTCATAATAGGGTTTCTAGCTGTTCTCATTTGTGCAGGGTGTTTTGGTGAATTACCCACATTGCCCCATGGTGAAGAAGAATACAGTGAAATCAATACATTTTCTGAACCAATCCAAACCCCACATGAGGGAGAAATAATTTATAGAGAAGCTGACAGTCGTGAGTATACACTGGTATCAGTTGCTACCTATACAGCACCAGTTTTAGTGGTGGGCACGAAACACTACTATGATGAGGATGCAGAGCTTGTCCCAATTGATCTGTGTGTGGTCTGGGGAGAACTGGCACAGCCTGAATATCTTCAGTACACTGATTTCATCCAGGAAGAGAGAGGGTGTGAATGTATATACGAGGAAGGAAGTCCTGTTGATGCACCTGATGTGCTCAACCAATTTGTCAACATGCATCTCATTCCTGCTACAGAAACCATCTTGCAGGCTATAAAAACTATCAGAAAAGGCCAAAAAGTGGTTCTAGAAGGTTTTCTCGTTGATATTTACCTTGATGGCGAAATCTACATAGAAACAAGTACGACACGGACAGATGATGGTATTGGTTCTTGTGAGGTTTTGTACGTTACAAAAGTGAGGATTGGTAATACAGTTTACGAATAGGTATCTCTTTTATATAACGATATGAAACCCCCTTACCTGAAATCAAAGCTCACAAATAATTTCAATAACATACTGTGTGCTGTAATAAGACCTCAGCATCTGTATTGAATCCTCTCAGAGCTCTCTGTTGGTAAAGGCATTAAAACTGAGAGGACAGATTTGAGAATCTTTTTATTGGTTGATGGGTAAGAAATGAAATAGAATAGAATGAAATAAAATGAAATAAGCCGAGGAGATACTATGGCACTAAAAGAGTTATTGATACACCATGATACTCCTGTTACTGATGTGAACCTGTGGCAGAAAAAGCGTGAAGACATTATCTCACGATTATATGCTACACTTGGCAATCCCCCTGTTTTGAGAAATACCCGTAGTGTGAGAACCCTTCACGAAGAAGACCTCACCGAGTATACCCGGCGTACCATGTGTTACACTGTGGGCGATAATGAGGTAATAACAGCATACCTGTTGATTCCTCACAATATTGCAGTACCTGCACCTGCTGTGGTGGCTATGCATCAAACAGTGGATTCAGGAAAAGATGAGGTTGCAGGAATTTCCGGATGCAGAGACTTCGCATACGGGGATGAGCTGGCCAAGCGCGGTTACATTGTTCTAGTTCCCGACTATTTAACAGCAGGAGAGCGGATTTACCCTGGTGAGAAAGGGTTTGAGTCTGGACCATTCTATGATAAGTATCCCCACTGGTCTATGGTGGGGAAAAACATGGAAGATTCTATGGCTGCTGTTGATGTCCTCTCCACCTTACATTGTGTGGACAAAGAGAGAATTGGAGTCCTAGGTCATTCCCATGGAGGGCACAATGCAATGTTTGCTATGGCAGTAGATGAGAGGATAAAGGTGGGTGTGAGCAACTGTGGGATATCAGTCTTTTCAGAAGAAGAGTGCCGTCTCGAGTGGTCACTGGAGGAAGGGTACATCTACATACCTGCTCTCCGAAAGTACTTCCTTGAAGATCGTGAACCCCCTTTTGATATTCACGAAGTTGCAGCATTAATTGCACCGCGACCTTTCCTGAACATATCTGCATACTTTGACAAAGCGTACGGAAACCAGGAGTTTTTAGCAGCTGTAGGAGTTCAATTGTACAAGGTATACAAATTGTATGGGAAACAAAATCAGTTCTCATTCTTCATGCACGGTAATGACCATTCATTCCCTTACTATGCACGTTCTCTTGCGTATGCATGGCTGGATAGGTTCTTGAAAGTGTAATCAACCCTATCTACAGGAATTCCAGCTCAACCCATCATGATTAATACTTTAGGAGATGTTCTTTTTACAGAAGAGAGGTCGAAACTGCAGATTCCTTTGAAATTATTGATAGTCAATAGGCTACACAGATTGTTTTATGCTTGGTAAGAGGCTTTCTTAAATGGGTGTGCACACAACCCTATTAATGCCTGTAGGTTCTAAATCAAAGAAAAGTGCATGATACTGATTCAGTATCATTCGAATCCAAAAAACCACACTGGATACTGCCAGTCATCTGGTTTACGCAGTAACGGATTCCTGTACAACTGACGAATTTCCCCAAAGTTACTATTATCTGTTCGGGTTGTCACTTCAGCAACGTGATCCAACAGTGCATAATCTTCTGATGAAAGTTCCTCTTCTGATGCAACAGCCAGTCCCCAGCCTCCCCATGCCATGGTTTCCTCCTTGTTCAAGGAAGCTAGATCATTGATCAGCTTGAACCTGATATAACCCGGACCAGTAAAGTCAAAAATGCCAAACTTGTGGGGACCTGCTTTCTGAGTGCGGAACCACTTCCACGCTTTACGGTGATCTTCATCAATTCGTGCTGGAATTCATCAACCTGCGAATCCACCAGTATCCATCGGTTTTCCTGGGTGTTCCAATATTCGGTAACGTAATGATCTTCGTAAAAATCTTGTTCTGGAGTCAGATAATCTTCACACCCACTCCTCACTCGTGCAGGCACTCCTTGGTGCCGCAATACAGAACAGAGCAGTAAAGCATAATCTCTACAGTTTCCAAGGATTCGTTCAACAGGTGGTCTTTCTGTGGTTAATGGATTACTATTCATGTCGTAGATGATTTTTAACATTTCTTCAGTAGTGACTGCATTGAGTTCCTCTTTGAGGTTCCTCTTTTTTTCCTGTAAGTCCTCCAAGGTGATTTTGTATGCTTTTTCCCCGTGGAATTTCAGTATTAAAAGGTGAATAAAGCTATTCTGAACAATTTTACAGAGCTCAAAAATTGTTGTAGGCAGTCCTGAAAATAAGTGGCTGTAGGATTTCGGGTCACTCATAACTGAATGCTGTGAATAATACGTGAGTGCATCGATGCTGGGTCTTTTGTCTTGACTCTTTGCCATTTTTCTCACCAATTTGTACTTGGATTACATTTCTTTTTGTTGAATATTTGGCTTTATAAGGTTTCGTCTCTCATTTTTACCCATTCTGGCAAAATCTTTATCCATGCACAGAAAGCAGTTTAATAGTGCAGTAGTGAATGATACCTGCCAAGAATCAAAAATCGTTAACCTTATATAATTCAAGCACAGATCATACATAGGTGATTGAATGGATTATGAAACCAATAGTGCAAGAAATGATGTATATGAAAATTTGATTACAAAGGAGGTATAGATATGAAAAAAGAGACGAGCTTAAGAACAGCTTCAATTGTACTTTTCATCCACGGCATTATTGAGATTTCTGCAATATTAATGCTCTTTGTACCTACAGAATTTCTTCCAATCAATTTTCAAGAAACCTCTGTTTTTTGGGCAATACTCAGTAGTATTTATGGTCTATCAAGGCTCATTTCAGGTTATGCAGTTTGGTCTATGAAAAAATGGGGAATTGCACTCGGTATTGCATTAAGTATTACAACACTGATTGTAGCCCCTTCTATTCATCCCTTTGGCATTATGGATCTTCCTTTGGCAGTTATCGTCCTTGTATGTTTGTTATACGCTTGGTTTGGTGATGAAAAATTGTAAATATAGTGAGTAGTTCTCATGTATACTGATGAATACTTTTAATCTGTTGTGTGTCATTTTTACATCTGTTGTCTCATTCCTGAAGAAGTGAAATTGTACGCTCTGTTGCTGGTGATCTTTCTGATTTACAGATTATGCAGCCAGAACCTACTCATTTATTCTGGATGCGTTTTTCGTACTATCAGGCTGCAATCTTTTTGTAGCAATGTTGTTCCTTCAGGGTATGAATACAGTGTTAGTGTTCTTTAATCCTGGGATAGATACGCCAATAGGAATTAATACTGTGGATTTTTGCCATTTCGATTCGAGGATGGTGGAGGATTCACAGCAGAAACACGCAGGCAGTAATCGTTGTCCAAAAATGAAGGAGAGAGTCTTATTGATCAGAAATCCATTCGTCTTTTTTCTTTTCGTTCTCTGACTTCTTTCGAGTTTCTGATTTTTTTCATCTATTACCAAATAGACTTTGCTTGAAAGATCAAACTATAATAATTCCCATGCTTGATTGGAATAGAAACCTTTATTTATTACTTCAGTATTTTTCTTCTGTAGACAAGCTTTTGATGCGGTGAGTCCATGAAAAAGATATACGACAATGTGCTCGAATTAATTGGCATGACACCTATGGTAAGGCTGGGAAAAATCGGAGCAGATGTCAACTCTGAGATCTGTGTCAAGATTGAGTCATGTAACCCAACATGCAGTATAAAAGACAGAATCGCACTCTACATGATCGAGGAGGCTGAACGCCAGGGGTTACTCACCCCTGAATCTGTGATCGTGGAGCCTACCACAGGAAATACTGGTATTGCCCTTTCTCTTGTAGCAGCAGTCAAGGGGTACCGCATGATCGTTGTTATGCCAGAATTTGTGAGCATTGAGAGAACTTTAATATGCCAGGCTTTTGGGGCTGAAGTGGTTAAGACTCCCAAGGAAAAAGGTATTGGAGGTGTCATACAGAAAGCAAAGGAGATCGTCACCAGCACTCCCAGTGCGTTCATGCCCGACCAGTTCACCAATACTGCCAACCCCAAAGCTCACAGGGAAACCACAGGAAAGGAGATAATTGAACAGACTGATGGGAACTTGGATGTTTTTGTGGCTGCAGCAGGTACTGGAGGAACCCTGTCTGGTGTCGCCTCCATTTTAAAGGAGAAAATACCCACCATCAAGGTGGTGGTAGTGGAACCTGCAGCCTCGCCAGTGCTTTCTGGAGGCAGTCCTGGCCACCATAAGATTGAGGGTATTGGCGAAGGGTTCATCCCTGATGTACTTGATACCAACCTCTACGATGAGGTGGTGACAGTCTCAGATGACGATGCTATTGCTATGAGCCGCAGGATGGCAAGAGAGGAAGGTATCCTGGCAGGCATATCGTCAGGCGCCAATGTATGGGCAAGTCTGGAAATTGCTGAGGAAATGGATGAGGGCAGGATCGTGACTCTGATACCAGATTGCTCTCTCAGATACATGTCCACAGAACTCTTCCACTAATTGTTAAGACTTTTCCTATGAATTAATGAAAAGAATCTTGGGTTACCAACCCATGATTTCGAAGATCTATTATAAAAGATGGTTTTTAATTATCCACCGAATTTCGAATACTAAAATTAAAAGTCTCTTCAATTCCTTCAAATCAATTCTTTATCCCATTCTGTATATTTTCAGGTCTTTGGGGCATTCCCTCAAATCTTTTCTTGATCTTACCACTTACCACATCATCAAAGGCTTCAAGGGTTGCAGTTAATAAATGAGCTTTTGTCCCTTCAAATTCAACGTGTTCCAGGATAGGGTCCCTTGTTTTTTTACTGCAGAATCGATCCAGAAGCTTTGCGAACATGATTCAAAGTCAATTCATATTGTTCACGTACAAATAATCTCATTTACCCAATCTGAAACAGAATCCACATGAGTATTATAGCTATTATTCCTGTGAAAACAGATATCACAGCCGTCTTTACGAGATCTGACCTGTTCTTTTCCCGCACGATCACCACAAGAACTACTGCAATACACACTGTGAGGGTGATTAGAACAGGAATCATCACAGATTTAGAAGGCGATGGCTTGGTAACCTCTTCATCTGTCGGTGGGTTCTCCTCCTGAATTTCTATCTGGATTCGTGGTTTCTCCTTCAAGGCTATGATACCGAAGTCATACACTTTCTTGTATGACACTGAAAAGGGCTGGATAAATGATTGGTAATCTGGCACAGAAACTTCAAGAGTATAGGTTCCTGGTTTCACTTTTATGGAAAAGACACCAGAACTGTCAGTAGTACCCTGTGCAATGGGCTGGCTATTCTCACTGATGACAACAGATGCACCTGCAATCTCTTCTCCTGAATGGTCCTTTACCAGCCCCTGGACACCAGACTGGGAGTCAAGTATGAGCATGACCTCCCCTGTATCTAAAGAATCTGCAGGTGTAATTTCTATCTGTTTCTGTTCAGGAAAGCCCTCCACAACAATAGAGTACTTCTTGGGTTTGGGAACTTCTGCTATGAACCTACCCTCAGAATCTGTCTTCACACTTTTTTCAAGAATGTTCGTAATCTGATCATAGATTTGCACTGTGACATTTCTTGCAGGGGTTGCAGTTGTGTCCCAGTACACTGTTCCATGGATGAACCCCATCCCACGGTTTAAAACTACTGTAGTAGTGGTGGCAGTATTCACGTTGAAGGCTGAGTCTGTGTAGGTGCCGTAGTCCGGGTGGGAAACTGTCAGGGTGTAAGTCCCGGTAACAACCTCTGTTAGTACTGCATTCCCTAGAATATCTGTGGGAGCAGTATAGGTTGCAGGACCTGTTAGAACTACTACAGCTCCTTGTACTGGGTTCCCTGAAGCATCTTGAACTGCAACTTCTACAGTGAACTTACTGGGTTCTGTGGACTCACCGGTTAATGTGACATCAATTGTTCTGTTCTCACCAATTTCTATTAACTGTGTATCTTCTTGGAACCCGGGGGCAGTAACCACTAATGTATAGGTGCCAGGTTCAACAGAAATGACTGCAACGCCAGTTTCATCTGTTACACCTGTGTAAGGACCAAGAGTAATAGAAGCTTTTGATACTGGGTTACCATCAGAATCCTTCACAGCCACTGTTACAGTGAAGGTGGAAACTTCGGGCAGAGTATACCCGTAACTGTAAATATCGTAGTTCAGGTTTCTTGAATCTTCCCAGATGATTATACCTTCATAGATAGCGGGGTCCCGTTGCAGTGCAGGATCTGTCTCTATTTGGGTTTCCTGTAATGTTTGAAGGTTAACCCCGTAAATATCATAGTTCCCATTTCTTAAATCTTCCCAGATCACAAAATTACTGTAGATTGCAGGATTTTCTTGAGGATTTGCATCTGTGGTAATCTGGAATTCCTGGCCCATATCCAGGCTGTACCCGTAAATATCTGGGTTCCCATTCCTTGAGTCTTCCCAGACCACATAATTGTCATACACTACTGGATTTGTCTGGTCTGCAGCATCTGTGGTTATCTGGAATTCTTCTGATGTCACCAGGTTCAACCCATACACATCCCAGTTACCATTTCTGAAATCTGACCAGACCACAAAATTACTGTAGATTGCAGGAGATTTTTGGCTGCTCTCATTTGTTGTTATCTGAAATTCCTCTCTTGTTAAAAGATTGAACCCATAAATATCCCAGTTACCATTCCTAAAATCTTCCCAGACCACAAAATTATCATAGATTGCAGGATTTATCTGGTCATTCGGGTCTGCAGTTATCTGGAATTCCTCTGATGTCACCAGGTTTACCCCGTAGATATCAACATTGCCATTCCTCTCATCCATCCACACCACAGTATCTCCATAAATTTCAGGGTCATATTGATTGTCCACATTGGTAGTAACCTGAATTTCTTCTCCTGTTACAAGATTTAACCCATAAATGTCATAGTTGCCGTTCCTGTCATCTTCCCAGACTACAGTCATGCTGTAGATTGCTGGATTTGTTTGATTTCTCGCATTTGTGGTGATCTGCGCTATGGGGGAGCCTTGGTTAAGAAAACCACACAGCAACAAACTTATTACAAGTATTCTTTCAGATTTGGCATGTAGCATTTTTTCCTCCTG
>SMTZ1_10013152_pt1 | contig 15064 bp, 16 predicted proteins | sample DeeMarSWOR136_30_FD_25667 | JGI IMG/M metagenome (IMG submission 25667)
CTTTTCCCGCATGAACTGGTCCTGGTTATCTTCATAATAATACTCTATCTCCTGGTCATCCAGCTTGACCTGATCCCTGAAATCCTTCGGATTAAAGGCAAGATAGGCTATCTTGACCTTCTCAGGGAATCGATATTCTTCCTTGTGTTCCTCAAAAAATTTTGTCATCAAGGCCTGATCGATCTTAATCGAATCCATATAGTCCTTTGATGGAAACCGTACAAAACCTATCTTTACCTTCTGATTAAAATAAGTATATTGATCCATTACCTCCTGATCGCTTACTACCAGAAAGGTCTGTAGAAACTGTATCAACTTTTCCTGAAGGAGCTCCTGGGCAGTAGCCTCCTCAAAATCCTCCGGATCAGTTCTATTGTTTGCCAGAACCGCTTTGTATCTGTTTTCATCGAAGATACCCCCGTATTGGAAGGCGGGATATGTCATTATTTTTTCCCTGATCTCCTTGTCGGTAATATCAAGGCCTATCTTCTCGGCCTCCCCGGCGATAATCTTATTTTCGATCAGGCCCTCCAAGGCCCTGTTCTTTAGATCAAACATATCAATGAGATTATCACTCCACATGTTTTTATATTGTTCCTGAAGATTTTTAAGGAGATCTCTGTAGGCATTTTGATACTCAAGATAGCTAATAACCTCTCCATCTACTTCAGCTACCTTTCCCCCTTCATCTGACGTGAAAGAGTAGCCAAAGTAGAAGATAAATACTATCGCGATCATCGCTATTAAAAATTTGATGAGCCAGGATTTGGCATGTTTTCTCATCAAGCTCAGCAACATTAGATAAACCCTCCTATGTCATACATATGATCCATTTTCCAAGTCGGTTGCCGCCTATTAACATCATATGGCTTTCATGTCCATAATCTAATCTAAACAGCTTTCACGGTCGGCATCATCACCTGAGGCTCTGCCAGGTAAAAGTCACCCTTCTCAATCCAGCCCTTTAATATATTTGCGATCTCCAGAGCCCTGACATGCGATGAAAGCGGCACGGTAGGTATATTCCTGCCATTAAACTTTATCGATCCCCTTTTAAGCTCCGCATAACTAACATATGCAAGGCTCTTCACTTCTCCCCTGGGGTAATCCTTTCCGTAGTCTACTATCCTCGTAAACAGTTTCTCATCGGATACACCTGTATAACGGGCCATCTCCTCATTCAGTATGGGTATCGGCACTCCTATACCAACTGCCAAAGAGCATCCATAGCCAAGCATGCTCACCCCAATCACCCACCTGGGGGACATCTCCTTCATGTCTCCCATAACCATAAGGGTGGCCGCGGGGGTAATTGGCACACCGTTTTCCCCTCTCTTGACCGTAGGATTATGCTGTGTCCCGGGGCCAATAACATAGCCCTGAGCCCCTCCGAGAAATATCCTCGTTCCCAGGCCTATAGTAAGGCAGTAAGGGTCATTCAACAGCGGGCTTAAAAGTCCGGAAGTTGAATAGTTGACGTTGCCTCCCTTTGGCTTTAAGACACCCATATAGGTGTAAATAGTCTTTGAAGTCAGATTAATCGCGCAGTTGTAATTTTGATAGGCGTTTCTCGGATTCAATAACACTGCATAGGGCAAATCAGAGAGGGAGACCTTCTTTTCAATCTCCTTGTTCGGGTAACAGTCGGTGCCATATGCCGTAGCCCTCAGGGTCACCTTTTTACCTGCGATAAGGTCATGTATAACATGACCGCCTCCATATTTGAACTGCCCGGGATGGACCCCGTTCAAGGGGTCATCTTCTGCGGGTTCTGTTGCCCCCAGGTAGATATCGACCGCTGCAAGACCCGCATAGGCCGGAACATTGTTCAACCATACCTTCGAAGCCTTTATAGCCGGTTTTGAATGGCCGAAATTTATAAAGGCCCCGGAGGAACACATGGGCGCAAAAGTTCCTGTTGTTACCACATCTATCTCTCTTGAGGCCTTTTTCGGACCTTTTCGTCTCACAATATCAGTCATTTCATCGGCGGTCACAACAACTACCTTACCCTCTTTGATTTTCTTGTTAATCTCCTTTATGGATCTAGATACATTTCCCTTAGGCACTTCACATACCTCCCTGAGTAAAAATCCGGGTTTATTAGATACTCCCTGACAGCCTGGCATTATTATCCTATAAACCCGTATGATTATCATAGATGTTATGCCATCAGATGACAAGAAAAAGTTTACAGGACTTTGTCTTGACTTTTAATATCTGTTTCTATAAGCATAAGGCGTACATTCCGGGAACCGGAATTGGGGAAAAATATCCATACTAAAGATGAAAAGATGGGCAATGAGATTAACATAGGGAGCCTGACCATCAAAGAGGACGGCCCTTTCTTTGTGATAGCCGGGCCTTGCGTGATTGAGGATGAGGATAAGACCCTAAATATCTCTGTATTTTTAAAAGAGATCAGTGACTCAATGGATATACCGATTATATTCAAGAGTTCATATGATAAGGCCAACCGGACTTCAGTGAACTCCTTTAGGGGTCCTGGAATAGATAAAGGTCTTTTGATAATCCAAAAGGTCAAAGAGGAGACAGGGCTCCCTGTTCTATCAGACGTCCATAATATTGATGAAATCCCTAAGGCGGCCATGGTTCTGGATGTTATCCAGATACCCGCCTTATTGTGCCGACAAACCGACCTGCTGCTCGCGGCATCCCGCACAAATCTGCCTGTAAATATTAAAAAAGGGCAATTTCTTTCTCCCGCGGAGATGGAACATGCTATTCAGAAGGTCCTTTCAACCGGCAACAGAAATATCCTCCTTACAGAGAGGGGCACCTTCTTCGGTTATAACAATCTTGTTGTTGATCTAAGATCCATCCCTATTATGAAGCGATCAGGTTTTCCCGTCATATTTGACGCGACCCATAGTGTGCAACTTCCCGGTAGCAGCGGCACATGTTCCGGGGGACAGAGGGAGTTTGTGGAATCCCTGGCCAGGGCTGCAGTTGCCGCCGGGGCCGATGGCGTGTTTTTGGAGGTTCACCCTGATCCCGACTCCGCCCTGTGTGATGGACCAAACTCTATTCCTTTGGACCAGTTCGGGCCACTTATCTTTCTGCTTAAGGAGATCTACGGCCTGATTAATCAAAAATCCCGATCTTCCGACCGGCCGTAACGGCCCTTGAAGACTTTTACAGATTTTGAATATTACTTGTTTTCTGTCATTTCATACCAATTTTTTGTCATTTCGACCGCAGGGAGAAATCTTGCTATTGTTAACGGCATAAATAAGTAAATATAATCGCAAAAGCAGGATATAGATGTCCGGGAGGGACTCTTTTTTCAGAGCGAAAGAGATTATTTACAGGGAACTGGCATAAGGATTTCGTCAATGCGAGCGGCATCTTCGACAGGCAGTCGGATAAAACCGATTAAATTGTCTTTGCAGAGAGAGATATCCTCTGGTATAATTATTGCAATCTGCAAGAATTATGAAACTACATTTAAAATATTTGCCTGTGCTAGGCATCATTGCACTCTTGGCCGTAATCGGATTCTTCCTGATCAAGGCTGTATATGAGGATGTTGAAGATGAGGTTTTAACAGAACTGCCTACGACGGAAGGCCTCAGGCTTGAAAATATCCAGTTTATTCAGGACAATCCCGATGAAGGGGCAAGATGGATACTTGATGCCAATGAGGTCATGATGTCTGAAGACAGGCAACATATGTCATTCAACAGATTTCACCTTAAACTGGAGCCTGAAAACAACTATACGATAGATCTGATGGGAAACAGCGGAGACTACGATAGGACCGCCGATGAGATAAACCTCCATGGCGACCTGGAAGGGCATACCGAAAACGGTTACAGGATATTCACTGACCATATACTTTTTAAACAGAAAGAGGGCAAGCTGATTGCAGATGGACCGGTCGAGATAAACGGCCCATTCTTTTCTGTTACGGGCAGAGGTCTACGCATCAATCTGGAAAAAGAGACTATACGGATACTCTCCAATACCAGGACATTTATAAAAAAAGGATCATTAGTTATATGAAATATTACAAACTCAATTACATATTAATATTACCCTTGCTTACCTTCTTGTATTCAAACCCTGTATTCCCGGAAACCACCCCGAACAAGATGGTTATTGGCGATACCTCGGAATCAATAGAAATTAGTTCAGACAACGGCTTTGAAATTGATAATAAACGGCATGTGATGACCTTCATCGGCAATGTGGAGGCTGTAAAAGATGATATAACTATCAAATGTCAGAGGCTTGAGCTCTTCTATGAAAATTTATCTGGCAATAATGATACAGAGGAAGAAGGGAATGTAAAAATTCTGGAGATTGTAGCCCTGGAAGATGTAAGGATCAGTCGACCTGACGGTGGATTAGCTATGGCTGAAAAGGCCGTCTATAATAAAAAAGATGAGATAGTGGTTCTAACCGGCAACCCGACTGTCAAACAGGGTACAGGCTCTATGGAAGGATCCAAGATTACGCTGTTTTTAAAAGAAGGAAAAAGTGTTGTAGAAGGCCCGGCAAAGGCCGTAATTTTTCCGAAAGAAGAAAAAAGGTAGTTCAATTGACCGTTCATAAAGATAGCTTTAAGGCAAAGGACCTGGTGAAGAGTTACAGGGGGAGGAGGGTAGTGGATAAAGTAACCCTTACCCTTAATCGAAACGAGATTGTTGGCCTTTTAGGTCCAAACGGGGCCGGGAAAACAACCACGTTTTACATTATGATAGGACTTGTCAGGCCGGATGAGGGGAGTGTCTTCCTAAATGATCAGGATATATCATTAGACCCCATGTATCTGAGGTCGAGGAAAGGCGTAACCTATCTTCCCCAGGAGCATTCTATTTTCCGAAAACTCACCGTTGAGGAAAACCTTCTGGCAGTTATGGAGGGGATGGATATCCCTTCATCTGAGATTAAGGAACGATTGAAAAATCTGTTATCCGAACTTGACATCGGCCACCTGGCCAAGCACAAGGCATTATCCCTTTCCGGCGGTGAACGGAGAAGGCTTGAGATAACCAGGGCCCTTATCACTGAACCGAAGTTCATGTTGCTTGATGAACCCTTCGCGGGAATTGATCCGCTTATTTTGAATGACATCAAACTGATTATAAGACGGTTAAAGGAACGGGGAATAGGAATTATTATTTCAGATCACAATGTCAGGGAGACGCTGGATGTCTGTGATTCAGCCTATATCATTGACCAAGGGAAGATCATCGAGTTTGGATCCCCGGAGAACATATTAAACAGCAAATTGGCTCGAAGCGCGTATCTCGGTGAAAATTTCAACTTATAATTCTAAATATGCAGTTTGTAAAAAGATGATCTCATGGCTTTACAATTAAAACAATCTCTGAACCTGTCCCAGCAGCTCATCATGACGCCTCAACTTCAGCAGGCGATTAAACTCCTTCAACTTTCCAGGATAGAGCTTCTTGAAACTATAACACAGGAGATGGAGAGCAATCCCCTGCTGGACGAGCACTCTGCGGATGAGACTGACGAGGAAAAAATCGCCTCTGAAACAACGGGGGCAACAGCTAATGATCAACCTGCCCATGAAGTGACAATTGAACAGAAGTTTACCGAGGACATGGACTGGGAAACATACCTCTCGGAATATAACACCGGTTGGGCCGAAAACCCTTATGACTCAGGAAAAGAATTCCCCAACTTTGAAAATGTGAAGGTCAACAAAACCAACCTGAGATCCCATCTCTTATGGCAGCTCGGCATGAGTGACTTGAACGACAGGCAAAGGGAGATCGGGATACACCTCATCGGCAATGTGGATGACGACGGATACCTAAAGGTCACTTTAGAGGAACTGTCCCTGCTTATTGAATATCCCCAGGAGGAGATTTTAGAAACGCTAAGTTTTATTCAGACATTTGATCCTATCGGTGTGGCTGCCAGAGACATGAAGGAGTGCCTGCTTATTCAGGCCAGATTCGCAGATATGGGGGGAATAGTCGTAGAGAGAATTATTCGGAACCATATGGATGATCTTGAGAAAAAGAGGTATGATCTTATATCAAAAAGCCTTTCCATTCCCGTGCAGGAAGTCTTGTCCGCGGTATCAATTATCACCAATTTTGAACCTAAACCCGGCCGTCTGTATAATGATGACGAGACAATTTACATTAGCCCTGACATATATGTCTTCAAGGTAGGTGATGACTATGAGATTGTCCTCAACGAGGACGGCATGCCAAAACTCAGGATCAATAACTATTATAGGGAGATTTTAAACAGAAAAAACTCCTTGGAAAAAAACACCAGGGAGTATATACAGGACAAACTGAGGTCAGCGGCCTGGCTGATAAAAAGTATCCACCAGCGCCAGAGGACCATCTATAGAGTGACGGAAAGCATCGTCAAGTTTCAAAGAGGTTTCTTTGATAAAGGAGTAACGCATTTGAAACCACTTGTCCTTAGGGATGTGGCTGAGCAGATACAGATGCATGAATCCACAATCAGCAGGGTTACTACTAACAAATTCGTCCATACGCCACAGGGTGTTTTTGAGTTAAAATATTTCTTTAATAGCTCCGTCAATAGCTTGGAAGGCGAATCGGTAGCCTCCGAGAGCGTAAAAGAACATATCAAAAACATCATAAGATCTGAAGATAGGCACAGGCCATTCAGCGACCAGAATGTTGCTGACAAGCTAAAGGACTACAACATTAATGCCGCGCGCAGGACTGTTGCAAAATACCGGGAAAGTCTTGGTATACTTCCTTCAAGAAAAAGGAGGATGCCTTATTGATTCTCACGTGATTTAGGTTATAATCATTAACAAAAAATCTTCTCCCTATGGAGGTCAAACTTATGGATATTACAGTAACATTTAGACATCTTGAACCCATGGATAGTTTAAAGGAATATGCGGAGGAAAAGGCGTCAAAAATAGAAAAGTATTTTGATTTCCCTGTTGAATTTCATATTGTGCTTGTGGCTGAAAAATTCAGGCGCATGGCGGATGTTACCCTTAATGTCAATGGAACCGTCATTAAGGCCATGGATAAGATAGAAAAACAGGTAAAAAGATACAGGGACAAAACAGCCAGAAAAAGAAGGGTTGAGAGCCGTAAAAACGAGGGTAGCATCAACCTGGAAGAGATTGAGGTGGTTGCAGGCTCGAGTCAGGAAGAGCCTAGAATAGAAAATGAAAAACTATTCGCAAAGCCTATGGATCCGGAGGAGGCAGCTATGCAGTTAGTTCTCTCTCAACAGGAGTTCCTGGTTTTTCGAAACTCTCGTTCCAGGGATATTAATGTAATATATAAACGCAAAGACGGCAATCTGGGCTTAATTGAGCCCTCCAACTGATTCATCTATTCAGAAGAAGTGAACACTATGAAAATGTCAGATATATTAGAACAAGAAAATCTTATCCCTGACTTAAAAGCCAAGGATAAAAAAAAGGCGATAGAGGAGTTGGCTGATGCCGTGGTCAAAAGCAATCCGTCCCTTGACAAGGACAGATTAGTCAGGGTACTTTTGGATAGAGAGTCCCTGGGGAGCACTGCTATAGGAGATGGCGTAGCAATACCTCACGGCAAGTTTCCTGGAATTATTGCGCCTATTATATCATTCGGCAGAAGCCGCAAGGGCCTGGACTTTGAATCTATGGACGGTCAGCCGGTTTTTCTTTTTTTCCTGCTGGTTGCCCCTGAAGATTCCGCAAGCGTTCATCTCAAGGCCTTGGCCAGGATAGCAAAGATGCTAAAGGACAGTAATTTTCGAAAACTACTCATGGACGCCCCTAACAAAAAAGAACTATATAAAATCATTATTCAGAATGATGAGGAATTCTAGATGGCTTATTGCCAGAGGCTGCTTTTTTCGGCAACCTACGATTAAAAAAGGCAGGATCGTATTATGATAGGGTTATTGATAGTTACTCACTGTGACCTGGGTAAGGAATTCGTGAAGGCCGCCGAGTTCATCGTTGGGCCCATTGAGGCAATAGATGTGGTATCCATTACTCAGACATTGGAATCCAAAGAGATCCACAAAATGTTAGAGGATAAAATCTCCGCCTTAAATAAGGGACAAGGCGTCCTCATCCTTACAGACATGTTCGGGGGGACCCCCTCAAATCTCAGTCTCTCTTTTTTAGAGGATGAGATGGTCGAGGTTATAACCGGAGTGAACCTGCCTATGGTAATAGCTATCGCCCAGAGTCGATCGGATATAGGTTTGAGCGAACTGGCGGAAAAGGCGCAAGAAGCTGGCAAGATGAGCATCTCTCTGGCTGGAAAACTGTTGAAATAGAATGATCAGGAATCATCTTATAAAAATCTCCCCCCAAGACCTGCCGGTCTATGCGGAACAGATACTTGAAATTGAAAATTGCTCCTTTCCCTCTCCCTGGGGGATCACCGCCTTTAAAGGGGAACTCGAAAAATCGATTTCTCATCTATGGGCCCTGATCGCGGATAAACATCTGGTGGGATATATCTGCTTCTGGATGTTTGATAATGAAATCCAGGTCCTTAATCTTGCCGTTCATCCGACAAACAGGAGACAGCATTTTGGACAATTTCTCCTGACACGGACGATTGAAACAGGTGTCTCTAAAGGATTGAAATCGGTCTGGCTGGAGGTCCGGCCATCTAATCTTGCTGCCAGAAGCTTATATTCTAAATTCGGCTTTCACGAGATAGGGCGCAGGCCAAGATATTATAGAGAGACCAATGAGGATGCCCTGATAATGTATCTGGAACTATCCACACGGGAGGCCAATATCTTGGATAAGAATCGAGAAATCCGTTATACTAACAGCCTGCAGCCTAAAAAGCTTAATAATAATAAAATCCAGGAGGGATGAGATGACTGTAAAAGTAGCAATCAACGGTTTTGGTCGTATAGGAAGGATGGCCTTTAGGGCCGGATTATCACATAAGGAGATTGATTTTGTAGCTGTTAATGATCTTACGGATACAAGGACCCTGGCGCATCTTTTAAAATACGATTCGACGCAGGGGATACTCAATGCGGAAGTCTCAAGCACAAGTAATTCAATTATAGTCAACGGAAAAGAGATAAAGGTCTTTTCGGAAAAGGATCCCTCAAAGCTGCCGTGGCGTGATCTGGATGTGAAATTTGTCCTAGAAAGCACCGGCCTTTTCACGGAAAAGGCAAAGGCGGCAGCGCATATTGATGCAGGGGCCAAAAAGGTAATCATATCCGCCCCGGCAAAGGGCCCCGATATTACTATCGTTATGGGCGTAAACCATAAGGAATATGATCCAAAAAAGCATCATATCGTTTCCAACGCATCATGCACCACAAACTGCCTTGCCCCTGTCTGCAAGGTGCTCCTGGATAATTTCGGGATAGAAAAAGGGCTTATGACCACAACCCACGCCTATACGGGCGATCAGAGGCTACTGGATTTTCCGCATAGGGATCTTCGAAGGGCAAGGTCTGCGGCCCTTTCCATGGTCCCCACCACCACCGGCGCCGCAAAGGCCGTGTCACTTGTCCTTCCTCAGCTTGAGGGAAAACTAAACGGGATAGCTATCCGTGTCCCCACGCCGAATGTATCTTTGGTGGACCTTACCGCTCAGCTCAGCAAACCGGCCACGGTTGCTGAGATAAACAAGGCCATGAAAGAGGCGTCTGAAACCTATCTTAAGGGGATACTTGCCTATACTGAAGAGCCTTTGGTATCAATAGACTTCAACCATACCACAGTATCTTCTACCCTGGATGCGCTTTCCACGATGGTTGTGGGAGATATGGCAAAGGTTTTTGCATGGTATGACAATGAATTCGGCTATGCGACCAGGATGATTGATCTAACGGCATATATGGGAGGTATGTAATCAGGTACTGTCATGAGAGGCCATGATTACGATTTTCATAATCCCAATGAAGCCCCACGGGTAAACCCGTGGTCCCATTAAAATACCCGTCTTCGCCTTCGCTACGACGCGGTTATCCGCCTAAATTGTGGGCGACATCGCGCCGTAGCAAACGATTAATTACGTATTCAACCACGTGCAAGCTCGTGGTCTTCTGCGAAGGCGGATAAAATTGTGATGGAGTCTGTCAAATGGCTGAAAGAATACCGCTGATCGCCGGCAACTGGAAGATGAACCTTGGTCCGAATGAATCAGCCGCCCTTGTCATGGCCATAGCACGGGGCATAAGTGATATAAAGGGGATCGAGGTCCTCGTTGCCCCGCCCTTTACCAGCCTGCCTGCTGTGAAGAAGGCCCTGGCCGCCAGTCGGATCCTTTTGGCCGGCCAGAACATGCACTGGGAAACGGCCGGGGCATTCACGGGCGAGATATCCGGCCAGATGCTTGTAGAAGCCGGCTGCAGCCATGTGATACTGGGGCATTCGGAGCGAAGGAGCCTCTTTGAGGAATCTAATGAGACGGTAGCCCTCAAGGTCGATGCAGCCCTGCGTGCAGGATTGATCCCGATCATCTGCATTGGTGAGATACTTGAAGAAAGGGATTCGGGCAGGACCTTTGAAGTTGTAAAGGAACAACTCGAGGGATCATTAAAAAGTTTTATAGATAATGGCGAAATGCCACATTACTCCATACTTGCGTACGAGCCGGTCTGGGCCATCGGGACGGGCCGTACTGCCACACCGGATCAGGCCCAGGAGGTACACCAGTTCATCAGGGAATGGATAAAAAAGGTCTTTAATAAGGATACGGCTGAAAAGGTAAGGATCCTTTATGGGGGAAGCGTGAAACCTGACAACACACCCGGCCTGATGTCAAGACATGATATTGACGGCGTACTTGTGGGCGGTGCAAGCCTAAATGCCGACTCATTTCTGCAGATTATAAGATATTAGCGACGGCCCATTGGCTATTTAAATATTGCTGTTGCATTTTTGATTCATTATGATTAGATTATCGGACTTTAATACTAAATTCAGGAGTTAAAACAGATTAATGCTCTTTATCATCATAGCCTTGCATATACTTGTATCCATCGCCTTAATACTGATTGTCCTTCTTCAGAAGGGCAAAGGCGCTGACATGGGTGCTGCCTTCGGCGGTTCCAGCCAGACGGTTTTCGGGAGCGCAGGAGCAACTTCTTTTTTATCCAAGATAACTGCCGCAGCGGCAATTGTCTTTATGATCACCTGTATCCTCCTTGCCATAATGTACGGGAAAGGGAAGACATCCTCCATTATGGAAGGGGTGAAGAGCCCCGCGCCGATAACACAGCAGCAATCAGCACCTGCAGAAGGGCAGGGAGATACCCAGGCAGAATAATCTGTGCCGAAGTGGTGGAATTGGTAGACACGCTATCTTGAGGGGGTAGTGGCCAAAACCGTGCGGGTTCAAGTCCCGCCTTCGGCACCATTTCAACAATTCTCTGGACTGGAGTGATTGGGACTGTTACTCTCAAGGGGTATGCGATAACAAAACAGAAAAATAGATCTAAGAGTGGCGTACTTCTGAAGCAATCACAACAGTTGTGAACCTTTTCCTCAAGTAGCCTGATAGCATTCTATTGCATCAGACATTTTCCCCATTTATTTTCCCAACTACCTTTAAAATAATAGCGGTGGAAATTTTCATCCCCATAAAAAGTACAGAAAGAACAATAAACACACCCAGGAACCTAAAAGTGAGCATTCCAAATATCCATGTCCAGCTATCCTTTGTAATAGTGACGGTTGTCCCCCCCTTTGTCTCTTTTGATATTGTCACTGAATGCCATTCCCGATTTCCATCATCCTCAATATAGGTAGCATTTTTCCATTCACGGTATTTAATATCCATTTCATCCTTGAAGGCATCCCTATAAAATGCTACTGCATCATCATGACTTAGATTAGTCAGAAGCTTCAGTCGTTTGTATGTTTTTTGAACTGTCTCCTTGTATGGAATAATAGGAGCACCGAGAAAGTCTTCAGCCTCGGCAAGACTTGTAAAAAAAATCAGCAGAATAACCTGTATAAGAATAATATGATTTTTCATTTTCATTGATCCCTTTAATTGAACATGGCAATAAACATTCCGGCCGCAGCGGCAGTGCCTATTACTCCGGCAAGATTCGGTCCCATTGCATACATTAAAAGATAGTTGCTTTTATCGTATTTCATGCCCGTTGACTGGGATACGCGCGCGCACATGGGCACTGCCGAAACTCCTGCTGATCCTATCAGTGGATTTATCTTTTCCTTCAAGAAAAGATTCATGACCTTGACAGTCACGATGCCCCCCGCCGTGCATATAGCAAAGTCAATTAGACCGAGGCCGAATATAAACAGCGGTTTATAGCTAAGAAATTTGTCCGCCTGCATAGTGGCACCTACTGAAATCCCAAGAAATATTGTTACTATATTCATCAACGCGCCCTGGGCGGTGTCTGTGAGTCTTTCAACAACACCAGTCTCCTTCATCAGGTTACCGAGCATGAACATTCCCATGAGAGGTGTGACAGCAGGCACAAGGAGCGCAATAATGCTCACGGATATAAGCGGAAAAAGGATCTTTTCCCGTTTTGAAACGTTTCGCAACTGTTTCATACGGATCCTTCTTTCCTTCTGGGTTGTCATTAATCGCATTATAGGCGGCTGTATAAGGGGCACCATGGCCATATATGAATAGGCAGCCAGGGCATTAGGACCCAGTAACTGCGGGGCCAGGTGCTGTGTTAGATAAATCGTTGTAGGACCATCGGCGCCCCCGATAATTCCCACAGACGCGGCCTCCTTAAGTGTGAATCCGGCCAGGACCGTTCCTGTAAAGGTTACAAAAACGCCTAGTTGTGCGCCTGCTCCTATAAGGAGGGTCTTCGGATTGGCAATAAGGGGACCAAAATCTGTCATAGCCCCGAGGCCAAGGAAGATGACACACGGTATGATCTCCCACTCAAGTCCGTAGTGATAAAAGAACTGGATAAGCTGTGGTACATGATCCTCACTAAAATCCATCAGAGGGACTAACGGAAAATTCACTATAAAAATCCCGAAACCGATAGGCAGGAGCAGCAAGGGTTCATACTCTTTGGCTACAGCAAGATATATAAACAGCAGACCTATTCCCCACATTATAACCAGCTTCCATTCAAAATTAAATACTCCGGTGGTTTGCAAAATCCCTAAAATAAGATCTTTAATTTCGTTTATATTCATGATGTTATACCGTTTTCAGTTAATATTTTTAGAAATCACAAGATTGCCGATCTATTTAGACCATTAATGTTATTGAATGCAAGAAAAACTTTTTTATTCTATTATTAATAATCCATAACGCCCCGATCTGGACCGCAAGAATTTTCCATTAACAGATAAAAACAAGGAAAATATCATACTAACTGCAAAAGATGTTATATAGTTACAAACCCATAAAATCTCACTAAAAAAGAAAAACTCTAATCAAAATACGGAGGTTATTATTTTCGGAGGAATAGGCATGCCGGAATTTATTATGATATCAATAATAGTATTGCCCTATGGCACGAAGTAGAAGCATTCAATCAATATCCTTCCAATCCAACATCATGCGTATGAGGTTAGCTTGACATAAAAGCGTAAATCTTCTAATCTCGTCCATCAAAAAGCGAGTACTTATCAATTCAACATAAACCCGCAGTTTGCTCCTGAACTCTAAGGAAGAGTTGTTCTATTTTAGAAGCGGCTGGCACTTCAAGTAAATAATGCGTATTGCACGTCCCGCTTGCCAAGTGTGACCTATTAGGAGGATGTATGAAACAGAAAGAAACATTCCAGCAAGAACCGGAAACGGCAGGACCTATTTCCCTGATAAAAGCCTACTATGTTCTCATTCTTGTGACGCTCGTGTGGGCCCTTCAATTTGCTAATATCCAGATTGTCAATATCGTTCTCGAACAAATAAAAAGCGATTTCAAGGTGTCGGACACGGCTATGGGTCTGATTGCTGGCATTGTCGTAACCCTGCTTGGTTCGCTTCTTTCCATGCCGATTGCGCGATTAGCCGATCGGAAAGGCAGATTGGCGATCATTTCCATCGGGGTCGCCTTTTGGAGCATGATGACGACACTGGGAGGATTTGCGCAAAACGTCCTTCAACTGGTTCTGTCTCGTATCGGATTCGGCATCGGAGGTGCTGTATCTCCAGCTCCCGGCAATTCACTTATTACGGACTATTTCCCCAAAAACAAACTGACAATGGCGATGGGGATAATGTCCATTGCGCCATGCATCGGCGGTTTAATGGCGGCCTGGATCGGGGGAATCGTAGGCTCCTCTCACTGGGGGTGGCGCGGAGCTTTCGTCGCTGTTGCAATTCCAGGTTTTTTTGTTGCCGCGCTTTTATACTTCACTGTTAAGGAACCTGTTCGCGGAATTCAGGACGGAAAACACGCCGATACCAGGCATTACGGAATCGGCGAGACACTGCGATTCTTTTTTGAAAATAAAACATATTTTCTGGTCGTGATCGGTTTTACTTTTTCCGGCATCGCAGATCTGGGGCTGGCCACCTGGTTCGTACCTTTTATGCAGCGTGTGCACAAGACCTCATTGCTGGAAGCCAGTACATTCGGAGGCACCTTAAATTCGATTGCCGGCATTATCGGGGTTCTTCTGGGCGGTGCCGTTATAACCTATCTGGGGAAGAAAGATGACAGGTGGAGGATCGTTGGGCCCGGCCTCACTTCGCTTTTTGCCGGCCCGGTTTTGATTATTTTTTTATTCGCTCCAATGCCTTGGGCCTATGCCGGTCTATTTTTTGCAATGATCCTTTTAACTTTTCGCATGGGACCCATACTCGGTTTGGTCCAAAGCGTTGTTAAGGTTCGAATGCGGGCTTTCGCCGCCGCAACCTTATTCATGATCGGCACCATACTCGGGTCCGCTGCAGGTCCACTGCTCATCGGAGCGCTTAATGACATTCTGGAACCCGGTTATGGGGATCTTTCAATTCGGTATTCACTGCTCTGTGTGTCTGGATCGAGCATGATAGGGGCCCTGTTTTATATTTGGGCGGGACGGCATGTTATATCCGACTTAAAAAGAAGCATGGCAGAGTAATGCACCGCCCGTTGAAGGCTACCAATCGTACTATCTGATATCTGGGAATACGAT
>SMTZ1_10003865_pt1 | contig 15061 bp, 13 predicted proteins | sample DeeMarSWOR136_30_FD_25667 | JGI IMG/M metagenome (IMG submission 25667)
CTGGCGTTCACGGGCTGACACCCCTCGGCTCAACCGGCGAGTTCGCCTATCTGACCTGGCCGCAAAGGCGGCGCGTCGTCGAAGTGGTCATCGCCGCGGCGAAAGGCCGAGTTCCCGTTGTTGCAGGCGTGGCTTCGACCACGATCGCGGACGTCGTTTCCCAGGCACGGGAGTTCGAGGCTCTGGGCTGCAGCGGGATCCTCGCAATTCTCGATACCTACTTCCCTCTTCCCGATGAGGGTGTATTCTCCTATTTCAAGGCAATCGCCGAGGCGATCTCGCTCCCCGTTGTGTTATATACCAATCCGAACTTTCAGCGATCGGACCTGAGCCTGTCCGTCATAGACCGACTAAGCCGAATTCCCAACATTGGTTACATCAAGGATGCGTCCTCCAACACCGGTCGGCTGCTGTCGATTATCAACCGGGTGGAAGGGCGGCTGCAGGTATTTGCGGCCTCGTCGCATATTCCAACGTGTGTCATGCTGATCGGCGGCATCGGCTGGATGTCCGGCCCTGCCTGCGTCGCGCCCAGACAAAGTGTCGAACTCTATGAGCTTTGCCGGCGCGGCGACTTGGTTACGGCGATGGAACGTCAGCGCCCCTTGTGGAATCTGAACCAGGCGTTCGCCAAGTATAACCTCGCCGCGTGCATCAAAGGAGGCCTCGAGCTCCAGGGTTATCCCGTGGGCGCGCCCTTGCCGCCGCAGGCACCGCTAACGCCTGAGGGCGTCGAAGAAGTAAGGCGTGCGCTCGTGGGAATCGGAGCTCTTTAGACGGCTTCTTCTTTTGCTTAGATGCTTGAGGAATCCTGGGGCTGTTTGGCACTCTCTTCTGATGGGGGAGGATTTAAAGTTAGCTATTTACGTGCTTAACTATGTAAATAGTTTTATGGATAACGGGGGACCGCCCTTTCTTTACATCTTGATATCTATATAACTATGTGATATTCTCTACAGCATGAAGGGAAAAAGGAAAAACTACAATACCACCCTCAGAACCGACCTGATCCGGAGTCTGAAAATTCTTGCCGCGGAAACAGATTCACGGGTGAACGACCTTCTTGAAGAAGCGATTGAAGACTTGATCCTGAAGTACCGGAGGTCCCAGTTTTCCTCTTCAATCGATGCCCCCAAGCAGGATGAGCCGGTCGACAAATAGCAGCCAGCCGATAATGCCTGATCAGCTCACCCCTTCAACCCCAACACCATACCTTAAGACGCCTTCCTGCAACGCCGTGCACGCATTGAGTCATTTTCTTTGCCTTGGGCGGAATACACGGCACAGATTGGGACGGGGAGCTTCGCTGTCATCCCTTGCCTGGCAGAAAACGCAGGTCGTGAACACTGGACAGAAAGGGACACTCGTTGCGCTGGCCTTTTTTTCTTTTTGACTAATGCAAGGCATTTTTCTATATTATCACTGTATTATAGTTAGTTGTAGCAAAGCTTTGGCTTATGGAAAAAAGACTGATCGGCAGGTTTTTTCTTATTGTCCTCCTAGGTACTGCTATTCTCTTGTTCAGACTCTTCTGGACCTACATCTCCTCCATCGTCCTTGCCCTTCTCATAGCGAGCGCTTTTCACCCCCTTTACTCGTGGGTTAAGAGAAAAATCGGAAACAGGGAGCAGACCGCAGCGCTGGTCATGACCATTGTGATATTTTTCGTGGTCATCTTCCCCATGGGTTGGTTTGTGGGAACCCTTTCCAATGAAGCCCTCGACTTCTACGGCCGAACCCGGGATGCTGTATCTCTGAGCGAGATTCGCGAGATCCTTCATGGCGATTCCCTATGGGCCCAACGAATCCGAAAGGCGCAAGAGTATTTGGGCATTGAGCTTAGCGCCCAGGCCATTGAGGACCTTGCTGCCTCTATCGGCAAGAACGTGGGACTTTATTTGTCGCGCCAGATCAGCTCTGTAGCCTCCAACCTCCTCAACTTCTTGGTGCACTTTTTTCTCATGATGCTCACCATCTACTACATACTCCGCGATGGGGATCGGCTCAAAAACTACATTTCGGAACTCCTTCCCTTTCCCATGGGACAGCAGAATCTTGTGGTGAACAAGTTTCGGGAGATGGCGAGAGCCATCATTTTTGGCAACGGCGTCAATGGGATTATCCAAGGCATCCTGGGCGGCATCGGTTTTTTTCTTTTCGGCCTGCCCTCCCCTTTTCTTTGGGGAACCATTATCGGCTTCATGGCTTTTCTGCCGATTATCGGTTCATCCGTGGTATTCATCCCAGCCTGCGTTATCCTGCTGCTTCAAGGCAAGCACGGCCTTGCTTTGGGTTTTCTCATATACAATGGAGTTTACAGTGCCACCATGGAATACTTGGTCAAACCCCGGCTGATTGGCAAGGAAATGCGGATGAACCCCCTTCTCGTGTTTTTCGCCATCCTCGGAGGAATGAAGCTCTTTGGGATTTTGGGTATTATCTATGGTCCTCTGATCACCACCATCTTTCTCACCTTGGCAGAAATCTACAGATTAGAGTACAAAGAAACCATGGCCTAGCGAGGAATTGTATGTGCTTGACTATGGAGGAAGCCCCGCTATATTATGCTTGCATTGCTTTGGAATTGTTTAAGGAGATGGGAAAATGGATTCTCGCAAGATTCTCAAAGGGAAAAGGGTTCTCGTGGTGGATGACGAGGAAGACATCCTTCAGCTGGTCAGTGAACTTCTGGACATTTGCAAGATCGATACCGCCTCCACGTTTGAAGAGGCAAAAGACCTCCTGGAGAAGAACACTTACCATATCGCAGTCCTGGATATTATGGGCGTGAAAGGCTATGATTTGCTTGAGATCGCTAATGAACGGGGCATTCCTGCGTTAATGCTCACAGCCCATGCTTTGACCAAGGAAGACCTGAAGAAATCCGCTGAGAAAGGGGCGTCCTTCTATGCCCCCAAAGACGAGATCAACAAACTGGATGTTTTCATCGCCGATGTGCTCGAGGCCAAGGAAAAGAACAAAAACATTTGGGCCCGCTGGTACGAGAGACTGAGCGGCTTCTGTGACCGACGATTTGGAAAGGATTGGAGGGAGCAGGATCGCGAATTCTGGGATCGCCTGATCAAGTACTAAACCGCATCGGCCCATGCCCTCATGCCTGCCCTGTTTTTCACGGGTGAAACCTCAAAAGCCCGCGATCGTGTTTGGGTGTTTCGTCTCTTCTTCGTTTTGATGCGATCCGCATGATCGTCCCATCAGCCCGGCCCTTCAAGGAGGTCTAACCATGATAACCAAGGTCGGTATCACCATAACCCAGCACATCTTGAACCAGGAACGGCAAAACCCGGAGGCAACCGGTGCCTTTACACACCTCATGAACGAATTGATCGTTGCAGCCAAGGTCATATCTCGCGAGGTGAACAAGGCGGGCCTCACGGATATCCTCGGCGCAACAGGAGACCTCAATATCCAGCAAGAAGAAGTCCAGAAGTTGGACGTCTTTGCCAACCGAGTCATTATCGAGCGAATGCAGCACATCGGTCAGTTGTGTTGCATGGGCTCAGAAGAGTTGGCTGATCTCATCGAAATTCCCGACAGGTACCCCAAAGGCAACTATATTCTCCTTTTTGACCCTCTGGACGGCTCTTCAAATATTGACGTCAACGTCAGTATTGGAACCATTTTTGGGATCTACAGGAAAGTCAGTGATGATGCAAACGTGGACTACACCCTTAATGATGTGCTTCAACCTGGGATCAAACAGGTGGCGGCAGGCTACTTTCTTTATGGATCGAGCACTATGATGGTCTATTCCACAGGCGACGGGGTTCACGGCTTCACCCTATATCCCAGTGTGGGCGAGTTTCTTCTCTCCCATCCCGGCATTCGCATCCCGGAAAAGGGTAAAATCTACAGCGTTAATGAAGGGTACTATGAGTACTGGGACGAGAAAACCCGGGCCCTCGTAAACTACTTTAAGGCAAAGGACAAGGAAACCGGGCGACCTTACAAAGCGCGTTATGTGGGGAGCCTCGTAGCCGATTTTCACCGAAATCTTCTCAAAGGGGGTATTTTCATGTATCCCGCTGATAAGAAAGACCCCCGCAAGCCCTCTGGAAAGCTGAGACTCATGGTCGAGGCGAATCCCCTGGCCATGGTGGTCAGCCAGGCGGGAGGCTATGCCAGTGACGGCTACGGCCCCATTCTGGAGATCCAGCCCAAAGAACTACACCAAAGGACGCCCCTTTACATTGGCAGCAGGAAGGACGTGGAGGCGGCAGAGGCGTTCATCAGTGAAAAAAAGGGAGCGCTTTAACGCAATAGGCTCCCTATCCGAATTTTCTGGTCTTCAGTATGTCCACAAAGGTCTCGATCCGTGTGGCGGTTCGGGCGTCCACGGGCCCGGGCCGATCCCCCTCGATAGTGAGCAGGGGGATGGGGAACGCCTCTCTGAAGATGATGTCGTAGATTTGTCGAAAGCAAAAGGTCTGCGTGTAATGGATCAGGCCGTCCAGCTTCCTTTCTTCAATGGCTCGCCCTATATCTTCAATTCTTCCCCAGACGTCATAGGGATAGGTGTAGCGTAAATATTGATTCAAAACGTCCTTTTCGCCGTAAGGCATGCTGAACTGTCTCTGCGTCTCGTTAAAGACAACCCTTGCCCCAAAGGATTCAATGATTTCATAGATATCGGTAAATATGGGCGGTACGCCCAAATAGCCGAGGCGGATAGGCGCCGGGTTTGCTCTTCTTGCTTCTGCCTCGTCAAGAAACCGGTCCAATTCTCTTTCATACTGATCCGGATCGGATTTGAAATCGGAACTGGTGACCAAGAAAAGATGGTTTTCAGAACCGGAGATTACATTGTCCTGGTAGGTCATTCTATCCAGCGCTTTGAGCTTATCCCGGATTCGGTCAAGCCTTGTTTTGGTCCGATTGACTTCTGTCCAGGAAACTGAAAAAGCGGCCCTCAGCTTCTCTAGCTGGCCCATCAAGAGATCGGGTTGCCGGTTCAACGGATAATCAAAAGGGATCACCTGGATGCCTCTCCGGATAAAAAGCTCGGCCAGAGCCACGGTGTTGCTGCAATCTCCCCCTGTGACAGCGATGACGCGGTTCAACTCATGGTTGATTACGGTTGCATAAATGCCTTTGATCCATGAACAAATGTTATGGGCAAACCCTGCCAACTCCGCCTGCTTCAGGAGTTTCTCGGGTTGCGGAGCGGTAATGAAGAGATTGTTGAGGTCCAGGGGCGTGAGGCCTGCGGCAAAAATAAACTCCACCGGAACGGTGGAGGTGAGGCCGATGGTCGAGGAGGGCTTAAACAAGATTGGAAGCCTCCACAGAGTGGAACTTCAATGCAGGCAATTCGAGACAGGTCAGTTTATTCCCATAGACCGCCCCGGTATCCAGGCCGATTTTGTTGTCCATAACCAAGGGCTCTGAAAAAGGGGTGTGACCGAAGATGACTTTTTTCCCGAAATCATGGTTAGAAAAGGTGAAAGGCTCCCGGATCCAGAGAAGGTCTTCGAGCGTCTGATCTCCGACATCCACACCAGGCCGAAAACCCGCGTGAACCACATAGTAGTCATCCATTTCGATCCATTTGCGAAGGGACTTCACGAAAGAGAGGTGCTCCTCCGGGATAAGGGCTTCAGCTTCTGTGGGTTGATGAAGGCGATAACTGTTCAAAGTGGCTGCCCCCCCATTCAGGAAAAAGGTCACAGGGTCTCTGCCTTCTAGAAAATCGATGAGGGTACTCTCGTGATTTCCCAAGAGACACTCTACCGAGGAGGACATTCTCATGATTTCCAAGATATACTCGATCACGCCGCGGGAGTCCCGGCCCCGGTCAATATAGTCGCCGAGAAAGATAAGACGGTCTCCGTCAGGATGCCAGTCGATCTTATCCATCAGCCTTTTCAGCATGTCCAGGCAACCGTGGATATCCCCGACAATAAACGTTCTTTTTTTCTCCATCACAATCTCAGTATAAAGCGCATCCGGTCTCTGGAATCAAGCCTTTTCAGCCCCACTTTTCTAGCGGCATCCATAGCATCCCTGAATTCCTCTGCGGTCAGTCGACGATTGATAAACTCATCTTTGTGCCCCTCCCCGCAGGGCCGGTATTGATCCATAACATTGACATAGGTGTTCGGGGAGATTTCTTCGGCCAAGAACGCGACGATCTTTTCCGTGTCGGCCACATGGTTGGGCATCACCAGGTGACTCACGAGGAGCCCTCTGAGCGCCACACCTCGATCGTCCATGACGAGATCCCCGACCTGTCTGTGCATCTCCTGTATGGCTTCTACCGCAACCTCCCTGTAATCAGGCGCCCGGCAATACCGCTCCGACCATCGGGCATCCCAGAACTTGAAATCAGGCATGTAGATATCGAAAATTCCATCCAAGAGCTCCAGGGTCTCCCGTCGATCATAACCACTGGAATTATACACAAGGGGAATTCTCAGGCCCCCTTCAACGGCATGGACCAGGGCCTCCAGAATCTGGGGGATGACATGGGTGGGGGTCACAAAGTTGATGTTGTGGCAGCCGGCACTTGCGAGCTGGAGCATCATGGCGGCCATTTGTTGCGGTTCGACCTCCACGCCTTCTTTCAAGTGGCTGATCTCATAGTTCTGGCAGAAACTGCAAAGCAGGTTGCAAGAGCTGACGAAGATTGTACCGGAGCCGTAACGCCCTACCAAAGGCGCCTCCTCGCCGAAATGGGCATTGTAGCTTGCAACCCTTGCCTTTCTTCCTGTGTCGCAGAATCCCCTCTCCTCCTCCAGCCGATTGACACCACAGGCCCTGGGACAGAGTCCACACGATTCCATGAGCAAAAGGGCCTTTTCAACCCGTTCGGTCAGTTCCCCGTCGCGATAGCATTTAATGTAGGACGGTTCCATCAAAACCTCACGGTGTAAAACAGCATCCCCTGTGATCCCGGCAGGGGGATGCTGTAGTGCATACCTGGGCCGGCTGGTTTTTGCGATTATTCCCGACTCTGGCCGAATATTCTAAGAAGCAGCAGGAAGAGGTTTATGAAGTCCAAGTAGAGCGACAAGGCCCCAAGAATAGCCCCTTTTCGGATTACCGCGCCGTCGAGATCCGCAGGCTGCGTGAGCGCCATGTTTTTGAGCTTCTGCGTATCATAAGCCGTGAGACCTACAAAAACGAGCACACCGATATAGCTCACAATCATGGTCACCGCACTGCTCCGGATGAAAAAGTTCACCAGGGAGGCGATGATAATCCCGAAGAGACCCATCATAAGAAACCCGCCAAGAGAGGTCAAATCCCGCTTTGTGGTCCAGCCGTAGATGCTGCAAGCCAGGAACGTGCCGGCGCAGATAAAAAAGGTGCTGACAATGGATGCTCGGGCATAAACCAGAAAGATGAAAGAGAGGGTTAAACCATTCAAACCGGAATAGAGAACGAAAAGGGCCGTGGCTGTCCCCGCGCTCATCCGGTTCACCAGGCCGCTAATGGAAAAAACCAGGGCCAGTTCAACCAGAATGAGCCCGAAAAAGATGAGACTGTTTCCAAATATGAAACGAATCATGGTCTCGCTGTTGGATACGTAAAGGGCCACAAATCCCGTAAGCGCAAGACCAATAAACATCCAGTTGTAAACACTGCGGACAAAATCATTGACGAGGACCTCTGCCCTCGGCCTCAATACCCTTGAGGTTTCCATACCTGCCTCCTTGAGAAAAATCCCTAATAGTATAAGGTGATAAACCGAAACTTCAACCCCTAAAATCCCCGCCCTTGACATAGCGAAGCTTCGCCTTTGAGAAAGTGAAGCTCCGACCTTTCGTCGGAGAGCTTCGCTGAGTGTCGAACATCTTGTGGCGGAAGCGGGGGGCCGGCCTCATTTTAATGGGTTACGCTCCGAAGGATACCTCTTCAGGGTCTTGATCCTTTCCAAAATGGGCGGATGGGAATAGTTGAACCGGACGTATAAGGGATGGGGCCGGAGATTAGAGAGGTTGTCCCGAGCCATTTTTCTGAGTGCCTTGATAAGGGGTGTGGCACTCTCCAGGGAAACCACCGCATAACGGTCCGCCTCCCTTTCAAATCGCCGGGAAAGGCTCATGGCCAGGGGAGAGAGTAAAAACCCCAGCGGGTGCCACAAGAGTGCCAGTAAGAGGAGACCCACGTAAAGGCATTTGTCATCAAAGCCGAAACCCGTGTACATAAGGTCCCATTGGATCAACTTCGAGGCCATGTAGAAAAGGACAAAAGAGGCCGCCCCTGTGAAAAGGACCTGTTTTCTTATATGGTGCTTTTTTAGATGCCCTGTTTCGTGGGCAAGCACGGCCAGAACCTCATCTTCCTCGTGGGAGTGGATGAGCGTGTCAAAAAGCACAATCCTTTTTCTCTTTCCCAGGCCCGAAAAATAGGCATTGGTGTGGCGACTTCTCTTTCCTGCATCCATCTGATAGACGCCCTTGACACGCAGCCCTTCCCTTTCGGCGAAGCCGGCGATCTTATCGGCCAGAGAGCCGCTTTCCAAAGGGGTGAATTTGTTGAAAATGGGGGCAATGAGTGTGGGGTAGAGGGCGGTGATGGCTATTTGAAAAGAGAAGAAGAGGCCCCAGGCCCAAACCCACCAGATCGTGCCCCCATACTGAATCAACAAAAGCAGCAGGGACAAAAGCAGACCACCCAAAACAAAAGCCAGTGAAAAGGATTTCAGCAGATCGGAGAGCCAGAGTGCCGGCGTCCTGGTATTGAAGCCGTATCTTTCCTCGATCACGAAAAGGCGGTAGTAGTCGAAAGGCAGGTCTATCAAGGCCGCGAGCACAGCCGGGACCCCAAAAAAGAGCAAGCCCCCCGTGAGAAAGGAGAAGGTCTTCAAGCTCGCCGCCCACCAAGGCAGCAGACCGGAGAGAATTACAATGAGAAAAAGGATCGTTCCCACCCCATCCTGCACAAGGGAGAGGGCCGTCTTGTCAAGGGTGTAGGAATGGATCTGTTTGAGCCTGTCAGCATCGATGAGGCCTTGGAAGTCCGGGGGCACATGGGGGCCGTGCTTTTTTGAGTGGGCCGCATTGATCCTGTCAATGGCCATGTCTGCTGCGGTGCAAAGAAGGAAAACACCGAGGTAGACCGCCAAAAAGGTGTTGATCGTCATCATCTCTTTATCCTATCATAACGCCAGTCATAGGGGACTTGCATGGGTCCCTTTTCTCTGTGTATCGCGTCCCAGAAATTTCTTCAGGGAAAGCAAAAAACAGTTGTCCATGGAATGAGCCCGGGTCATGAAGGACACAAAATTATACATCGTCATGGTCGGCCTCCCTGCAAGGGGAAAAACCACCATTGCCACCAAGCTCAGAGAAAACCTCACGCACGATTCCATAAAAGCGCGCATCTTTAACAATGGGGAATTGCGAAGAAAGATGATACGCGGGAATACCGCCTATGCGGGGTTCTTTGACCCCCTAAACAAAGAAGGTGTCGCCCTGCGCGAAAAAATTGCCCACATCAACATACACAAGGCAAGACGTTACCTTAACAACCAAGGTAAGGTCGCGATCCTCGACGCCACCAACGCCAGTTCTGAACGAAGGCGGACGCTCACCCGCCTACTCCATGACCATCCCGTTCTTTTTATCGAGTGCATCAACGATGATGAGGATATCCTACAGGCCAGCATTCTGAGAAAGATCGATCTTGAGGAGTTCGGCCACCTCACGCAGGAAGAAGCGATTCAGAGCTTCAGACAAAGGATCGGCTACTATCAGTCCATCTACACGCCTCTCCAAGGGAATAGCAATTATATCAAACTGGATTCTTTGAACAACAGGATTATTGATGAACAGGTCAACACGGAGATTCCCTACCATGATCAGATCAGAGATTTTTTGGTCACCGATACAGTCAAGAACCTCTATTTGATACGCCATGGAGAGACTTACTTCAACTTGGAAGACCGGATCGGCGGGGACTCTCCACTCACCCCGAAGGGTAAAGTCCAGGGTGTCGCGTTAGGCGAATTTTTCAAAAAGAAAAAAGTCCCGCTTATTTTTACCAGCGAAAAGAAACGAACGATTCAAACAGCCGAGCCTATAAAAGCCCGCCAGAAAACGTGCGAAATTATCCCTCTGGCGGAATTCAACGAAATCGACAGCGGCATTTGTGAGTGCATGAGCTATGAAGAGATTAGGAGGAAAATGCCTGGCGTGGCGGCTGCGCGCCAGAAAGACAAATACAACTACATCTATCCCGGAGGAGAAGGCTATATCACGATGCAGGAGAGGATTGACCGGGGAATCAAGAAAGCCATCTATCTCAGCAACCCCTCAGATAATATCATGATTATCGGCCACAGGGCGGTAAACCGCATGATTCTCTCCCATTTTCTCTTTCGCAGAAAGGAAGATGTTCCCTATATCTATATTCCCCAGGACAAGTTTTATTATATCTCCGCGACGCAAAACAAAAAAGTCTTCCAATTGAAACGATTCGAATGAAGCGCAGGGATAGTGGCTGGGTTCTCAGATGTCCTGGATGCCATATTTGGAGAGCAGTCGGGAAAGGTATGTTCTCTGAATGCCCATGAGTTTAGCGGCTTTGCTTCGGTTCCCGTCTGTATGCTTGAGGTTGACCATAATAAACTCTTTCTTGAAGCTGTCTTCGGCTTCTTTCAGCGTCAGGCCCACTTGCAGGCTGGGATACCCTGTTTTGACCCCGGAAATGGGAAGATCCTCAGGCAATATGGCTTGGCCATTGCCCATCGCGACCGCCCTCTCGATTGCATTTCTGAGTTCTCTCACATTCCCCGGCCAATCATAGCCCATGATCTTTTCCATGGCTTCTTGGGACAGGGTGAGACCGGGGGAGCTTCTTTCCTCTTTAAACATGTTCAGGAAGTAGTCGGCCAGCATAGGGATATCCTCCCTTCTCTCTCTCAAGGCAGGCATATGGATTTTTACCACGTTGAGCCTGTAGAACAGATCCTCCCTGAATCTCCCTTCCGCCACTTCCCGCAAAATATCCCGGTTGGTGGCGGAGATTATTCGCACGTCCACCGCGATTGGGCTACTGCCCCCCACCCTGTAAAAGACCCCCTCTTGCAAGACGCCAAGGAGTTTCGCCTGCATATTGGGCGACATTTCTCCAATTTCGTCTAAAAGCAAGGTCCCTTGATCCGCCAATTCAAACTTCCCGATTTTTCGGGTAACGGCCCCTGTAAAAGCGCCTTTCTCATAGCCGAACAGCTCCGCTTCCAGCAACGTCTCCGGCAATGCAGCGCAATTCAGGATGATCATGGGTTTGTCCTTCCTGGGTCCTGCATTGTGGATCAGTCTGGCCAGAAGTTCTTTACCCGTCCCGCTTTCACCCAGAATGAGGGTGCTGGTTTTTGAATTGGCGACTTTTAATGCATCGGATAAGACCTTGTGGAGGAGGTCGCTCTCTCCGATGATCTCGTAGTTTTTCCACAGTTCCTCTTTGAGATCTCGGTTCTCTTTTTGAACTCGATCGATCTTTTTTGCATTGCTGATCGCCAGAGAAGCCAGTTCTGCAAAAACGGTCAGCAGGTTCATGTCCTCTTTTTGAATGGTGCTGCCGTCTTCTTTATCAATAATCTCAACCACCCCGATGGTTTCACCACTCACCTTCATTGGGACACAGGCGATGGAGCGGGTCTGAAAACCCGTAGACTCACTAATCTGCTTGTACCACCGGGGATCATTGGTGACATCGGGAATGAGGAGCGGTTCCCCTTCTTTGGCGACCAATCCGGCAATGCCCTGGCCCATGTTGATCTCAAATTTCCGCACTTCCTCCTGTCTCTCCCCAATAGCGACCTTGAAGTAGAGTTTATTGGTTTTCTTGTCCAGGAGGAGCAGAGAACTCGCCTTGGCTTGCATCATGCGGGTGGCTGTATCAATGATGAGTTCCAGGAGGTGGTCCAGATCAAGGACAGACGAAACCCACTGAGAGATTTCTTTGAGACGCTCGACGGTTAAGTAGGGCGTACTGGCTCTTTTGTTCATCTCTTTTCAAACACCGCTTTACGAAAAAAGTCACAATGCCCCGACCAAAGGTCAGGGATGAATGGCAGGTTTCTTTGTCCCCGCAAAGAAGGGCGGGGGGAAACCCCAAAAACTGCCGAGCCTTATTTTTGTGATGGGGTTTCAAAGGGGCAGAGCCCCTTTGAGAAAGTGAAGCTCCGACCTTTGGTCGGAGAGCTTCACTCAGAATAATCACATTATATCAGCCTTTTACGTATATGTACACTTTTATTTTTGGGAAAGTGCGAGAAGATTCCCGGGTGTATCCAATATGATAAAGCAAGGCTCGCCAAGGCGGGAGGCCGCAGAGTTCCAGGCGATCTGGGCAGACATCAGGCCCGGGTCCGAATCCCCTAAACAGGGGTGAGCTGGTAAAGTGCCTGTGCAGAAATGTGTATGGCGCGTTCAATTCCGTGTACGGCCGGGCAAAGCCGGTTTCCTGCAATGAGGAGGGCATAAAACAATTTTCACCAAGATATCGAATTCTTATCCATTAAATCGCTACAGCAGACCCATCGGGCACATCCTTTGCTTTCATGTGTGGTCAAGCTGGCGTTGGAGTCTTTTTTCGATAACCCCTTGCAGAGTGAGGGTGCGCATGTCTGATCGGGATTACCTCATGTCCCTGGTCAAGGAGGCCTCTGTTTACAGAAGTCAGGGCCTTTTGCCGGAATCGCGGGAGAAGTATGCCCAAGTTCTCGAATTTATTGGCCGCAGTGAAGAATTTTGCAATCAGCAGAGGATTGTTAAGGCCGTCAAGGAAAAGATCCGGGAAGTTGAGAGAGATCTTGCCGAAGTCACCCAGCAAAGTGCTTCCCCTGAACTCTCTCAAGAGCACCAGGGACTCATCAAAGAGCTGTTTACGTTTTCCCGCACCAGAGAGGCGGCTGCGGTGGAAGGCGCTACGGCTCTCGCCGAGTTTGGCCAGTATGAGCAGGCTGTGGAAGAGTTCCGCAGGTTGATGCGAGAGGGAACGCTGCCTATCGTGGCAGCCAAAAATATCCTCAGGTGTTATATAACCTTATCCCTCCCCGGTGCAGCTATCGCCGAATACCGGGACTGGATATCCTCAAGCGTGTTATCCCAACAAGAACTCAAATACATTCACGGGTTTCTCACCTATTCTCTGAAAAAGCGCGGCATCCATATTACGGTGCCGGATCCGGAGGAAGGATTTCCAGACTTCAATGGTTATTCGGAAAAAGAGGAAGAATTTCTTGAGATTTCCACCATAAGCATCCACCTCAAAGAAGGGCCTCTCAAAGGTCATGCCTTGGACTTGGATGTGGCTTCTCAAACAGGGAGCGTGGTGAGCGTGATTCTGGCGCCGGATCCCAGAGAACTGTTGGACAGCTTCCGGCTTGGCAAGCGCTTCACAGACATGCAGTTCTACTCCCCCATTACCGTATTCAGAGGCACGGGGATCGTCTCCAGGAAGTTCAGGATCGAACAAGGACCAAGGGGCGGCGACTACATGGTTGATATCACGATTGAGGGCGATTAAACGCCCCCATGCATCCAGATGCCCCACGCTGAAGCGCGGCGAGCTTTACTCTGGTTGCAGCAATCGGAGAGGAGAAAGGCAAGGGGTGGCGCCCCTACCTTTCTCAAAATGGTGGTTAATCACCGCCTACTTCTTTTTGCCTTTGCCCTTGTGCTTGCCTTTGCCCTTGTGCTTACCTTTGCCCTTGTGCTTAGCTTTGCCCTCTCGGGCCGGGACAATACGCACCTCGTCCGTACCAAAAAACTCCGTGCCGTCCATAAGGGTGCCGGTAAGGGCCGCCTCGGTGCTCTCCTCATCTAAATTCAACTCTTGGGTTTTAAAATGGAAAAGAACGTCGTCATCACCGTCCCGGTCTACATCTTGAAAGCACCAACGCACGGCTTTGGCCCCGGCGAATTCAATGGATCCGAGGTCAATGGCAGATGCCTTTTCGAATGTCTCCGTGGTAAGAATGGCCACCGGCACAACCCCTCTGGATTTGAGGTTGATGCAGTTCGGGTTCCCGCCCGGCTTAATGTCAATCTGAACGGCTATCGGGGCACTCGAGGCGGATTCATCAGCACCCATATCCGGTCCTTCACCGAGGACTCTGGAATCGCCTTCAAAGTCAAATTCCGGAAGTTCAACGCCCATGGTCCCGACATCGATACAAGGGGATCCTTCGCCTAAATGAACATCGCCGTTGCCCACGAGAACGGGATCACTGTCCAAGTTGCCCTCTCCGTCCCAGCCGCCTCTCACGTCACTGTAAGCCACATCGCAATTGGAGTTGTAGAAAAGGTATATTTCCGTACCATTTTCCGAAGTGTCGTTCCAGAGGATGGAGTTGACAATAGAGGGAGAGGAATAAAAGCAGTAGATTGCCTGGCCCATCACGGCGGTGTTATCGCTGAAAGTGCAGTGAATCACCTTGCCGTTGGATTGATAATTAAAATAGATCGCGCCACCACCGTTTAAAGCCGAGTTCCCGGTGAATATGCAATTGATGAATGTGGGCGAAGCCATCGCGCAATACACGGCACCCCCGTTTGAGGCCTGATTGCCTTCAAAAATGCAGTTCCTGATTGTGGGAGATGAGCCAGCGCTACAATACATGGCTCCACCGGAGCTGAAATTCCCGTTTCGGATCGTAAAGCCGACGATCTGGGTCTTCGGAGTCTCCCGCGCGAAGAAAACAAGTGCGGTGTATTGTCCTTCGCTGTCAATGATGCAGTTCTTTGGGCCGTTCTCAGATCTCAGGGTGATCTCTTTTCCACCAAAGATGAGACCCCTATTATTGTCGCCCGTGTAAATCCCGTCGGCCACCACCACTTCATCGCCGTTCTGGGCCACTGAAATAGCGTCTTGGATCGTTTCGTCGGGTCCAGACACATAAAAGGTTTCTCCTAAAGCCACTGAGGACCACAAAAGCACTGTGATGGCCATGAGCCAAACAACATAATCCTTTAGATGGTTTTTGTTTACGTTCATGATGCTTCCTCCTTACTCCACGGTCTATTGGCGCACACCAATACCTTTGAAAACAGCTCTGCTTCAATCCGAAGGGGTCAATCGAATAAGG
>SMTZ1_10007020_pt2 | contig 15061 bp, 10 predicted proteins | sample DeeMarSWOR136_30_FD_25667 | JGI IMG/M metagenome (IMG submission 25667)
AGGTCCGCGCCAACATCGGCCGCTTTGGTGTAAATGCCGCCGCCGACACGGGCAAAAAGAGCAATCGACGACGCCCCCATGGCGAAACCGTTGATCGTCTTGGCCGTGGAAGGGTCACCGCCGAACAGCCAGAATACGACACCTACACCTATCAGCCCCAGCGAGGCAACCGTCATACCCATGACAGCCCCGCCGGAAAAGGCCATAGTCAGTGCCCGCGGCTGCCCGAAGTCTTTCGCGGCCGCGCAGGTGCGAACATTGGCTGATGTGGCCGCGCGCATGCCTATGAACCCAGCCAGCATCGAGCAGAGCGCTCCGCCCAGGAAAGCCAGACCGGTCTGTAGTTCAATCCGCCAGGCCAGCAGGGCAAAAACAACTACAATGAAGAAAGCGAGAATCGTGTATTCCCGCCGCAGGAACACCATGGCACCGCCTTGAATAGTCCTGGCGATGTCCCTCATGGTTTCGTTGCCGGCCGGTTTGGATCTTATCCAGAAGAAAAGCCCTAAGGAAAAGATCAGTCCGACAAGCCCGATAAGGGCTGACCACAACCCAGTACCCATTGTCGTCCTCTCTGTCTAAAGCTATATGTCACAACCAGTTACGTTCAGCCTGTCAGGAAAAATTTGACCTCTAATATATCGGCCCCCTGGAGGTGACGCAAGTGAAAAATATCACTTTTTCACCTATTGTCCGAACGAAAAAAGGCCCCGCTCCGGCAGGGCCTCCGGATTGATCAAGAACCGTTGACCAACTGCGCCCGGACATCTCCGCACGCGAATATGCCCGGAATCGACGTTTCCATTTTGAAGTCAGTGATGATATAACCCCCGGCGTCTTTCTTCAGGTCTCCCCTGACTAGGCTGGAATTGGGCCGGAACCCGATGAACGGAAAAACTGCACTCACGGCCAGCTTCGACTTCTCCCCGGTTTTGACGTTCTTAATCGACAAACCGGTTACCACCTTGCCGTCGCCGTCGATCGATTCCGCCACCGAATCCCAGACAAACTCGACTTTCTGGTTGTCGAAGGCACGCTGCTGGATAATCTTGGCGGCCCGCAACTGGTCCCGCCTATGGACAATGTACACTTTCGAACCGAACTTGGTCAGGAATACTCCCTCTTCCACCGCAACATCGCCGCCGCCGACGACGGCGATAACCTTGTCGCGGAAAAAGGCTCCGTCGCAGAGCGCGCAGTACGAGACACCCCGGCCGGCGTATTCCAACTCACCCGGCACGCCGAGCTTGACCGGCGAGCCACCGGTCGACAGAATCACCGCCCTGGCGCGGTAAGTGTTCCCGGAGGCGCATCCGGCGACGCGGTCGTCTCCGTCGACATAGACCTCCTCCACCTGCTCGGTAGCTATCTGAAGACCGAAACTCTTGGCATGCTCGGCGAATTTCATGGACAGCTCCGCGCCGGAGATACGTTCGAAGCCGAGGTAGTCCTCGACCTCTTCGGTGTTGGCAATCTGCCCGCCCGGCAGCCCCATCTCAAGGCAGACCGCTTTGCGCCGCGCCCGCGCGGCATAAAGACCGGCGCACAAGCCGCCGGGACCGGCGCCGACTATAACGATATCATAGTGCTTTTCTTCAGCCATACAGCAACTCCTTGCAGCCTCAGATCGTCGCTCGCGTAAAGTCGAAATCTTCAACACCTCAGATAGTGCCGGGTTCACCCCAAGTTAGGGCGCCGTTACACTACCAGTCAATCCCCTTCTGGGCCAGGATACCTTTCTGATACGGGTGTTTGATCTCTTTCATCTCGGTGACCAGGTCGGCCGTCTCGGTGAGCCACTCGGGCGCGCCGCGTCCGGTTATCACCAAATGCTGTTCCGGCCGTCTCGCGGCAAGAACCTCCTTCACCGACGCCGGTTCGAGCAAACTCAGACCGAGCGCCACATTCAGTTCATCGAGAATGACCAGCGGGTACTTGCCTTCGGCCAGGATGTCCCGAACCACCGCCAGCCCCTCGCGAGCGGCCCGGCGGTGCTCTTCGATGTCCTTATCGTCATCGATGATTCCGACGAACCCCTGCCCGACCACGCGCAACTCAACTTCCGGCGCCAGACGTTTGATCCCCTCCAGTTCACCGTATTTCCAACTCCCTTTGACGAACTGGACGACGCACACTTTCCAGCCGTAGCCGACTGCTCGGACGCACATGCCGAGAGCAGCGGTCGTCTTGCCCTTCCCGTTTCCCGTATAAATGATTAACAAACCTCTATTTGTCTCTTTGTCTGCCATATATTTAGCCTCGCTTTTGCCCTCAAAGTAGGCAAAAAAGAGCCCATGAGAAAGGGCAATCTTTCAAAATGAAATCCTTCTAAGGTTATATTCTATAACAAGAAAAAGTGCTGGCTTGAGAAAAAAATAACAAGAAATAGAGTTGACTCCGACCTCTTTATTCCTATATTGGCAACAGAGAAAGGTTGCGCCGTCCGGCTTTCGGCTGTGAACTGCGGCCGTCATCGGTGGCGCTCGGGAAGGAAGGCACATATGCAGTTCACCAGGGCCGAAGAGTATGGGGTGTTTGGCGTACTTTACCTGGCCGAGACTGATCGCTCCCGAATAGTCCCCTTATCGGAAATTTCCCAGGCCAAGGACATTCCGGAGAAATTCCTGGCGAAGATTTTTCAATCCCTGTCCAAGAACGGAGTAATCAGGTCTCATCGCGGCGTCCGCGGCGGCTTTTCCCTGGCCAAAGAGCCCGACGAGATCAGCCTGAAGGAGGTACTGGAAACCATCCAGGGTCCGTACCACCTGATGCGCTGCACCGAGGACAAAAGGGCCTGTATAAAAGACCCGGACGAATTCTGTGCCCTCCGCGAGGTGTTGTGCCTGGCTGAGAAGAAGCTGGTCTCCGTTTTCGAGGATCTCACCCTAGCCGATCTGGTGCAGTGGCAGAAAGCCGAGCGACCCCCGATCAAGGCGCTTTCGCTCTGACAAAATCGCATCGGCGATTTACTTTTTGGACAAATTCTGTTATAGTCCCGGCCACGTCTATAGGAATGCGACTGAGTACGACTGATGGGTGTCAAATCAGACCGCTGGATAACCGAGATGGCCACCCGCCATCGCATGATTGAGCCGTTCGAGCCGCGGCAGGTATGCCATGGCATCAGCTATGGTGTTTCGGCTTACGGCTATGACATCAGTCTCGCGGATGAATTCAAGATTCCCGACCTCGCGCGGATAGAGGAACTGGATCCCAAGAACATCTCCCCTGAGCTTTTCATCGACTGTCAGGCCGAGTCGCTGTTGATCCCTGCCAATTCTTTTGTCCTTGCCCGCAGCCGTGAGTATTTCCGCATCCCTCGCGACGTTGTCACGGTCTGCACCGGCAAATCCACCTATGCCCGCTGCGGCGTGATCGTCAACGTGACCCCGTTCGAGCCCGAATGGGAAGGATTTGCCACCATCTCGCTGTCCAACACCGGGCCACGCCCCGTCAGGGTTTATGCCGGCGAAGGGATCGCTCAACTGCTGTTTCTCGAGGCTGCCGAAGTCTGCAAAGTGTCCTACCGCGACAAGAAGGGAAAATACCAGGCTCAGAAAGAAATCACCTTGTCGATGAATGACAAGGGCGATCGATAAACGGAGTAAGCATCCGATTTTTAACAGTTTGGAGATAGGTTATGACAGAACAGACGCTTGATAAACGGAAGGACAAGGCACAAAGAGCTGCTGGCAAGCGTCGAATGGTCACGATAGACGGCAACACTGCGGCTGCCTATGTGGCGCACGCGACGAACGAAGTAATCGCTATTTATCCCATCACTCCGTCGTCCGACATGGGTGAGAAGGCCGACGCCAAATCGGCCAAGGGCGAGAAGAACATCTGGGGGACTGTCCCTACGGTCGTGGAGATGCAGTCCGAAGGGGGCGCCTCGGGCGCCGTCCACGGAGCTCTGACGACCGGCTGCCTGACGACTACGTTCACGGCATCGCAGGGGCTGCTTCTGATGATCCCCAACATGTTCAAGATCGCGGGTGAGATGACCCCGACGGTCTTTCATGTCTCGGCCCGCGCCGTAGCTGCTCATGCCCTGTCGATTTTTGGAGATCACTCCGACGTGACGTGTGCCCGGTCGACCGGATTCGGGCTCATGGCTTCCGGCTCGGTCCAGAACGTCATGGACCTGGCCCTTATCACTCAGGCGGCGTCTCTGCGCAGCCAGGTCCCGTTCGTACACTTCTTCGACGGCTTCCGAACCTCGCACGAGGTCTCCAAGGTCGAGGAAATCACCTTCGACGACATGCGAGCCATGCTACCGCAGGACGTGATCAGCGCCCACCGGGCGCGGGCGCTGTCGCCGGATCGCCCGACCATCAAGGGAACGTCGCAGAACCCGGATGTCTTCTTCCAGCACCGCGAGACGGTCAACAAGTACTATCTGGCCGCCCCGAAGATTGTTCAGGAAGAGATGGACCGGTTTGCCAAGCTGGTGGGGCGTCATTATCACCTCTTTGACTACGAGGGCCACCCTGAAGCTGAACACGTGGTGGTCATCATGGGCACGGGCGCCGAGACGACCCACGAGGTCGTGGACTGGTTGGTCAAACAGGGTGAAAAGGTCGGCATGATTAAAGTCAGGCTATACCGGCCGTTTTCGGCTGAAGCTCTCGCCCGGGCGCTACCGGCCACCGTCAAGCGTATCGCCGTCATGGACCGGACCAAGGAAGCCGGTGCGGTCGGTGAGCCGATGTACGTCGACGTTCAGGCGGCTATCAACGAAGCTCTCGACAACGGCTGGGCCAGGTTCACCCAACGACCGCTGATAGTCGGCGGACGCTACGGTCTCGGGTCCAGCGAGTTTGACCCGCCCATGGTCAAGGGCATTTTTGATAACCTCAAGGCCAAAACGCCGAAGAATCATTTCACGGCCGGTATCGTTGATGACGTCACCCACACCTCGGTAGACATCGATCCGACAGTTGACCTCGAGGGCGAGAACTTCCGAGGGCTTTTCTATGGTCTCGGGTCTGACGGTACGGTTGGCGCCAACAAGAACTCGATCAAGATCATCGGGGAGAACACTAACTTCTACGCCCAGGGTTACTTTGTCTACGACTCGAAGAAAGCCGGGGCGGTTACAGTGTCGCACGTTCGTTTCGGCAAGGATCTGATCCGGAAGCCGTACCTCATCAAGTCGGCCCAGTTTGTGGCCTGCCACAACGAGTCGGACCTCGAGAAGTACGAAATGGTCGAGAGACTCTGTCCGGGCGGGACGTTTCTGCTGAACTCAATGACGAAGGCCGACGAAGTCTGGGACACGTTGCCCATGGAGGTTCAGGAGCAGTTGATCGCCAAGAAGGCCAGGTTCTATGTGATCGACGCGATCAGCCTCGGCAAGGAACTGGGCCTCGGGGCCCGCATCAATATGATCATGCAGACCTCTTTCTTCCTCATCTCCGGCATTCTGCCGAAGGACGAGGCCGTCAAGGCCATCAAGGGCGCAATCGTCGACACGTATGGCGACAAGGGTGAGAAAGTCGTAAACATGAACTTCGCGGCGGTCGACGGATCAGAGCGGTCGATTCACGAGGTGAAGATACCGGCCAGGGTGACCGCCACCAAGAGGCGGCCGCCTATTGTCCCTGAGCACGCGCCGGAATTCGTCAAGACGGTCACGGCTGAGATCATTGCCGGGCGGGGCGACAGTCTGCCGGTGTCGGTTTTCCCGGATGACGGTACTTACCCGACGGCCACGACCCAGTACGAGAAGCGGAACATCGCGGTCGATATTCCGGTCTGGGAGCCGGAAGCGTGCATCCAGTGCAATATCTGCGCAATTGTCTGCCCTCACGCTGCGATCCGGCCGAAGGTCGTCGAGAAAGAGCACCTGGCAGATGCCCCCGAGACGTTCAAGTACATCGAGTCCATGAAGCCGCTGAAGGGCAAGTACTACGTTCTCCAGGTGGCTCCCGAGGACTGCACCGGCTGCGAGGTCTGTGTAAACGCCTGTCCGGCCTATATGAAAGACGCCGACGGCAAGAAGACCGAGCGCAAGGCTATCAACATGGCTCTCCAGGCGCCGTTACGGCAGCAGGAGACCCGGAACTGGGACTTCTTCCTCAACCAGTTGCCCGAGACCGATCCGAGCCTGGTCAACATCGAGACCGTCAAAGGTTCGCAGTTCGTCCGGCCGCTGTTTGAGTTTTCGGGAGCCTGTTCCGGCTGCGGCGAGACGCCGTACGTCAAGCTGATGACGCAGCTTTTTGGTGACCGCGCTCTCTGTGGCAACGCCACCGGCTGCAGCTCGATTTACGGCGGCAATCTCCCCACCACTCCGTACTGCCAGAACTCAGAAGGACGCGGACCGGCCTGGTCAAACTCCCTGTTCGAAGACAACGCCGAGTTTGGCTTCGGCATGAGGCTCACGGCCGACAAGCTCCGTGAGTACGCGCTGGAGTTGACCAGGGAACTGGTGCCGGAGATGTACGAAGCGTTGGCCGGGGCGCCCCAGAAGACGCAGGCTGATATCGACGAGCAGAGAAAGCGGGTCGTCGAACTCAAGAAGCGGCTGGAGAAACTCAACGGCGGCGAGAAAGTTCAGAGTCTGAAGAGCATCGTTGACTTTCTCGTCAAGAAGTCGATCTGGGTGATCGGCGGGGATGGCTGGGCTTATGACATCGGATACGGCGGTCTGGACCACGTGATGGCGTCCGGCAGGAACGTCAACGTGCTGGTTCTTGACACCGAGGTCTACTCCAACACCGGCGGCCAGATGTCCAAAGCGACCCCGCGCGCTTCGACGGCGCAGTTCGCGGCGGCCGGCAAGCCGACGCCGAAGAAAGACCTGGGCATGATGTTGATGTCGTACAACAGCGTCTACATTGCCCAGGTAGCTATCGGGGCAAGTCATAACCAGACGGTCAAAGCGATGGTCGAGGCGGAGCAATACGACGGTCCGTCGATCATCATTGCCTACTCTCACTGCATCGCCCATGGTATCGACATGAGTCACGGATTGACCAACCAGGAGAAGGCGGTCAAGTCGGGGCACTGGCTGTTGTACCGGTACAATCCGGAGCTGCTGGAGAAGGGTGAAAACCCGCTCAAGCTGGACTGCAAGGCGCCGTCGGTTCCGTTCAGGGATTACGCCTACGCCGAGAATCGCTTCCGCCGACTGCTGGCCATGGACAAGCAACGCGCGGAGCACCTGATCAAGTTGGGCCAGATGGATTGCGACCGCCGCTGGAATTTCTACCACCAGATGGCGGCCATGACGTACGGTCCGGCCGAAGACTAAGGCGAACAGCCACTTGCCGCTATCGCGGCGGCGAAGACTTCATCAAGAAATGACGCCCATCGTCCGATAATTGCAAAAAACGAAGACCTGTATGAATCAGTATGAATCAGGAGGAGAAATGCGCCTCAGAATAGCTCTGGTTTCACTCGTGTTGGCCCTGATCCTGGGGGCCGACCTGGCCACGGCCGAAACCGAACAGGAGATAATCGATCGATATCTCAAGAAAACCGTGACCAAACATACCCACAAGCTGGGGTGGGCGTCGATCAATTTCAGTGTCGACCGCATCAACCGCCACAACGACTACAACGATTTCACCATCGTCGAGTCGGCCAAGCTGTCCAGCGGCAGTTTCAGTTGGATCGAACAGGGCTTCTCCGTCGGCGCCGATTTCGGCGTGGTGTTCAAGAAGCGATTCGCCTGGTCGCTCGGCGGTGAATACTGGCTCAAGCTGGGCGAAAAGCTGCCCGAAGGCGATACCTACCTGCAGTTATCGACCAGTACTCTGGTCAGCGCGAATCCGATGAGCGAGCTTCAGGTATTCGGCGTCACCACCAGCTTTCAGTACTTCCTGATAAACCCGCCACAGGCAGCGACAAAACTGAACAAGTGGTCAGTCAGGCTGGGAGGCACCGTCGGCTATTACACCGCCAATTGGGACCTCTGGCCGGAGTACGAGAACCTCAATCTCTCGACCAGTCAACCGGTAAACGTCAACACGACCTACAAGGGAACCGCCCCCGGTTTCAGCTTCAATGTTGGATTCGACTATCCGCTGGGCCTCTGGGACATGGGGCTGGCCATGGACGCCGGTTACCTCTACCTGAACTTCGGCAACGTTGCCTGGTATAATACCAACGACGAGGAAATCGTTGCCAGTCTCGATGGTACTGAGGACGGCCGAATCGATCTCGCTCTGTCGGGCGTTCGCGGGAAGATCGAGCTCAAACGCTACTTCAGCTGGTAACGGCCGGTTACAGCAGGAGGCGCCAGTGGGTTGACAGGCGCCTCCCGCCGCTTATCTTGGGCCAGGCTGTTACCAGATTTCGGAGAACTTAAGTGCAGAAACGACACAGTTGCAGTATGGGCTCGGCATTAGCGGCCGCGCTGGCCATCCTGATCGGCGCTTCGGCAGGGTACGGAACGGAGAAGATGCCGGCCGCGAAAGCCGGCGAGATCGGCAGTCCTGGTGGGCAGATCGCCTTCCTCCGCGAAAAGAACGTCTGGATAATGGACGCCACCGGCGGCCACCAGATGAAGGTTTGTGAAGTCCTCAACGGCGACGGCCGTCTCAGCTGGGCCCCGGATAACAAGCGGATCGCATTCACGCGTTCCGGCCGGGTCAACCTGCAAGGGCCGGACAACCTTGGCGGCAACCATAAGGTTTATGACATCTTCATCGCTTATGTCGACTCGGCGGTGAACGGCAACACCAATTTTTGGTACCGGATCACGGACGGAATCGGGTCACGCGACCCGGAGTGGAGCGCCGACGGTGCCACGATGCTCTACTATAAGGACATGAACGCCAACTACGTCAACGCCTTCCTGCCCAACTATCAGGTCTGCACCATGAGCCCGCCGGAGAGCGGTAGCGAGCAACTCCTTCGCAAAGACTGGCAGACCATGTCGGAGTTCTTCATTGCGCCCACGATGAACGCCGGCGGCGACGTCGTGTTTGTTCATATGACCGCAACTTCGCAGGGCGGTTTCAAACAGAAGGGTCTGGCTAAACTCAACCGAAACAGCTTCATGGCATCGTTGGCGGACGTGGCTAAACAATCCGACCGGACCGCCAATTTCGTGGCTCCGGCCTGGTCGCCCGACGGTAAGTGGATCGCTTGCATACACAACAGCATGACTGACCCGGGCGTCTATGTCCTCGCCGCAGATTTCTCGGAGCAGTACCTGGTTTTCGCGCCGCCCCCGGCAACTTCGCTCTACACCATCGCACCGTCGTTCTCCCCTGATTCGAAATGGCTGACCTTTTCAACGCGCGACGGTTCGGTCTGGATCTGTGATATCACTGGAAACGGCGCCCGCCGCCTCACCGGGCCCGGTACGGACTCGGCACCCGCCTGGTCCAAGCAAGCCGCCAACTGAGAGCTCTTCCCACACGGACCAAGCACAGAGGGCCGGATCAATCGATCCGGCCCTTTTCTGTCGAATCCGAAGGCTCAGCAGATTACAGTTTCTTCCACTCCGACAGCACCTCAATCAGGAGTCTCAGCCCGAATCCGGTTGCTCCCTTGGGCGTATATGGTTTCCCGGACGGCTCGAGGTCCATGTAGGCGATATCGATGTGTGCCCAGGGCCACTCGCCGATGAAGTTTTCCAGAAAGGCGGCGGCGGCAATAGTGCCGGCCGGCTTGCCGCCTGAGTTGACCAGGTCGGCGATCGACGACTTCATCTGATCCCGGTGCTCATCCCAGATGGGCAATCGCCACACTTTCTCGGCCGTCATGCGGGAAGCTCTGAGGATTCGCTCCAGCAGTCTGTCGTGGTTACCGACCATCGGCGCTCCGGCATAGCCCAGAATGTATAGAGAAGCGCCGGTCAGAGTGGCGATGTCTATCACCGCCTGCGGTTTGAACTTGTTGGCGTAGTCAAGAGCGTCGGCCAGGATAAGACGGCCCTCGGCGTCGGTATTGATGATCTCAATGGTCTTCCCCTTGCGCGAGGTCAGAATATCGCCCGGGCGAGTAGCATGACCGGATGGCATGTTCTCGGTGGCCGGAATCAGGCCGACCAGGTTGACGCGCAGCTTGAGACGGGCGGCCGCGAGGATCGTCGCGAGGACCACGGCCGAGCCGGCCATGTCCTGCTTCATTTCATGCATGTTCAGACCCGGCTTCAGCGAGATGCCGCCCGAGTCAAAGGTTACTCCCTTGCCGACCAGCACCACCGGTTTCTGACCGGCGCGGGCACCTTTGTATTCGAGTATCATAAATCGCGGCGGCTCTTCGGAGCCTTTAGCGACGCCCAGCAACGCGCCCATTTTCTCCTGGGTGATCGCCTTCTCGTTGAGAATTCGACACGACACCTTGAGCTTGCGCGCCAATTCCCGCGCCCGGGCAGCATATAGTCGAGGTGTTAAGTCCTGAGCGGGGGTCTGGGTCAGACGTCTTACCAGCAGCTGGCCCTCGGCAATGATAACCCCTCTCTCGACGGCCCGTCTGGCCCGCGTCACCCATGCCGGCCGCCCCACTGAGAAACGCAAACGCGACAGCCGGGTTTTGTCCTCGGCCGCCTCGCCGGTCTTGTAGTCACGTTGTTTGAAGCTGCCCAGAAGATAGCCTTCAACGGCCGCCTGGAAGTTGGCGGCATCCGAGAAGTTTCCGAAATGGATCGCGGCCGAACCGGCCTGCGAGAAGCTGCTCCGGCGCGACAGCTCGCCCATGGCCCGGCGAAAAGCATCGGCGTCCAGACCCCTGGCCTTGCCGAGGCCGACCACGATCAGCCGTTCGGCCTGCATGCCGGATGGTCCGGTAAACACGACGGTCTCCCCCTCCTTGCCGCCGAATTCTTCGGATCCGATCGCCCGAGCGAGACCGCCCCCGGTTAGCTTGTCCAGACTCCTGAGATATGGACCGGCCAGCCCCCTGGTCTCGGTCGCAAAGCAGACGACCGTTTCCTCTTTGAGGTCTGCCGGCTTGTCAGAACTGTAGTGGTATTGCATGACCATCTCCTTCCTGTGGGAGGAGGGTACCCGAATAGACGAGGAAGAGCAACTTTTATGTCGCGGGAACACGGCTATGCCGGCGCACCGGTTTCAGTACTCGGCACCAAGAAAAGCCTGATAGTTACGCTCGGTCTCGGCCAGGTTGTCCGAGCCGAATTTGTGCATAAAGGCGTCGGCGAAAACCATAGCCGCGACCGCCTCGCAGATGACGGCGACCGCCGGGACTACACAGACGTCGGCTCGCTCAACCATGGCCTGCACCGCTTTCTTGGTCCGGACATCGGTGGTCCTCAAGGGCTGCATCAAGGTCGAGATCGGCTTGGCCGCCACCCGGGCGACGACATCTTCGCCGTTGGTCATACCTCCCTCAAGCCCGCCGGCGTGGTTGGTCCTGCGGAAGAATCGCTTTCTGCCCGGGTCACCCTGGGGATCATAGAGAATTTCGTCGTGGACTTCGGATCCGCGTCTGGCGGCGGCATCGAAACCGGACCCGATCTCGATTCCTTTGACCGACTGGACCGACATCAGAGCGCCCGCTAAACGGCCGTCGAGGCGGTCGGACCATTGGGAACACCCACCCAGTCCGACCGGAAGCCCCCGGATAACGATCTCGGCCACTCCACCCAGTGAATCCTGCTGTTTCATGGCCTCACGAATAGCGGTCTTCATCCGTTTTGACGTATCCGCATCAACACAGCGCACGTCCGACCTTTCGGCTGCCCGGGCCAACTCAGCCAGATTGTCCGTCGAGTACTCGGATTCGAAAGCTATGTCACCGATTCTCACCACGTGAGAGGCAATACGCACACCGAACCGCTCAAGCAGCTGCCGGGCCAATGACCCGGCCGCGACTCGCGCCGCGGTCTCCCGGGCGGAGGCGCGCTCCAGAACATTACGCAGATCGTGATGACCCCACTTTATGCCACCGGGAAGGTCGGCGTGACCGGGCCGCGGTTTTGACGTCTCCCCGAGCAATTTCTGAAGCCTGGGGGTGAGCTTCCGTGACGGACGGCCAATCGGGTCCATAATCGGCGCCCAGTTGCTCCAGTCGCGGTTTTCAACCACCAGCGTGACCGGTCCGCCCATGGTCGCACCGTGTCGAACACCCGAGACGATCTGCGCCTGGTCGTGCTCGATTCCCTGGCGGCCACCCCGTCCGTACCCTTTTTGTCGCCGTTGCAGATGGTAGTTGATCTGCTTCAGGTCCACCGGCAGGCCGGCCGGGAGGCCGTCGACAATGGCCGTCAGGCAGGGACCGTGGGACTCCCCGCTGGTAAGGTAGATCAACATGGATTCAGTTTACGAAATCGGCTCGGCGGAATCAACCGGGTGTTTCCCCGGATCAGGCCGTGATGTCCGCCTCCACCGGCAGGACCAGCCCCGACTCTTTTTCGATCTCTTCCAGGCGTTGCTGAATACGATTATCCATGTTCATGGCCTGGGAAGTCGAGAGGAAGTCCACTTCATCGATCGGCGAGATATCCCTCATTTCAGCCAGAACGGCCACCGACTTCTTGACCGCGGCGTCGATCACATCGAGGCTGGCGGGGAGCATGGCCAGGACGTCGTCCCCGTTGCCTTTCTTCACCTGAAGGCGAATCATCTGCGAGCGGCCGTAAATCGCCATGGCGGCGTTGTTAAGATAGTGAGACAGGGTGGCCATGGCGATAGCCTTGGATTCGGAGGCGCCGCGAGCCCGCTCCTGTTGCAACAACTTCCGGGTCAGTTCCTGACGCTCCCGGAACAGGTTCTCGACCATGAAATAGGTCCGCCAGATTTCCTTATTGGCCCGCGACAGGATCTCTTCCACGTCTCCTATATCCACTTCGAGATATTTGGCCACGGCCAGTGTAGCCGGCATAAGCGACACCGAAATCTCGTCGACCTGTCCCTTGGCCAGACCGAGGGCCTGGCCGGCGGCGGTGATAGCAGCCAAGCGTGTTTCCAGGTCGATGGCGTGACCGGTCGGGCTCTGGTCCACCATCAGGGTTGCCAGTCTGACGATACGCGGAATAGGATTCGACTCGGCTTCGGCACCGAGGTCGTGGTGGTCACGAATGGCCGTGCTGATATACTCCGGCAACCGCCAGCGACTGGCCAGCAACTGGCCGACCTCGCAGTGGTCGGTACCGAATATCTTTCTTTCGGCATCGAGAATACTGGCCGCACCCTTGACCCGACCTTCGAGGAGACGACGGTACTCTTTGGGATATCGGTGCAGGAGGAAGAGGGTGCCAATATCGTGCAATAGTCCGGCGATAAAGGCCTCCTCGACCGAACGGTACCTGACCGCCTCGGCGATTTTTTCGCACGCCGCGGCAGCTGTGAGGGTAGCTCCAAAGTAAGCCTTGGGATCAACACCGGAGGCGGCCTTGACCTGCTCGGGGTGGAAGACCGAGGACGAGAGGGCCAGACACTTGACGGTCACCGCACCGAGAGTCTGAACCGCCTGGTGGACATTCGACACCCGGGCGTAACGGCGGTACATCGAGGAATTGGCCAGCTTCAGAATCTTGGCGGTCAGGGGCGGATCCCTGAGGATGATTTTGGCCAGTTGCTCGGACCCGAAATCCGGGTTGTCAACTTCTCTGAGAATTTGCGCCAAAGCCTGAGGCAACGAAAGCAGATCGTGGCCTTCCCGAACCTGAGACAGTACCGTCAGTTTATCCATATTTACGCATACTCCTGCCGCGTCCTCTTGATATTATCGGCAGGAAGCGGCGGGCTGTTGAGAGCAGAAAGACAGAACGATCACGAGGAGGCCCGATCAGCCACCAGGGCGCGGACCACCGACGTCAACTGTTCGATCCGGAACGGCTTGTACAGAATCTGGGAGATACCGGCGGCGGCCATCTCTTCCGGCTTGAGTCCGGTCGTCCAGCCCGTCACAAGAATGATAGGGACCCCCGGCTGAAGGTGACTGATTCGACGGGCCACGTCCAGACCGGAAATGCGCGGCAGGGCAAAGTCGGTCAGCACGACGTCAAACGTCTCCTGCTCGGCCAGCCGTATCCCCTCTTCGGCGGAAGTCGCCGTCCGCACCGAATACCCCAGGGACTGCCCCATGGCGGTGATCAGATCGAGAATAATCTGCTGATCGTCAATCGCCAGAATCCGAGCACCGGGAGTCTCGGTTGACACCGGGGTTGTCGCGGCCTCATCCCTGACGAGAAACCTGAAAGACAGGTACGCCGGCGCCCCGCCGGATTGATCGAAAGCGTAGCCGGTTCCGGAATCCTGCACGTGGCGCAAATACATGTCGGCCGGGCGACTCCGGAACGCTTCGTTCGCTTCGAGATAGCGACCGAAACCGGCCACTGGTTCAACCGGCGGGAAGTTGCGCCGATGCCGGGAGATATCAAGGTAGACGTAGCGGCCCCGTACATATGTGGAAATTGCGAGCATGTCGTCCTCGTTGGCGGCGGCGCCAAAGCGGCCAAGAAGCGACCGGAACAGTTCTTCGAACTGAACAGGCGGCAGGCTGATCGAAGGCGCCGGGGTCAGTTTGAGGCCGATTTCGCGCGGCCGCTGGCCAACCATGTAGAGATTACCCGAGACGCGAATTCGCCCCAGTTCACGCTCAATGGTTTCGCTGAACCAGTCTACCTGCCCCTCGTCTTTATCAGCCGCTGACTTCGCGTGGGCCAGGGATCGCCGCACCACCTCGGCCGCCTGTTCAACTCGCGCCACGATCTGCCGGAACTGACGTCGGGATTGTTCAGGTGTCGCGCCGTCGCCGACGGCCAACTCAGCTACCCCAATGACCGCCGACAGATGGTTGTTAAGCTGGTTCAGGAAGTCTCCGCCGGGAGCTTTTGAACCGGTGGTCGGCGAAGCCGTCTCGGCCAGCCGTCGGGTCAGCCGTGATATCGCCAATCGCAACGAAAACAGACCGGCCGCCAGGGTCAGCAGACGTTCCCACTCGGCACGCTCGGACTCCTCCAGAGCGTACGGAGCAATTAAAGCCACCGACGGTCGTTCACTACCGTCACTAAGGGAGCAGTAGGCCAGGAAGTCGGGCAGACCCCGTTCGCCGAACAGCCGCCTCAGGCCCGCTCGATTGCCCTCGTGGTAGGTTTCGAGATGTCTGGCAACCGCACTTCGCCCGTAAACAAACTGAC
>SMTZ1_10003866_pt1 | contig 15059 bp, 14 predicted proteins | sample DeeMarSWOR136_30_FD_25667 | JGI IMG/M metagenome (IMG submission 25667)
AACACTTTCTGCTATTGAAAAACCAGTTTTTTTACTATCTCCAGTTATCATTACAACATTTATATTTGCTTCACTAGTTTCTTTTATCATCTGCTTTACTTCATCTTTTGGAGGATCATATATTGCTGCTGTTGCTAAAAATGTAAAACCATTTAATTTTTTAACCTCGATTTTTTTAATGTCTCCAACATTTTCTTTTTTAATAAATCCAATAAGACGAAATCCCTTTTCTGATCGTGTGGATAGCTCCTTTAGTATATACATCTGATGATTTTTATCCAAAGTAACTGTTTTTCCATCTTGATAAAATGTATCACAAAATGATAATACTTTTTCAGGCGCACCTTTAACGTATATATCTTTTTTACCAGAACTATCCTGAATTAAAATAGCGGAAAACATAAGATCTGATGAAAATGGAACGCAATCAATCATTTTGTAAGTATCAAATTGTTCTGGTTTAAAACCATTTAAAATAGATGCTTTAATTAATGCAATTTCAGTAGGATCACCTATTTCTTTTACAACATTTCCATCATGCTCAACAACTTGAGCAGTTGAACATTTTACAGAAGTTAAAAAAATATCATGTAAAAGAAGAGATTTACCTTCTGCAATCATTTTAAAAATATCAGCCATAACATGGAATTTATTTCCAATGAAAAACTCCTTAACAGTCATATCATGTTTTGTTATAGTTCCTGTTTTATCTGTACAAATATAATCAACATTTCCTAGTGTTTCAACAGAAGATAGTTGTTTTACAATTACTGAATTTTTTGCAAGTCGTTCCATAGCAAGAGATAAAGCAATTGTCATCGATGCAGGTAAACCTTCTGGAAATACAGCAACCATAATACTGATTGCAAGTAAAATAGAAAAAGCCAGATCATATCCTCTTACTAAACCAAGTCCAAAAACTAAAACAAGAGCTAGTATTGCAAGACCTACTAATGCTTTGACTTCACGATCCATTTTTTTCTGAAGAGGTGTACGATCTTTTTTTGCTTCCTGAATATTTTTAGCTATTTTACCAATCTCAGTTAAACTTCCTGTTTTAACAACTAGCGCTTTTCCATGACCCTTAAGAATTTTGCTTCCTGCAAAAACTATATTTTTCATTTCATAAAGTTTTAGATTTTTTTCATGTAAGGTTTCATCAGTTTTTTTTATTGGTACACTTTCCCCGGTTAAATGAGACTCATCAACAAGCATATCTGTTGTTTGTATAACTCTTGAATCAGTTGGTATTATATCACCTGATTCAAATACAATAATATCTCCTGGAACAAGAAATTTAGATGCGATTACTTCGATATTTCCATTTCGAATTACTTTAGATTGAGGTGAAAGGATTTTTTTAAGTTCTTCAGCTGCTTTTTCTGCTTTTCCTTCTTGTACTAAACTTATGACTGTATTAATGATGACAACTGCTACAATAGCAATAGCTTGCAGAAGCTCGTTAATGATAAAGAAAGATAGTAAAGATGCAACAATTAAAATCAAAGCCATTGGCTCAATTAGAGCTTCAATTATTTTTCTAAAAATGGATTTTTTCTTTTCTTTAGCAATTTCATTAAGCCCATAAATTTTTAATTTTTCTTCAGCCTGTTTATCTGTTAAACCATTTGTAAAAGCATTAAATTTTTTTAATAAATCTTCAATAGTTAAAGAATAAAAATCTTCTTGCAAAGTAACTAATTCTTGTGATTCAGTTTGAGGCATGTTTTTAACTTGAATTTATTATCCTTTTATTTAGTTTTCATTTTTCTATCAAAAACTAAAAAATAATAAAAATAAAAATTAATGTTGAAAACTATACAAAAATAAGAAAAATGTTGATAATTGTTTTATAATTTTTATAGGTTTTTTGGTCTTAATATGTTTTTTGTCTCTAATTTTCCTTCTCTTGCAAGCCAACCTAATGCTGCAAAAACATCTTTTTCGTCCATATGTCCCGTTTGCGTTAAAATTTTCCCAGCAGTAAGTACATCAATTTCTTTTTGGGTACAAATTATATCCCAAATTTTTCCGGCTTTTTGCCCTATTGCATCTGTTAAGTTTGTTTCACCAAGTTTATACAAAAATACATCCTTTCTAATCTTATTTTCTCTGGCAAGCCATCCAATTGCTGCATATAATGCATTTTCATTAAGTAGGCTTGTATTCATTAATTTAGCTTCCGAAAGTGGTCCATACGTATTTAATATACTCCATACCTTTCCAGCATTACGACCAAATTCATCTAACAAATTTGTCATTCCCATCACCTCTAATATAAAAGTTATATCTAAAAAGAAGTTTATATATATTACTAAATGCTAGTTTAAGATAGTTTAATTTATTATGAAACATAAAAGATATAATAATTAATTTATAATTATTATTTTAATTAACTGCTTCTAAATAATCCTACTATAGCAAGTATGAAAGCGAAAATCTCAATTATTGTTAGAAGTAAAAGAGTCGCTGTAAGTTCATCACAAGTTAATACAGCAACAAATGATCCTCTAAGTATAAAATTAAGTAAAAGCATAATTGCCCAAATACCTATTCCCAATGTTATTAATGTTTTATTCATATTATCCCTTCTTTTATCGACTTAAATTTCTAACTTTTAAGAATCAACTCTCACCAGTTATTAATAACTGATTCTTAAATTTTTCATTGTTGTTAAAATTTTGTTTTATACCAGCAAAAAACCTAAAATTATAAGTATTGCACCTGTTAAATAAATTAAAAGAGTCTTTGGAGAAGTATGTGACCAAGATGGAACACTTTGATTTATAATAAAATTCGAGCACATTAATATAAAACCAATAATTGATATTATCGGGATATAAATTATAATTAAACCTGATACCTCATAAATAATTGGGGTAAAAAGACCTAAAACTATGATAGCGAATATATAGATAGCAATAGCTCCTTCTTTTGTACGATATTTACCAGCGCTCACAAAACCAGTTGGAGTTATTCTATAGATTAAACTTGATATGAAAGATATCAAAATTCCAGTAAAAAATAATTTACTTTGATCAATTAAAAAATCTGGTACGTACATATTTTATAAATTTAAAATCATTTTTTAAATTTAGTGATTTAATTACTTAAAAAATAAAAAAAGAAAGAGGATATTATTAATTTCAATTTTTTATTTAATCAGATAATTTTATCCAAGTAGTAAATACTGTAAAACCAGCTACAGTTAATTCAGAATATATACCAGTACCTGTTTTGGTTCCTAACCAGTATCCCAATAATCCAAACATGAAACCTAAATGTTCACCTGAGTCAGTAGACTTATCCATTAAACCCTTTGTATTTATTCCACCATAGCTATAACCTTTATGAAAACTAACTATGTTGAATCCAACATAATTAATAAAAGTGTTTAAACCAAAAACAAATGTGGTTCCATTATTTAATTCAAAATCAATTGCACATATAGCATTTATTATTACATTATCTGCTAGGAATTTTTTTGGTGCTCTATAATTTTTACTCTCGAATAATTTCTTTGCTTTTTCTTCGAGAATTTGATACGTCATACCATACGAGATTAAGCCATATTGTTTAAATAGAGTAAACTGGGCATTTAACGATTCTTCGATTGAACTACTAGTGGCTCTTATTTCTTGGATTTCAGCACTTAATTTATTCCAATTATTGTCTGTAAAATCTATTTCTTTCTTTAAAGGTTTTTTACCTGTAAGATCCCAAAAATAAAGTGTTATATGTTCTGATTCGTCTGTTTTAATAAAACTTCCAATTGCTGGGGATATTATAAAACCAGCTAAAAGAAGTAAAATTACACAAAATATAGCTCCCCTTTTTGTTATATAAATCACCAGATTATAAATGAATTTTGTCTACTTATATATTTCGATATATAAAAATAAAAAATTTTTGGAAATATTACTTTGAAAGTTTTATAATTGCTTCTGCTATATCTCCTTTTGTTTCTTCGAGGGCTTTTTTTACTTCTTGAGCACTTTTACCAGTTTGTTTTGCAACCAGTTCTATATCTTCCTTTGGTATTTCTTCTTTCCTTTCAACAATCCTTGGTTTACCTATTATTTGATAAGTTCTTTGCCCTTGAGCATCCATCATTGTAACTTCTGCTTCATCAAATATATACTCATTTTTATCAGTTTGAATTATAACTTTTTGTACATTTTCAATTTCTTTTACATTAATCCCAAGTCTTTTCATCATTTGATTCATCTGTCTAGGATTCATTCGTCCAGGCATCATATATGGTTTCCTCCAATAAACACCCTTTTTCGAAGCATATATAGATTACTTATTGTTTAACATTTTGGTATGATTTCCGCAACAGAAATAAAGGTTCTTGATAAAAACGCTAAATATCATAGTATTTCCACCTCTAAATTAATGGAAAATGCTGGTAAAGGAGTTGCAGATTTTGTTAATAAAAAATTAAAACCAAAAAATAAAGATATACTCATTTTTTGTGGAACTGGTAATAACGGTGGAGATGGTTTTGTAACAGCAAGGTATCTTGCAGAAGATTATAATATAACACTTTTTTTAATAGGAAAAGAAAAGGATATTAAAACAGATATTTCAAAAGATAATTTTAAAAAATTAAAAAAAACGAAAATTAAAATTTATAATATTGATTCTATTAAACTAGTAGATAAACTTCTTTTACAAAATAATATCATTATTGACTCAATTCTTGGTATAGGATTAAAAGGTAATTTAAGACAACCATACTTAAGTTTAGTAAATAAAATAAATAAGGTTAAAAAAATAACTATATCAGTTGATATTCCGACTGGACTTGGATGTGATTTTGCTGTAAAACCTAATTATACTATAACATTCCATGATATAAAAGATGGTATGAATGAAAAAAATAGTGGGAAAATCACTATTGTTGATATAGGAATTCCGAAAAAAGCAATCGAATTTGTTGGACCTGGTGAGTTAATAACATATTATCCAATACCAAAAGAAGATTCACACAAAGGTGATAATGGAAAAGTATTGGTCATCGGTGGAGGACCATATATAGGTGCACCTGCAATGTCAGGACTTGCCGCATTACGTACTGGTTCAGATTTAGTTTTTATAGTCACACCAAAAAAAGCAGCTAGAGCTATAACATCGTTTTCCCCTATTTTGTTAAAACCAGAAAGACTTGCAAAAGAAACAGCCAAACTTTCACCAAATCTTATTGTTGGTGAATTAAATAATGAGCAAATGCTAGTTTTAGAAGATGTTGAAGTTATTGAGAATTATATTTTAAAGGTTGATACTGTTATAATAGGCCCTGGATTAGGATCTGATAAAAAAACAAAAGAGGCAATTGAAAAAATTATTTTAAAATGTGCAAAAAGAGGTAAGAATTTGGTAATTGATGCAGATGCAATACAGGTTGTTGGTAAAAAACCTTCTATTGTAAAATATACTAAAACCGTAATTACTCCTCATTCTGGAGAGTTTAAGGAACTTACAAATGTAAAACTAAATGATAATTTATCAATTAGAAAGAAAAAAGTTGAGGAATGGGCTAAAAAATTAGGTGTTACAATTTTATTTAAAGGTCCAACAGATATAATTAGTGATGGAAAACATACAAAACTAAATAATATACATAATCCAGCTATGACAGTAGGGGGAACAGGTGATGTACTTGCGGGAATAGTTGGTGGTCTTTTATCAAAAGGAGTGGAACCCTTTAATTCAGCAAGAATAGGAACTTTTTTAAATGGTTCTGCTGGTAATTATGCATTTGTTAAAAAATCATATGGTTTAATAGCAACAGATATTATTGAAGAAATCCCAAATGTTCTTAAAAAGTATTTATAAAAAAGAAATAATTTTGATATATTTAGATATGGTGAGAATAAAAAATTATGCAAAAAACAATTCTTCAACCAATACTTAATGAACCAGCGCTTTTTATAAATGAAAAAAAAATTTTAGTAATTGCAGACTTACATATTGGAATAGAAAGTGAATTAAGACAAAAAGGAATAAACACTGCTTCACAGATAAAAAAAATAACAAACCATTTTTTTTCACTCTGTAAAAAATACATGCCAAAAGAAATAATTATATTAGGTGATATAAAACATAATATTCCATTATCCACAATACAAGAAAGAAAGGATGTAAAAAATTTCCTTGAAGAAATACAATCTTGTGGATTAATTCATATTATTCCAGGAAATCATGATGGTAATATACAAAAAATATCACCAAATCATATAATAATTCATCCCTCTAATGGTTTTATTATTAACAACATTGGTTTCGTTCATGGTCATAGATGGCCTAGTGAAGAAATTATGAATTGTAAACAAATAATAATAGGACATACACATCCAACTGTTATGTTTGTTGATAGACTAGGACATAAAACATTTGAACCTTGTTGGATAAAAGGCAATTTTGATAATAATAAACTAAAGAAAAAATATCCAAATTCTACATATCCTCAAATTTTGGTAGTACCTGCTTTTAATCCTTTATGTGGAGGTATAGCTGTTAACATTGAAGGAATCACTGGACCTTTAGGTAAAATAGTTGATGTTGAAAATGCAGAAGTTTTTTTAATAGATGGAACTTTCCTGGGAAAAATAAAAGATATTTGATGAAGAATAATGCCAATAATTCTTTTTTTACTTTTGTACAAAAACAAAATACATTTAATAATTATTAGATTTTTTTACAAATTTTTAAGAGAAACGATTAAATATCCAAAACAATTTATTTTCTAAGGGAGGAAAGAGTATGTCTATAAATAAGATATATAATAAAGGATTTGTAGCCGGAATAATATTATTAGTCTTGGTGAGTTTTGGTTCTTCAACCGGGATGATTAATACAGAAAAAAGTCCAAATACGCTTTTTAATGGTAGCTTGTTAGGTTATGTTAATGATACATCTGGTAATCCTATTGAAGGAGCATTGGTAATGGTATTTTTCCATGATACATTTAGACTAGATTTTAGTGACGAAAATGGGTTTTACCATGTTAAAAGAATCCCGATTTGCTTTTGTATGAAAGATGTTGTTTGCTCAAAGAGAGGTTATAAATCAGAGAAGGTATCACTTGGTATCGTTGAAAATACAGTTTATGATTTTATCTTAACAAAAAAAACCACAGATTTTGTTATGTTTAGAATTTTGGATTACAAAAACATTTACTTAAAAAATATAGAAAATCCATTTTTTGAACAGTTTTCTCTATTAAATCTGTTAATACATCGACTTAGGATTAAGTTGTAAAATATATACTATACCAAACAAATTCATTTTTTATGTTCCATAGACATTTTATAATTCTGAATAGTTAATAATGTGCTAAATGATAATAAAAGATATAAACCAACAAACCGTTTATATAAAATTAAAAAGAATCCATTTTTTGTGAGATTTTTGAAAGTTGTAAAAAATAGGTGGTTATATAAGCTTAATTTCCCACCAAACTTAAATAGCACATTTTTAATAACGGCAATAAATCAGTTAATTAAATGTGATAAATCATGGAAATTGAACTATCAGAATCAATAAAAAAATTTATTACTGCATTTTTATTACTGATATTACCTTTATTTGTAATTCTCTTAGGAGTTATTTTTAACATTTTTAATGCATGGCTTTATATTTTAGCAGCTACTTGGTTTGGCTCAGGTGTAATATTTTATAGTGCTTTAAATTAATTTTAAATTTTTTATTATCCCAAAGAAAATACTATATATTAGATATTATTGCACTCAAATGTTATGGTTTCAGTTTTTTCAATGTTAAATCCAAAAATTCAAAATTTACTTTTTACAAAAAATATTAGTGAACCAACAGAACCTCAGACTATAGCAATTCCACAAATTTTAAAAGGTAAAAATGTTCTTTTAATTGCTCCAACTGGCCTTGGTAAAACAGAATCAGCACTTTTACCAATCTTTCATAATTTTTTAGAATTAAGAAAAAAAATAGATTTTAAAAGTGATAGCAAAGGTATTTCAATTCTTTATATAACTCCTTTAAGAGCTTTAAATAGAGACATGTTAAAAAGAACAATAGACTGGGGCAGGTATTTAGGAATTGATATTGCAGTTAGACATGGAGATACATCTCAAAGTGAACGTGCTCGTCAAACAAAAAAACCACCAGATATGCTTATTACAACTCCTGAAACTTTTCAAATTCTATTTATTGGTAAACGCTTAAAACAATACTTAAAAAAAGTAAGATGGGTAATTGTTGATGAGATACATGAAATGGTTAATGATGAGCGAGGTGCGCAATTATCAGTTGGTTTAGAAAGATTACATGAATTAACCCTTGAAAGAGGTATTATTTTTCAAAGAATTGGTTTATCTGCAACTGTAGGTTCTCCTGAAGAAGTTGCTAAATACCTTGGTGGTTTTGAAGAAGATAAATTTCGTAATGTCACAATTTTAAATATTGATGTTACAAAACACATAGAGATAATAGTAGAATATCCTGATGTTAACCAAAACGATTATAAATTTGCAAATCAACTATCTATTGAATCCTCCTCATTTGCGTCTTTAAGAAGATGTAAGGAACTTATAGACTCTCATGTTTCATCGCTTCTATTTATTAACACTCGTGATGGTGCTGAAATTCTGGCATCAAGATTCCATCAATGGGTTGAAAATTTTCCTATTGAGGTACATCATGGTTCTCTTTCGAAAGTTGCAAGAATAGAATCTGAAGATAATTTTAAGGATGGTAAATTAAAATCATTAATTTGTACTTCTTCTCTAGAACTTGGTATAGATGTTGGTAATACAGATTTTGTTATTCAATATAACTCTCCTAGGGAAGTAAAAAGAATTGTTCAAAGAGTAGGAAGATCTGGTCATAGTATAGGTAAAACCTCAAAAGGTGTAATAATAGCAACCGCTGCCGAAGAATTAGCAGAGAGTCTTGTTATTGCTAGACGAGCTTTAGATGGTGAAATTGAGTCTTTAAAGGTTAGGCAAAATCCGTTATCCGTTCTAACTAATCAGATTATCTCTATTGCTTTAGAATATGGTAAAATTAACTCAAAAAAAATGTATAAAATAATTTGCAGATCTTATCCTTTTTATAATCTTAAAAAAGATATTTTTACAAAAACTCTTAAACAGTTAAAAAATCAACGTAGTATCTGGATAGATGAAGAAAATATTGTTAAACGTGCTAATTCAAGATATTATTTCCTTGAAAATATATCTATGATACCTGATGAAAAATCCTATTTTGTTGTAGATATCAGTACAAGAAGAATAATCGGTAAACTTGATGAAAGTTTTGTTTTAAATTACAGTTTCGAAGATGCAAAATTTATTCTTCGTGGAAGACCTTGGAGCATAGTAAAAATTGAAGAAGATGAAATACTTGTTTCTCATTCAAAAGAAATTGGCGTTCCTCCTTCTTGGTCTGGTGAAGATATCCCTGTACCTTTTGAGGTAGCTAGAGAGGTTGGAAGATTAAGAGCTCTGAGTTCAGATGAAGACACTTTAAATAAATATCCTTGCAAAATTGAAACATGTAATAAATATTTACAATTAATTAAAAACCAAAATAAACAAGGATTTATTTTACCGGATGATAAGACAATAACAATTGAAGTGGAAGAAAAAACTGTTGTAATAAATGCATGTTTTGGAACAAAGGTTAATGAAACACTTGGTAGACTTATTTCAGCTATTCTTGCTCAGTCAATTGGTGAAAGCGTTGGAATAAGTAGCGATTCATATAGAATAACTTTAGAACTCCCATCAAGAATTAATATTAATAAAATTAAGGATATTTTATTGAAAACAAAACCTGAAACATTATGGTACTTATTAAATACTATTTTAAAAAATTCAACTTATATAAGATGGCAACTTGTGCATGTTGCCAGAAAATTTGGTGCAATAAAAAAAGAATTTGATTTTAAAAACATTGGTGCAAAAAAGTTGTTTACACTTTTTGAAAATTCACTTATATTAGATGAAGCAATTGATAAAATCATTTGGGATAGAATGGATGTTGAAAACACTCAAAAAATTTTAAAAGATATACAAGAAGAAAGGATAAAAATTCATATTCAAGGGCTTTCACCTATTTCTCTTGCAGGACTTGAAACAATTAAAGGTTTAATGGTTCCTCAGCGAGCAGATAGGTCGATTTTGATGGCTTTAAAAAAACGACTAGAAGATACCAATATAATTTTAGTATGTGTCAATTGTAATAAAACATGGTATACAGTTGTTAAACGAGTTGATGATAAACCAAAATGTCCAAACTGTGGAGCAATAAAAATTGCTGTTTTAGGTAGACAAACCAAAGATTTAGCAAAATTATTAATAAAAAAACAAAGGACAAAGGAAGAGGAAAAAGAGTTAAAAAGATTACATAAAAATGCAAGTCTAATACTTAGTTATGGTAAAGCTGCAATATTAGTTCTTGTTGGTAGAGGTATAGGTCCTGATACAACTGCTAGGATTTTAAGAAAATATAATGTTTCAGAACTTTTGAAATCAGAAGATCTTCAAATAAAATTACTAAGGGATATACTTAAAGCTGAATTAACATATGCTAGAACAAGGGGATTTTGGGATAGCTATTAATTATTATTTTTAGATTAAAAATATTTCATAATAAGTTTTAATAATGTAATTATGTATTGATAGATTATATTAAAGAGTGTTATGCGGATGCCTCAATTAGATAATAAAGAAATAATTGAATGTATATTAAAATCCACAATAAGTGTAATAAGTAGAAGAACTTCTGATGCATATGCTTATACTGTAATAGATAATTCATTAAAAAAATTAATAAAAAAATATAATTTTTTTCATCTAGTTAAAATAAAACAAGCGGAGTATCTTGAGATTTTTGATGTCATTAATATTGATTCTGATATAAATAAAATTGATAAAGATTTGATTGGAATAGCTATAAAAGATTTAATGCAGAATATTATTCGCAATATGGGTAAAAGTGCTGGGTACTATTTTATACGTGAAATTAAAGAAGCATTATCTTTTGAGTATGAAAAAATAATAAAGGAAATTGGTGTTGATTTAGATTTATTACAGTTTGAGTTTATCACAGAAAAAAAACAGGCATTTAAATTTGAAATTAGAAACGATGATATTCTAAAATATTTATTTATGTCATTATTTGAGTTTTTAGATAGAGAAATTGGTCGTGATTCTGCATATAAAAATATAGATGAGATTATCACGCGTTTTCAAACTCAATATGATTGTCTAAATTACATTAAAATTAATGATGTTAGAGCACTTATTGGTGTTGATTCAGTAATTGTTAATAAGGAAGTAAATAGAATAGAATCTAGTATGGTAGGTGCAGCAATACAAAAATGCATTCAAGAGCTAAACAATAGTTTTGTTGAAAAGGGTTTTTTTTCTTTTATGGAAAAATTTAGAGAAATTTTAAATCCTGATTATATTTTTAAAATGGAAAGTATTGGTGTTAATTTAGATGTTATACAGTATGGTCATGTTTTAGTTATAAAGCATGTTTTTAAGGCTTTGATTGATGTATTAAGTAATTATAGCTCTGAGATTTATACTATTTTATTATTAAACAATATATTAATAAAATTTGAGAATAATTTTTCATATTTTAATCTTGTTAAAATAGATAATACGAATCTTACCGAGGGTTTAAATGCAATACAAGTTTCTTTAGAAATTGAATCTTTTAGAACTTCTGAAATAGGTCGAGGTCTTCAAAAAATTATTGAAGAAATCGCTATATCATTAGGTGAAATTGCAGGTAAAAATTTTATTGATGATTTTAAAAAACGTATTGGAAAGGCATATATTTTAAAAATAGAAGATATGGGTGTAAACCTTTATATGATAGAGTTAAGACAAAATTTGTTATGGTAATTTTATTTTTTTTATAGCTCCTTTAACATCGTTATTAAACGATAAATAAATCGGCAATTATAAATACATATTTTGCTCTCTCGTTTCCTGGATATTTATGGAAAATATAGGTATAGTTAGTTACGGAGCATATGTTCCAAGGCTTAGAATTAAGTCCTCGGATATTGCAAAGACTTGGGGTAAGGATCCTGCTACAATAACTGGTGGTCTAGGAATAATAGAAAAATCAGTACCAGCCTTAGATCAAGATGTTGCAACAATCAGTGTTGAAGCAGCAAGATATGCTATTGCTAGATGTAATGTTAATCCTCAAGAAATTGGAGCAATTTATGTTGGAAGTGAATCTCATCCTTATGCAGTTAAACCAACTGGAACAATTGTTGGTGAAGCAATCGGAGCAACACCAAATTTAATGGTTGCTGATTATGAATTTGCATGTAAAGCAGGTACAGCAGCAATTCAAACATGTATGGCACTAGTTAAATCAAATATTATAAAATATGGTCTTGCAATAGGTTCTGATACATCACAAGCTGCTCCAGGTGATGCACTTGAATATGCTGCAAGTGCTGGTGGAGCAGCTTTTGTTATAGGAAAAGAAAAAGTCATTGCTACGATTAATGAAACATGTTCTTTTACAACTGACACACCAGATTTTTGGCGTAGAGAAGGTAGAAAATATCCTGCACATGGAGGACGTTTTACTGGATCACCTGCATATTTTAGGCATATAACTGAATGCTCAATAAGATTAATGGATAAAATTGGCACGAAACCCACAGATTATAACTACGTTGTTTTCCATCAGCCAAATGGAAAATTCCCTACAAGGGTTGCTGGCATGCTTGGTTTTACACCTGAACAAGTTAAACAGGGTTTATTATGTCCATATATTGGAAACACATATTCTGGTGCATCTATGGTTGGACTTGCCTCTGTTTTAGATGTAGCAAAACCTAAAGATAGAATATTTGTTACAAGTTATGGATCGGGTGCAGGTAGTGATTCATTTGATATTACTGTCACAGAAAAAATAAATGAACTACATAAAAATAATGCACCCTTAGTTTCTCAATTAATTGCAAATAAAGAATACATAGATTATGCAACCTATACAAAATATAGGGATTTATTATATTGGGAGTGAGAAAAATGAGAGATGTTGCAATTATTGGAATAGGAGTTACAAAATTTGGAGAGTTATGGGATAAATCATTTCGAAATCTAATAGCAGAGGCAGGGGCAAAAGCAATAATTGATTCAGGAATAAGTGGAAATGAAATTGATGCATTATACATTGGATCAATGAGTGCAGGTAGATTTGTTGGACAAGAACATGTTGGAGCATTAGTTGCAGATAGCTCTGGTTTTACCCATTTACATATTCCATCAACTCGTGTAGAAGCAGCATGTGCATCAGGTGGTTTAGCTTTTAGACAAGCATATATGTCTGTTGCATCTGCAACACATGACATAGTAGTAGTTGGTGGTATTGAAAAAATGACTGATGTGGTTGAAAGTGAAGCCACAAATATTTTGGCTATGGGACTTGACCAAGAGTGGGAATCATTTTTTGGCGTAACCTTCCCTGGTGTTTACGCTATGATAGCAACAAAACATATGCATGATTATGGAACAACTCGTGAACAACTTGCACAAGTTGCTGTAAAAAACCATGCAAATGGAGCTTTAAATCCAAATGCACAGTTTAAAAAAGCAATACCGCTTGAAAATGTTATCAAAGCTCCTATTATAGCATCTCCTTTGGGTATGCTTGATTGTTCACCATTAAGTGATGGAGCTGCTGCAGTTGTTATCTGCGCAGCAGATCTAGCAAAAAAATATACTCAAAAACCTATAAAAATAATAGGCTCAGGTCAAGCATCAGATATGTTCCCAGTTCATGGTCGAGAAAAAATTTGTACTTTTCAATCAACAGTTCATGCAGCAAAAAAAGCATATAAACAAGCAAATATTGAACCAAAAGATATTGATTTAGCTGAAGTTCATGATTGTTTCACCATAGCTGAGATTTTAGCAATAGAGGATCTTGGTTTTGTAAAAAAAGGTGAAGGTGGAAAAGCAATAGAAAATAAAATAACAACACTTGATGGCAGCCTACCAGTTAATACAAGCGGTGGACTTAAAGCAAAAGGTCATCCTATTGGAGCAACGGGTATATCTCAAATAGCTGAAATTGTCATGCAGCTACGAGGACAAGCGGATAAAAGACAGGTAAAAGATGCAAAAATAGGACTTACACATAATGTTGGAGCAAGTGGTGCTACATGTGTTGTTCATATTTTGGAGGCGATGTAAAATGACTGAAGCAGCAGTACCAAGATTCTGGAGAGAAATACCACAAAGATACAACTTAATTGGTAATCAATGTGAAATTTGTAATAAAGTATATTTCCCTCCACGCGAGGCTTGTCCATATTGTAGAAGAAAAAGTATGGGAAAAATGAAGGATATAAAATTTAGTGGTAAAGGTACGGTAATCACCTACACTATAATTCATGATGCTCCTGAAAATTTTGAAGGTCAAGCACCATATCCTATAGCAATTATACAACTAGATGAAGGTCCTAAACTTACTGCTCAAATTGTTGATTGTAAATTAGAAGATGTTAAAATTGGTATGAAGGTCAAATCAACATTTCGAAAGATACAGGAGGATGGATACATAGGAGCGATATATTATGGGTACAAGTTTAAACCAGCTGGAGAAGAAAAATGAATATAAAAGATACTTTATCCGAAAAAATAGCTGGGGAAATAACACTCAGTCCAAAACCTGGACAGACAATACGCAAATGGCGAGGAGTTTTTAAAATAAGTCAAACAGAACTTGCTGGTCATTTGAAATTATCCCCAAGTGTAATTAGTGATTATGAATCAGGCAGAAGAAAATCACCAGGTATACAAACTATAAAAAAAATTATCAAAGCTTTTATTGAAATAGATGAAGCCCATGGTGGTAAAATACTACATCAATATGATTCATTGGTTGAAACCCAAGAAGGAATTCTTGAAATCATGGAGTATCCAATCAGTATAATTGCTGAAGATTTTATTAAAAAAATTGAAGGTAATATTCTTACCTTAAATGAAATTGGTTTGAAAAAAAATGTAAAAGGTTTTACATTGGTTGAT
>SMTZ1_10003867_pt1 | contig 15059 bp, 12 predicted proteins | sample DeeMarSWOR136_30_FD_25667 | JGI IMG/M metagenome (IMG submission 25667)
GCCGTGGCGGCCGCCCGCGAGCTGAACGACATTTTCGGCCCGGGCAATTTCTTCATCGAAATCCAGAACCACGGGCTCGAGCGGGAGCAGATGCTTCTACCCAAGCTGGAGGCGATCTCCCGCGAGACCGGCATTCCGCTTGTGGCCACTAACGACTGCCACTATCTGCGCCGCGAAGATTACGAGGCGCACGACGCCCTGCTCTGTATCCAGACCGGCAAGTTCGTCTCCGACACCGACCGGATGCGCTACAGTACTGACCAGATCTATTTCAAGTCGGCCGACGAGATGCAGCAGATGCTGGGTGATTTTCCCGAGGCGCTGGAGAACACGGTGCGCATAGCCGAGATGTGCAATGTCGAGCTGGAGTTAGGCAGACTCAAGCTGCCGGTTTTTCCGATCCCGGACCGGTTCGACAACGCCGACGCCTACCTTCGCCATCTGTGCGAGGAAGCTCTGCCGAGTCGGTACGGCGAAATCACGGAAGAGCTGAAAGAGCGCCTCGATTACGAACTGGGGGTGATCGAGCAGATGGGGTACGCCGGGTATTTCCTGGTGGTCAAGGATTTCTGCGACTACGCCCGCTCCCGGAAGATTCCGGTCGGGCCGGGGCGAGGTTCGGCGGCCGGGTCGATTGTCTCGTATCTGCTGGCAATCACCAATGTCGACCCGATACGGTTCGAGTTGCTGTTCGAACGGTTCCTCAATCCCGAGCGGGTCTCCATGCCGGATATCGATATCGATTTCGCCGACCGCGGCCGCGACCAGATTATCCAGTATGTCATCGACAAGTACGGCAAGGACAATGTCTGCCAGATTATCACGTTCGGCACCATGGCGGCTCGCGGGGTGATTCGCGATGTCGGCCGGGTGCTGTCGATGCCGTACGGCGAGGTTGACCGGATCGCCAAGCTCGTCCCCGGCACCCCCGGCACGACGCTCAGTTCCGCTCTCGAAGTGGTTCCCGAGCTCAAGGACTTGAGGGAGAAGGACCAGCGGGTCAGGAAACTGCTCGATATCGGTCTGACCCTTGAAGGGCTGGCGCGGCACTGTTCGACCCATGCCGCCGGGGTGGTGATCGCGCCGTCGGCGCTGACCAACTATGTCCCGCTTTTCCGAGGCAGCAAGGACGAAATCACCACCCAGTACGACATGAAAATGGTGGAGGCGATCGGCCTGCTCAAGATGGATTTTCTCGGCCTGCGCACGCTGACGGTCATTGACGATGCCCTGGCCATGATTCGGCAGAATCATCCCGAGGTGACGATCGATATCGATAACCTGCCACTCGATGATCCCGAGGTCTACGAGGTTTTCGCCAGCGGGCAGACGGTGGGCATCTTTCAGTTTGAATCTTCCGGCATGCGGGATTATCTGAGGCGGCTCTGCCCCGAGAACTTTACTGATATCGCGGTGATGAACGCGCTCTACCGTCCCGGCCCGCTCGATTCCGGCATGATCGACACCTACATCGCCTGCAAGCGCGGCGAAAGCAAGGTCGAGTACCTGCACCCGGTGCTCAAGGAGATTCTCAGCAGTACTTACGGGGTGATCGTATTTCAAGAACAGGTGCTCAAGATTGCCAACCGCCTGGCGGGCTACTCCCTCGGCAACGCCGACCTGCTCCGCAAGGCGATGGGTAAGAAAGACGCCAACCTGATGGCGGAGCAGAAAAAGGAATTCCTGGCCGGCGCCGCCAAGCGGAAAGTCGAACCGAAGGTTGCGGAGGAGGTTTTCAACCAGATTGAAACCTTCGCCCGGTACGGTTTCAACAAAGCCCATTCGACCTGCTACGCGCTGGTCGCCTACCAGACCGCCTGGCTGAAGCGCTACTATCCGCGTGAATTCATGGCGGCTCTATTTACCTCTGAGATGAGCAACAGTGACCGGATCATGTTCTTCCTGGACGAATGCCGCCGGGTGGGCATCAAGGTGCTGCCGCCCGATGTCAACGAATCGAGAACCCATTTTACCGTGGTGGGCGACCGAATAAGGTTTGGTCTGTTGGCGGTTAAGAATGTCGGGAGCGCTGCCGCCGATGCGATCGCTGAAGCCGCCGGCAGGAAAAGGCTCAATACTCTGGCCGATCTCACCAGTACCGTGGAACCGAGGCATCTCAATCGACGCTCGCTGGAGTCGCTGATTGCCGCCGGCGCCTGTGACTCGCTCGAGGGCCACCGGGCACAGCAACTGGCCGCGGCCGAAGACATGCTTGATTACGGCCACAGGGTGTTGGCTCAGGCCGACACCCACGACCTGTTTGCCGGTTCCGGAGTCGAAGTCCAGCGGGTGGAGCCGAAATTACCCGACGTGACTCCGTGGTCGTCGTCCGAAGCGCTGGCTCACGAAAAGGAGGCGCTCGGCTTTTGGATTACCGGCCACCCGCTTGACCGGTATCGCGATGAATTAGCGTCGTTCACCACAACGTCCGCCGTGGGCCTGGACCAAGTTGTTGACGGCCGGGAAGTTACACTTGGAGGTGTGCTGGCGCGAGTCAACAAGATGCCCGACAAGCGGGGGAATATGATGGCTTTTGCCACCCTGGAAGACTTCTCCGGCCAGACGGAACTGATTATATTCTCGGACTGTTTCGAAAAGAGCAGGCAGGACCTGGTGCCCGAACAAATGGTGCTCGTTTCGGGCCGGGTATCGACCCGCGAAGGCGAACGACCGAAAGTGATATGCTTGGAAGTCCTGCCGCTGGAAAAACTTACGGAACGGTTTAACTGCCAGTTGGTTATAAAGCTCAACCGGGACTGCGCCGAAAAGACGATAGAAAAAGCCCTGGCTACCCTGGATCAGTATCGCGGTCAGGTGCCGGTGTTATTGGCGGCTCGAGAGAACGGCTCCGAGGTGTACATTAAATCGAGCCGCTATTCTGTAACGATGAATTTTGAATTGCTCAACCGTCTCAAGGAACTCCTCGGGGATTCGTCGGCCTATTTGCGGCCGGTCGGTCCCAGAGAGAGTTAGTGGTCAGGCGTTGCTGATTCGGGCGGTCGCCCAGGATCGTTGGATAAGAGAAAGGTACTGGTAGGACAAACGTGCACAGAGCAAGGCTCGCGCTGATTCTTATCACCGCCGTTTTAGCCGTCACCCTGGGACTTGAAGCTTCCGGCAAAAAGCTCAAAGAGCCGGTCAAAGACAGCAACGGTATCGAGTGGTACAATTACGAAGCCGGGTGGCAGAAGGCCAAGGCCGAGAACAAGCATATGTTCGTTGACTTTACTGCTACCTGGTGCATCTGGTGCCGACGGCTGGAGCAGGGCACGTTTTCCGAGAAAAAGGTTATGGAAGGCCTTGCCAATGACTTTGTCCCGGTCAAAGTCTGGGAGAAGAGCCCCGATACGCTGGACATCGACGGCTACAAAATAACAGAGCAGGACCTGCGGATCAGGGAGTTCGGCACCAGGAGCTTTCCCACCATGTGGTTTGTCAGTCCCAAGGGTGTTCGTATCGGCCCGGTGCGCGGGTATGTCGACGCTCCCACCCTGCTTCACTTCTTTGACGTCGTGAAGACCTATCGCTACGACACCACGCTGGACGAATCCGGAAACCCCAAGCAGCAGAAACAGCCTTGACAGGCTAATCAGTTCACCTCGAGGATCAGTCCCGATGAGACGATATGTGATAACAGTCATCGCTCCGATTATAGCGTTCGTACTGATGATGGCCTGTTCCAGCAGTGACAGTGGCACGCGGGAAAACGCCAATGCCGCGAACCAGTCCGGTAGTCGAACCACGGTAGCGCGAGAGCCCGGAACGTCTCGGCCCCCGTCCGGCGCACTGGGTGGCTTCGATCTAAACGGCCAGTGGCATAACGTATCGGATTGGATCGGCCGGCAGCCGGTCGTGATAAACTTCTGGGGTACCTGGTGCCCGCCCTGTCGCCGCGAGATCCCGGGCCTGATCAGGCTGTACGATGAGTATCAGGGCCGGGGGGTTGAGATTGTCAGTATGGCTATCGAGCGAAGAGCCGGTCCGGCCCAGGTCAGACAGTTCGCCGAAAGGGCCGGTATGAAGTGGGTCCAGTTGATGGCTAATGAAGATATCGCCCGCAATTTGCGTCTGACCGGTTCGGTCCCTACCACTATCTTCTTTGATGCCACCGGCCGGGAAGTGGCCCGCCACGTCGGTGCACGCCCGTATGACGTGCTCAAAACCGACTTTGAAAAGATAGCGGTCGGCAACTAGCCACCGACTACTGAATAAGAAGGCCGGGTCATCGCCACTGACCCGGCCTTTTTGTTATCGTTTCAGGCATCCCGTCAAGTCGGCCGCTGCGCCGAATCGTGATCTGTAAGATTCGTTTGGTCTGACCCGTCTTTTCTTTATTATGCCGATGACAACCTGCGCGGTTCCGATCAACTTCGGCTGGGCTGATATGCAGTGAGGGCAAGAAAATGAGGATCCGAAGAGCGTTAGTTGGACTTCTTTCGGTCGGCTGGCTCGCAGCCGTGTCGGGCGAGGCCGGCCAAATCCACGATCTGGCCGAGCAGGGCGATCTGGAGGCAATCATTACCCTCCTTCAGCAGAGCCCGGAACTTGTCAACGCTCCTGACGATGGGGGCTACGCGCCCCTCCACAAGGCCGCCTACAACAATCAGGTTGCCGTGGCCCGGTTTCTCCTGTCCAAAGGGGCGAACATCAACGCCCAATCCAACGCGGGCAGTGTGCCGTTGCACGGGGCCGCATACGGCGGGCACCTTGAGACGGTTCAACTCCTGACCGAGAACGGTGCCGACCTGACTGTTCGAAACAACGGCGGCTTCACTCCCCTGCTCAGTGCCTGCGCCGCCGGCAGGATCGATGTGGCCCGGCTACTGGTTTCCCTGGGCGCCGACGTCAAAGTCGCCAATAGCAGTGGTTGGACCGCCCTCATGTATGCTGCCGACTCGCAGAGTCCGGAACTGTGCGAGTTTCTTATTGACCAGGGCTGTGATGTTAACGTCGTCACCGAAGACGGAACCAGCGCGCTGGCACGGGCCCTCTGGCACGCGAACGTGCCCATTGTAGAACTTCTCCTTGATCATGGAGCCGATGTGGACGCGTCGGGCCGCGACGGCTTGACCCTGTTGTTTTTCGCTGTAGCGCGGCGACCGAAGGAGATCGCGAATCTGATGCTCAGCCGAGGCCGGCGCTTCGATATGGCTGATGGCTACGGAATGACCATGCTTCATTATGCTGCCGCCCGGGGGTATCTCGATTACGTAAAGGTTATTGTTGAGCACGGGGTCGACCTCGACGCTCGATGTGTCGCCGGGCGCACCGCGCTCTTTTACGCCTCGATTTGGGGGCACGATTCCGTGGTCGACTATTTGAGAGAAAAAGGGGCTGACGAAACTACGGTGCCAACGAGCTCTCTCACCGGCGCCTACCTCGGGTGTACCAAACCGGGCAAAGCCCCGGAGGTTTTTGCTGAGAACCTGCTGCTCACCCCGTTTGCGCCCCACGGCATCCTGACCTTTTCCCCGGCCGGAGACGAAGTTATCTGGTGCCATCACGCCTTGCCGATCCAGGCCATGTGGCACATGACGATGGTAGACGGGCGCTGGACGCAAATGGAAATAGCCCCGTTTACCGATCCGGCCACCGAATACCAGGACGCCAGCCCGAGCTTTACCGCGGACGGCCGGAGGCTGTACTTTACATCTCATCGCCCGACGGACCCCGACTCCGTGCGAAATGAGGATGCCGATATCTGGTACGTTGAAAAGGGACCGAACGGCTGGGGTACGCCGGTGCATGTCGGACCGCCGGTCAGCACCGATAAGGGTGAATACGGTTGCTGTGTCAGCCGAAGTGGAGACATCTACTTCGGCGGTGAGGGATACGATGACAGCTTCGGTGCGAGCGATATCTACGTCTCCGAATGGGTGGACGGCGAGTACACGGCGCCCCGGAATCTCGGTCCCACCGTGAACGGTGACAGGCACGAGCTCAATCCCGCCATTGCTCCCGACGAGAGTTATCTCGTGTTCTCGTCCAACCGCCCGCATCCCGATCCCGGGTTGAATCTGTTCGTGAGCTTCAGAACGAAAGGCGGCCAGTGGACCGAGGCGGTGTCATTCGGACAGTCCGTGACAAGCGGCCGGGCCTGGATGCCGCGTATCACGGCGGACGGGAAGTATGTCATCTACCAGCGCAGGGACAACTATTACTGGTTCTCGACCGACGTGGTTGAAGATCTCAGGAGGGCGGTGCTTGGACCCGAGCCGGATTCAGAACCCGCAGTCCGCCTGGTCAGAAGCGATCAGGACTTCGGCCCGGGGAATACCCGTGAGATAATACTGGCCGATTTCGATTCGGACCGCGACCTCGATGCCGTTTTTTCGTCCGGGCAGGTCTGGCTGAATGACAGCCGCGGTAGCTTTGCTCCCAGGTCGTCAGACATGGTCTACAGAGGACACGGGGTGGCGACCGGCGACGTCGACGGTGATAGAGACGTTGATATCCTCTTTGCCTGCGCCCCGGTGACTCTGTACTTGAACGATGGCCGGGCGAATTTCAGCCGGTCGGATCAGGTCCTTGGAGACAGCACCAAAGGCGCCTTTCGGGTGTCGTTGTTTGACCTCGACAGGGATGATGACCTGGATATCGCCGCCATTTACGGCGGGGATTCGAGTGCGGTGTTTATCAACGACGGACGGGGCCGGTTTGCTCATTCCGACTATCATATGCCGAGTCCCGGCTGGGCTGATCTCGATAACGACGGAGACATTGATTTCTTCGTTCGCGACCGGGGAACCGGCTACAAAGTCCTGCTCAATACGGGGAGCTGGGAATTCACCGAGCACTGGAGTGAACTCGACAGCATGATCGACTACGGATTCGCGCAATTCGGGGATCTTGACAATGACGGTGATCTCGATGCGGTCGTCACCAATGGCGGCAATGACAATATCTACCCGACCCTGGTTTTGTCGAACGACGGAACCGGTCGCTTCGAAATTACCGATGCGGACTTGCCTCCTACCCGCTGGGGGAACACGGCCTTAGGTGATCTCAACGGCGACGGTTTTCTGGATGCACTTGTCACTAATTTCCGGCTCCCCAACTACGTGTTCCTCAATAACGGGCAGGGGGAGTTGATCGACACCGGCCTGAGGTGGGGCGGCAGCGCGGGTAACATGGTCACCGCCCTGGGCGATCTCGACGGCGACGGCGATCTTGACGCCTTCGTCTCCGATTTCGAAGGCGGTGCCAACCGGGTCTGGCTCAACGATTAACCCGCTCGCCAACGAGCAGATCATCGATTCGTGTGTACCGGCAGAGCGACGCATCCGCCGCCCGGTTGCACTCTAAGTAGACTTCTGCGGCGCGAAAAACAGCTTCAGCATATACCAGACCAGGCCGATCGCAATCAGGAAGAAGGCCAGGAACAAAACGAAGATCGACCACTTCGGCTGCACCGGCATGAACGATGGCTGGTAGTGCTCGGCCAGATGGAGCAGGCGAACGTGATACCTGGCATAGACCATCATCAGAACCGACACCGCGATCATGGCCGCCGCCGGCGCGAAGCGTTTTTTGAAGTAGAAGTGTAGCGCACCTGCCGACAGAATAATCCCGACCACTACCGCCCAGATGCCCGGCGTTCTCATGAACGGCACCAGGAAATCGCCCAGCGTGATCAGGTAAATCAATCCAAGGACCGCCGCGGCCAGCAGGCCCCAGGTGAAGAACTGTCTGCCCGCGCGGTGGACGTCGTCGTTGTTGCTCCCCAGCCAGCCGACAAAGAACCCGCCGACCGTGATCGCGCCTGTGACCATGTGCAGCCAGCGGAAAATCCAGCTGCCGGCATCGGGGTTAAAAACCCAGCCGCTTTGCTCGGCGGCGTAGGCGCTCCGACACAGCTCGGGATTTTCCGCCAGCGCGAAGACCGAACTGTATATGAGCGAAATGTACAGGAAGGTGCCGACCACGATAGCCAGGTTCAGGCCCATCCGCCCGGCGAGCGGCTTGCGGAACGCCGCCGCATAAAGAAGATAGTAACCGAGGATCGCGGCATCTACCACCAGCAGCCAGAACCAGCCGCTGGCAATCGCGGCGCTGTAAACCTGACGCGGGTAAATCAGCTGGACGAACAGAAGTGGCGCCACCCCGAGCGTAATCGTGGCCGCCATAGCGGTCGGCAGCAGCTTGACATACTGCAAGACCGCCGGGTTCTGCCAGCGTGAGTTGATTTTTCCGAGCAGAATAACCACGAGCCCGCCGAACAGAAAGTTCATGGCGACAAAGTGCAAAGTCAGAGTGACCATATGGAGTATGTTTGTCAGCCACAGCGGGGCCGACAGGAAATCGTACAGCGGCAGGTTCATCGCGTACCTCCTTCCGTCAGACTCGTAAGGTACTCAATCAAGGCGGCGCGCTCCTCGTCGGAACCGGTGAAATCGGGCATTTCGTCGGCCAGTTCGCCGGCCATATCGAGAAGATCATTGTAATCCTCGACGTCCAGACCGACCAGGGATGCCGCCTTATCATTGTAGCCGCCGAACTCGTGACAACTGCCACACCGAATGTCATACACTTTGCGTCCCAACTCGACTCCGGTAAGGCCGTCGATCTCACTCAGCGGTCGGTGGTCCGTTTGCTCGAACAGGTGCGCCGCGATCAGCTCGGACTCCGCCTCGGTCCCGAGAAACGGCGGCATATTACCGCGCAGCACCCCGACCCCGCGCACGATAGCTGCTATGAAGGCTTCATCGGTGCCGTCAAAGCGCGGCTTCAGCGCTTTGTAGCCGGTCATTGTGTGGCAGCTGCGGCAGGCCCGACGGAAAAGATCGGCCCCGTCGTCACCGGTGCGATACGCCAGCTGTGGGAGCAGGCCGTCGGTTTTCAGATGGTCTCTGTCGGCTACTTCGAGCGCATGGCCGTACATATAGCCGTATATGACATAAGGTTTGCGGATGGACTCCCGCATCCACTCGTACTCGCCGAACCAGAGTAGTCCCAACAGCATCGCGGCCACACCCACGGCTGAGTAGTACCATCGGGGAATGATCAGGCCGAATAATACGACCAGTCCGGCCAGGATCACGCCCAGCCACCAGCCTTCGCTGATTCGCGCCATGACCGTGGGCATGGCCTCGGCTGCCGTCTGCCGTATGCCCTCCGGAATGCTGCTGAAGTACCAACTGTAGGTGGGGATCATTATCACCAGTCCCACCACAGCCCAGACAGCGTTATAACGAATCAGCGACGCCTTTGCCTTATCCGCTCTCAGCACAGACGCGACCATCAGCGCATACAATCCGGCCAGCATGATACAGATACCGGTGCGCAGGGCCAGCGATGACCAGTAGGTCGGATTGAAAATACCATCCCAGAAATCGCCGGTCCGGAGCCAGTCGCCGGGTGTCAGCATGAAGGTGACGATCCCGTTGATGACCGCCAGTGACAACCACGCGGCGGCGAAATAGATCCAGCCGACAATGATATGGTTCCGAGGCGACATCCGGTCCCAGCCGTAGAAATAGATGATGGCGGCGGCGATCTCGACTATGAAGAACGTCCACTCAGTTGCCCAGCCCCAGACAAAGTGATGGATGAGCACCTCGGTGGCCGCTGGATTGAGCAGGCCGATGACAAACCAGATGCCGACCCCGGTCAGAGCGCCCAGGACCACCGAGGCCAGGACAAAGAACCTGCTGAGGCGTTTCAGGAATTCCAGGCGGAAGGCGTCATTCAGCCTTCGGGCTGATATCTCCGCCAGCACCAGGTAGAGGCCGCCCCCGATGGCGAAGTGCGAGATGAAAACGTGGAGGATGGCAATTCCGCCCATCAGCCAGCCGTAGCCGATGCCAACATCCCAGAACGGATAGTTCATACTCTGCCTCCGATGGTTGGTTGCTCGTGGATGCTAAGTGGCTGGCACCGCCAGTGTCAAGCAAAAGTCGACCGGTCCTGCCGCCGATTGCCGCTCTACAAGTCCGGGCGCGGCCGTTTCGACCAGTACCTGACCTCGTTGAGGCACACATAGCCGCATTTTTCGAACAGGGCCATCGACGGATAATTCGGTTCCTCGACCAGAGCGCAGACCAGCCCCTCACCGTAGCGGCTCAGAAACTCCTCGCCTTTCTCGATCAACTCCACCGCTAAGCCTAATCCACGATAGTCGGGGTCCACCGCGAGGCGGTTGATCCACCCGCGACGACCGTCGTAATTGGCGATTACCAGTCCCACCAGCCGGTCGCTGTCGGATACGCCGAAAAACGCACAATGATCACGGGCTATCTCCGCTCCCAGCATCCGGCGGCTTTCGCGACCGTTGGGTCTGACCGGCAAGCCGGCCACGTTCCAGACCCTGATCATGTCATCGTAGTCGTCAAGAGTGAGACGGCGGAAGTTCTTGTCCATACTTCTCCTCGAGGATTGCCTTCAGTTGATCTATGGGAAACTCCGATGCGCACGGCTCGTCGTTCCAGTGCTCGCAGCCGCTGAAACTGAGCAGCACGCCGCGCGCCGGCACCCCAACCTCGTGGGCCGTCCGCATGCCCGAGGCCAGCATCATGATGCAGCCGACGCCGATCACTCCCAGTTGGCCGGAGCGATCGGCATAATGCTCGATCTGCCGCTCCAACTTGCGCTTGGAGAAAACGCACTCGATGCCGTAAGCGTCGGCCAGGTCGACCACCTGGTTGGCCTGGCACTCGTCGACACACTGCTGGCAGCGGTCACCCCACTTTTCGTCGGTCTTCAGACAGTCGGGATTGTGCAGACCGAGGCAGTCCGGCAACACAATCAGGGTATCTTTGGCCTGATTGAAAGCTCCCCGGTTAAGCTCATCGTAGATTTTGAAGGCGACCACTTCGAGCAAATACTTCTCCTTTGGGGTTCGCCTGAGCGAGTGGTTGTCGCTACCGGACTGCTCAGCCAGGGCACGGGCGATATATCCGTCGAGCCGGCCGAATTCGTCGGCGAATTCGGTGAAGCCCTCGCGCAGGATTCGGGCTACAAAGGCGGTCAACTTGCGGTCGAAATCCGGGCCAAGCCGGTATGTCGGGGCGCGTCCGGACATGGCGGCAATATACCGCCGCGCCGGTCCCTCCGAAACAACTTGAATTTCCCCGCGTAATTTAAGTAAGTTAGGCAGAACCGGGTTTCTCCCGCGGATGGAGATCAAGAAGATGGAATCACATGTCCCGCCCCCGCCCCAATCGCCCCCACAGTACGTCATGTACAAGAATCCCGGTCTGGCCGCCGTGCTCTCGTTCTTCTACATGGGACTGGGGCAGATCTACAACGGACAGATCGCCAAGGGAGTTGCCTTCATTATCGCCTACTCGATTAGCTGGCTTCTGATGCTGGTGGTTATCGGAATGATTACAACCCCCATCTTGTGGTTTTTCGGTATGTACGACGCCTACAAGTCGGCTGAGAAGATAAACTTCGACACCGCGCGTCGAGCCACCGCCTCGCCTCCATCTGCATAGCAAGTCGTAGAAAGGAACCGGAGCATGTTTTTCAAGAGTCCAGGAAACCCCAGTCACCGCACCGCCATCCTGATCGGTATGGTCTGCTTGTCCGTTTCGATTCTGATCCAGCGCTACCTTCCTGAGACATCACTTTTCGATTTCACCGCCGGGATATTGACCGGCATGTCGATTGCCATGATGTTGTGGGGCCTGTGGCGGTTTAGAATCGAGCGAGTCAAGGCCAGTCGTTAAGTTGCCGGCGCTCGCCGACACGTTCTCCTGACCCCAACCACATATTGACTGCCGCTTCATCAGATTCTATAATCCATCCACTTATTGTGCCTTTGACTGAGAGGATTGGATATGGTTCGCCGCCCCTGGCTTCGACTAGCCCTTCTTACGGTTCTGTTACTCACAATGGCCTGCATCGCGCGCAAGGAAACCCGTCAGCGCCAGTCCAATCTGGATCGTCTGGTCGGCTGGATGGTCGGCTCGTTCAGTTCCGAGGAGCAGGCGGCGGCCGATACCGATTTCCTGGATATCCGGCTGGAAATGGTGCAGATCTGGCCGGAGCGGACCGAGGGCCGCTGGTTGTACGTCGAGCAGGCCTCTGCTCTGACTCTGGACCAACCTTACCGACAGCGAGTTTACCGGCTCTACCAGCGCGACGATACCACGCTGGTCAGTGCCGTATATGATCTTAATGAACCCCTCCGGCTGGCCGGCGCGTGGCGGACTCCGGCGTCGTTTGATTTCCTCACTCCGGATTCGTTGATCGTTCGGGTCGGTTGCGCCATTGTTCTCCATCCTCGGGGCGATACTGTATACGTTGGAAGTACGGTCGACCGTGAGTGCCTCAGCGATCACCGGGGGGCGGCCTACGCGACCTCGGAGGTTCGAATCTCCGAGACCTACCTCTACACGTGGGATCGGGGCCTTGACTCGGCCGGCACCCAGGTCTGGGGTGCCGAAAAGGGCGGGTATATGTTTAAGAAGCTGAGCGAGCAGTAGACGGCATACGGAAGGGCTATTAGATAGCGGGTGGTCACATGCACCTGAGGAATTGGCTGGCTCCGTGCGTCTCGTTGGCTGTTCTTCTGTCGTTGGGCGAAGTAAACGGCGGGGAGTTGCTGTTTTCGGCGGGCTACAGTGTCAAGCGAATAGACGGAGCCTCAGAAGGAACAGGTTGAGATTTCGACATCACCGCGCAGAGGGTGGCTGAGGCGGAAGTCCTGAGATACGGGTGACGCGTAGCGGTCGGGGCGGTCGTCCCGGATCCCTGTGGATTGGATCTCAATTCCCGCGTCGTGAGCGGTTTCTCCTTTGGGGCGTTCTATCGCTTTTCGGATACCTGGGTCGTCGGTTTCGCCTAGGAGCGGTACCTCGACAGGTTCGGCTCACAGAGTCTGCCGTGGACCACCGATCCTTCTAATCCGACAGCTGTCAATCACGGGTCTCTTACCTACGACTCGCGGTACAGCCAGCACGATTCACAGGCTCTCCTGGAATGGCACCCGGGCCGGCACGGTTTCTATGCTCTGGCCGGCGCAGAAGGGGTTCATATCCGCCGGCATGAACAGTAGACGTGGCAGTGGTACCAGGCTGGTTCGCTCGTAAGTGTCAGACCTTATACTCATCGCTCCAACTCTTGGGCCTGGCGGCCAGCTCTTGGTCTCGGTTACGAACTTCGACTCGGGCGGTCCCTGGTACTGGCGGTGGCCGTTACCCACAGCCTACAAAACTGGGTCAGCGGAACAAAGCTCCGCATGGCGGTACGATTCGGACTGTAGATATATTCGTGTTCAAGGCGATACCCGGTGTTTGACAAAGAGCCCCCGCATCCTATATTCCCCGCATGCTTCTCGCCATCGACATCGGCAACAGCGATATCGTCGTGGGCGTTTACCGCGACGGCGCCCTCAAGGGCTCGTTCCGGGTGGCGTCGCAGCACCGGGTAACGCCCGACGAGGCGGGGTTCTTCATCACCGGGCTGCTGGAACGCATGAGCGTACCGCCAGACGATGTCAAGAAGGTGATTATCGGTTCGGTGGTCCCGCCGCTGACATCGATCTATGAGGAAGCCTCGCTCAAGTATTTCGGTTGCATACCGGTAGTGGTCTCAGCTCGAATCAACCTGCCGGTGAGGGTGGAAATCGATCATCCCGACGAGGTCGGAGCCGACCGGATCGCCAACGCCGCCGCCGCCTTCAAGCGCTTCGGCGGGCCGGTAATCGTGGTCGATTTCGGCACCGCCACGACTTTCGACGTGGTCAGCCAGGACGGAGCCTATATCGGCGGTGTGATCATTCCGGGGCCGGAAACATCAATGGCCGAGCTCGCCCGCAAGGCCGCCCGCCTGTTTGAAATAAGGATCGAGTCGCCCGACCAAGTGGTGGGGAAATCAACCGCCGGTGCGCTCAAGTCCGGCCTGTTTTTCGGCACGGTGGGACAGGTCGACTATATCATCGAGCGGATCAAAGAGGAGACCGGTTTCGACGGCTGCACGGTCGTGGCCACCGGCGGCCTGGCGACCGGCTTCGAGCAATACTCCCGCCACATCGAACTGGTCGACCAGAATCTCACCCTCGAGGGCCTCCGCCTGATCGCGGACATGAATTGAACCACGATCTTTCCAGCCGTTTCACGCACACCATTTTGGTTTAGCTGCCACACGTAACTGCCATAATGGCAGCCAATGGCAGAAAAACCGGCCGACAGTCTCATTTTTTCGCGGGAACCTCTTGACAAATTCCGAGTTAAAACTACATTGAACACCGTTTAGCACTCACTTGAATAGAGTGCTAACAGAGATGAGAAGTATAGATTACATGAACGTTCACCCCATAAAGGAGGGTTGTCATGCAGGTAAAACCGCTCGCTGACCGAGTTGTGGTCAAGCCGCTCGAAGAGATGGAAGTCAAAAAGGGCGGCATCATTATTCCGGATACCGCCAAAGAGAAACCGATGCAGGGTGAGATCGTCGAGGTCGGCCCCGGCCGTCTGACCGACGACGGCAAGACTATCTCCATGCAGGTCAAGAAGGGCGACAAGGTCCTTTACGGCAAGTACTCCGGCACCGAAGTGTCAATCGGCGCCGACGAGTACCTCATCATGCGCGAGTCCGACATCTTCGCCATTATCGTGAACAGCTAAAAGAGAAAACAGGGAGATTATCGTTATGCCGAAACTCATAGAATTCAACGCCCAGGCCCGCGGCCACCTCAAAATCGGGGTGGACAAGCTGGCCGACGCCGTCAAAGTGACTCTCGGTCCGCGCGGCCGCAATGTCGCGCTCGACAAGAAATTCGGTTCCCCGACCATCACCAAGGACGGTGTTACCGTCGCCAAGGAAATCGAGCTGGAAGACGCGTTCGAGAACATGGGCGCCCAGATGGTCAAGGAAGTCGCTTCCAAGACCTCCGAGGATGCCGGCGACGGCACCACCACGGCCACCCTGCTGGCCCAGTCGATCTTCCGCGAGGGCCTCAAGAGCGTAACCGCCGGGCACAACCCGATGTCGATCAAGCGCGGCATCGACAAGGCCGTGATTGCGGTCAACGACGCGATCAAGAAGATGTCCAGGGAAGTTGCCGACAAGGAGGAGATTTCGCAGGTCGGCACGATCTCGGCCAACAACGACAA